>Ga0209373_10002204_pt1 | contig 20124 bp, 10 predicted proteins | sample Higcelweek5metaG_FD_187173 | JGI IMG/M metagenome (GOLD analysis project Ga0209373, IMG submission 187173) | Freshwater pond sediment microbial communities from the University of Edinburgh, under environmental carbon perturbations - High... | ecosystem: Environmental > Aquatic > Freshwater >... | reverse complement strand
CTCATCAGACACCTCCCAAGAACGGGCTTTCCCCATAGTGCACCTCCGTGCAAAACCATAAGAAAAGCGGATGGCAATGTCAATTAATTACGGATAAGTTCTTAGTATCCGTTTCAATTGCTTCAACAAGCCATGGCCAGGCCGAGATAAACCCAGGGCTGTTTCTTTCATAGGCATTCTCCAGGAATTATTAACCGGATTAATCACCCATGGAATATATTGAAAAGTTGGGATTATTATTTCCGCTATTTTACTCTGCCTTAGTTGTTTTTCCAAATTCAATTCTAAACACAGGCTCGTCTGGACCCATTGGGTACTTTCGCCGAATAGAGTCACGCTCACCTTTACTGAGTCCGCCGAACCAAAGTTGAAATTCTTTCTCTGCTCTATCCTTCCTTGCTTCTAATACCCTACTAGCCGTTTCCGCTGCATCCCTTTCAGCCTGCTCCTCCGGTGAAATATATGTGGCCGGCCGACGATAATAACCCGTTTTAGCTAAAGAATTAAAAATATATCCGGCTGGTTTCGCAACAATCTGCCCGTGGCTATCTTTTAAATTCCCACTATTTTGTCCCAACTCCCAATCAGCGTGATCTAACCCCTGGACAACACGATCTGTTGGTTTTCCGAGCGCAATTAAACTTTCCAACACTTGGCATAATTGATCAGCTCCAAAACCAACCTTAAAAAGATTTGGCCATAAAAAAACAAACCTTTCGTCAGTCATACTGGCTAATGTTTGGCCTCTTCCATCTTCGATAGATAGATTACTCTTAATCTTTCTATCTAAAGAGGAGATCGGTTTAGTGAGTGGCCTAGTGAGTGGCTGGCCTAGAGATTGGTTTAGTGAGTGGCCTAGTGAATGGTTGCTGAAATCAGTCCCATTTTGCTCTTTAAAAAATTGGTCGCATAGGTCTGAATTTAACTTGATGGACACCCCTTGAACCTGACCATCTCTGGCTCGTTTAAAAGATATAAAATCAAGACTGGTTAAACGCCGCAAGATGGTGCGTACAGTGGCTTCCCCAAGATTTAAGCAGGCCCCAATATGAGCGAATCGGGTTATTCGTGGGCGGTTAATTATTAGGTGTTGAAGTACTGCTTTTTGGTTTAGTGTTAATTTGCTGGATATATATGTTTGGTTGAATGTTTGGTTTAATGAAAGGCCTAGTGACTGGCCTAGTGACTGGTTTTGAGTGTGGTCTAGTGCCTGGCTGGCTGCCTGGCTGGCTGAGTGGCTGGCTGAGTGGCTGGCTGAGTGGCTGGCTGGTTCAGTGACTGGCTCAGTGACTGGCTCAGTGACTGGCTCAGTGACTGGCTCAGTGACTGGCTCAGTGACTGGCTCAGTGACTGGCCTAATAATTGGTTCAATTGTATTTGGACTGTGACCGTTGCTCGGTAAAGCTACGTCATTAATAATTTCAATATTAACATGTCGTGAGCTATCTAACTTTTCGAGTTGGGCCTGATTGGGAACAAAAGAAGGGCTTGCGGAGGAAATTAGGCGCATAGTCTGAAGCGTGCCAGAAATGGTCACACCAGAAATAGGACTTACTGCCCGAAGTGTGTCTGCTAGGCTTCGCCTTTTGCGCTCTGGCATAAGCTAGCCTCCTGACCCAGAATATCTTCAACTTCTTTTGCGAGTTCTCGATATGCCTTTGCTCCAGGGGAATGAGCTGCATGGCGGATAACAGTTTTCCTAACGTGTTCAGCTTGTTGAAAAGCTGAACTCGTTGGAATTGTTATTTTGAAAATTTGATCTTTCCCAAAATGTGTCTGAAGCTGTTCGATAGAAATTCTGCTCATCGTCGTTCGCAGGTCAACGGCGTTTACAAGGAGTCTGAGAAACCTCAGGTCAGGATTACCGTTCTCGCGAACCTGGCCAATTAAATTGATTGCTTTAGCTAGACCTTCTACGGAAAATGCACTGCCAGCAAGAATTGGAACTATAACGAAATCAGATGTATAAAGAGCTGAAATAACAAAAAACCCAAGGTTTGGTGGGCAGTCCAAAATCGTATAGTCATAGCCCGCCGTGGAAAAAGCACGCAACCTATCACGTAGTAAGTGATATGACTTTGGTAGCCCAAGCGAGAGTAAATCCATTTCTAGGGCAGATGTTTCCTCAACATTCGGAAGGCACTTAACCCGTTCGTAATCGGTTTGGTAAACCGTACTCTCGATGGCGGTTGAAGCGTCTTCGAGCAATTCGTAAAGGCTATTTTTTGCGATTCCTGGAGAAAGCAATAAACTCGTTGCGTTACACTGAGAATCCAGATCAACTACAAGAACGGATTTTTTTCTGTTTGCCAGCGAGTGAGCAAGGTTGGCAGCCAAAGTTGTTTTGCCAACACCACCCTTGTTGTTGACGACTGCAATTATTTTACCTTTGGCGAGCATAGCGACCTCCAACAGTGGCTTCGGCTTAGTGACCAGATACACCAAGCGTATTTGTAAAATCAAGGGGTTTTAAGTGCAACTAGTTTGATTTTAGTTTCTTTTAGCTTGGTTTTTAAGGATGAATTTATTTTGAGTTATGGTTGCTATTTTTTGGCTGATAACCGTGATGTCCAGTTCGTTATCATATTCTTTAGGGTTGTTTTGGGCCCTAAATTAGGGTGGTGACAGCAATTGAAAAATGAGCTAAAAATTATAACAATTGGGTTTATTAATGGGCAGGTGATGAGCGGTATGAAAATACATTGAAAAATGAGTTGGTTATATTTTTAACAGTTTTTTTGGGACCATGTTTTTGATGTTCCTCGCTATTACCGCCAATGGGAGTTGACCTGTAAAGTAAGGTAACCCTATGGCAATTCTTTTTTTTGAGTAAATTTTCAAAGTCGTTTTGTTTTGAAGGGTTGTTAACTGTTGGAGGTGGACAATGGCTGCTCAAATCGGATTTGCTAAGGTTGTCCAAGGACATATGACAGCTTTAGGACCATCTGGAAGCCGCGAGTTGTCCCCGAATAGTCCTGTTTTCAAGGGTGATATGATTTCAACCGCAAAGGAGTCTGGCGGGGCTATCCAATTTTTGGATAAAACAATTCTAAATATCGGTGAGGGCTCCAAGGTGAGCCTGGACCAATATGTCTATGATGAAGGTAAGGGTTCAGGACAGGCTTTGTTTAAGATGGCCCAGGGGACATTTCGGACCGTGACGGGTGAAATAGTAAAACACAATCCCGAATCTTTCAAAATGCAGAGCCCGCTTGCTACCATTGGCATTCGGGGGACCGAGACCGCTCATACCATAGCAGAATCTGAGACCCATCTGATAATGGTTTTTGATGGGAAGCCAGTCATTGTACAACCACTTGGGGGCGGGGCTTTTCAGGTACTTTCTCAACCCGGCTTAAAGGTTGAAGTCAATCAATTTGGTGCGGGTCCTGTGCTCGTTATGACCCCCCAGGAATATAAATATTTTCAGGCGCTGACGGCTACTTCACTCCAGCAGCAGGGCGTCCCCAACGACACCATTACACTGATTAGTCAGCAGAATTCTCAGATAGACCCCCAGATTAAAGCTGCACAAGCTGCAGCTACGCAAGCACAAGCTGAGGCGACTGCAAAGGCGGCTGTTGAGGCCGCTGCAAAGGCCGCTGCCTTGGTTGCTGCACAAGCCGCTGCGGAGGCAGCACAGCAAGGGGATCCTGCAGCGATGGCTGCCGCAGCTAATGCGGCAAAAATGGCAGCGGAAGCAGCCGCTAAGGCCGCTGCTGAAGCTAAGCTCGCAGCGAATTTAGCTCTGCAAGCGAATCAAGAAGCGTTTGCCGCTTTGCAAGCACAGGCTTTATTCGAAGCATCTCAGAAAATAACCCAGCAAACAACTGTACCTGATTCTCCTAGCTATTCAAATTATCTGAACCCTGGAAGCGTCATAACGCTCTCAATGTTTGAGCAAGGTGGGGTGCTTTCGATACAGGCACAGGCGGAAGATACTGCTGCAAAGGCCGTAGCTGAAACCGCCGCCAAAGCAGCAGCAGAAGTTGCTGCCAAAGCCGCCGCTGACGCTGCAGCAAAAGCAGCAGAAGAGGCTGCTGCCAAAGCGGAAGCAGCTGTCCAGGCTATTGCTGATGCCGCTGCTAAAGCAGCAGCTGCTGCTGACGCCCAAGCCGCTGCTGCCGCCGCTGCCAAAGCTGCCGCTGATGCCGCCGGCCAGGCCGCTGCGGATACTGCCGCCAAAGCCGCCGCCGCCGCCAAAGCCGCCGCGGAAGCTGCCGCTCAGGCCGCTGCAGATGCTGCCGCCAAAGCCGCCGCGGAAGCTGCCGCTCAGGCCGCTGCGGATGCTGCCGCCAAAGCCGCTGCGGAAGCTGCCGCTCAGGCCGCTGCAGATGCTGCCGCCAAAGCCGCCGCGGAAGCTGCCGCTCAGGCCGCTGCAGATGCTGCCGCCAAAGCCGCCGCGGAAGCTGCCGCTCAGGCCGCTGCGGATGCTGCCGCCAACGCGTTCACCGGTGGGGCAGGTGATGATGTTATCGTTGGTGGGGCCGGCAATGATGTTATCACCGGCGGCGCAGGCAATGACACCATTGATGGCGGCGCAGGCAATGACACCATCGACGGCGGCACCGGCAACGATGTTATTACCGACTATTACGATAACAACATCGTTTCCGGCGGCGAGGGAAACGACAGCATCATCACCGGCAGCGGCAACGACCTCATCAGCGGCGGCGACGGAAACGATTCCCTCAACGCGGGCGAGGGGAGCAACACCATAAACGGCGGCCTGGGCAACGACACGATCATCGGCGGTTCCTCGGCCGACCTTATCGACACCGGCACCGGCGCCGACAGCGTGAGCGCGGGCGCGGGCAACGACGCCATCTTCGCCGGCACGGACCTGAACAGCTCCACCACCGGCGCAGACACCATCGACGGCGGCGCAGGCACGGACCATCTCTACTTCACCGACAATGGCCAGGGAACCAACGACCTGGATAACGTCAAGGGCATCGAAGTCGTGGTTCTGGGCGACGCCACCACCAACATCACCTTCCCCGCCTACAGCTTCAGTATTAGCGACTGGTCCAACATCGGCAACAAGTTCACCCTCGACGCACACGCCCTTACCTCCCCCCACACGCTCACCTTCGACGCAACTGACGTAACTTACAGTAATTACGCAAATTTCTCCGTCATTGGCGGCGCGGGCGACGACACAGTCATTGGCGGCGCAGGCAACGACAACCTCTACGGCGGCGCGGGCAACGACAACCTGTACGGCGGCGGCGGCGCGGACACGATCATCGGCGGCACCGGCAGCGACAACCTTTCCGGCGGCGACGGCGCGGACACCTTCGAGTACACCGCGCAGGCGGACGTGGCGGGCGACAGCATCACCGGCGCCAACAGTTTGGATATCCTGAAGGCCGACGCCTCCATCGACTTCACCAGCGCCCAGGGCATCTACGGGTTCGGGGCCATCCAGGCCGGGGCGGCGGGCGTCACGCTGGCCTTCACCGCCAGCCAGGTTGCCGGGGTTGGAAGCATCAGCCTGACCAACAACAACGTGGCCGACACCATCAACATCACCACCGACACCACCCACAACATCGGCCTCTCAAGCGTCGTGGCGCTGAACTTCGGCACGGGCGACACCTTCCACCTCACCGGCGACTCAATCGCAAACAGTATCATCGCCAGTGGCGGCAACGACCTCATCCACGCCAGCCTGGGCAACGACACCATCGCCGGCGGCACAGGCTCCGACACGCTGGACTACTCGCAGTTCACCGCGGGCCAATATTCCAGCCTGAACCTCAACTACACCAACACAAACACGGGCACGGTCAGCTTCATTCACAGCGGCATGACCGATTTCCAGCAATTCTCCGGCATTGAGAACCTGCTGGGCGGCGCGGGCACCAACGATGCCGTCAGCTTCGCCGGGCTCGCCTCGGACAGCCTTTCCGGCGGCGTCAGCATCGACCTGCGCGAAAGCAACCCCAACGACTACAACGTCAGCTACACCTTTTCCGGCACGGTCTACCAGGACACCCTGACCGGCTTCGAGACCTTCACCGGCTCCGCGAATGGCGACAGCTTCTCCGCCGACGGCAACGGCCTGGCCTTCAACGGCGGCGCGGGCGCGGACATCATCACCGCCAGCGGAAACCACACCACCATCACCGGCGGCATGGACGCCGACCAGATCGACCTGAGTTCCGCCCAGAACAGCACCGTCGTCTACAACGTCGGCGAGCTGGTCTCCGGCGAAACATTGCTGTTCAACACCGACACCAGCAACACCATCGAAACCCACGGCACCGTGGACCTCACCCTCCTGTCCACCTTCACCTACGGGCCGGGGGGCCTTACGCTGGACGTGTATGGCGCGGACGCCAGCGTGACCATGAACGCCGCGGATGTGATCGGCAGCGACTGGACGCTTGTGGCCAACGAAGCGAATGAGAAGCTGAATATTCAGGGCACCGGCAACGACGATGCCATCGACCTCACGCAACTGAATCTGAGCGACTGGAATACCAACGCCGGCACCCTCAAGGTGGAAGCATTCACCGGCAACGACACAATCACCGGCAGCACGGGGATCGACGCCATCTACGGCGGCGCGGACGATGACTTCATCGCGGGCAAAGGCGTCAGCTCCACCGTTGCCGGCAGCGGCGACACCCTGGACGGCGGCGACGGCACCGACACCCTGTCCTACCAGCAGCTTGGCGGCACCAGCGGCGTCATCGTGAATCTGTCCTCGGAACAGGTCACCTTCGGCAGCACCGACTACGCGGCCTACACCGCCACCTATACCCTGGGCGGCGCAATCCACGCAGACGCGGTGACCAACTTCGAGCATGTCATCGGCACCGCCCGCGCCGACACCATTGTCGGCAGCGACAGCGACGAGGTCATGGAAGGGCTGGGCGGCGGCGACTCCATGGAGGGCGGCGCGGGCAACAACACCGTGAGCTACGAGCACCTCGCCACCACCACAGGCGTCAACCTGGCGCTGGTGGAAAACGGCGGCACGGCCTTTTACAACACCACCTATTCCGACGCGCTCCAGGACTTCAACCGGATCATCGGCTCGGACCACAACGACACCCTTTCCGGCATGGGCGGGTCTTACACCATCCGCGGCGGCGCGGGTAACGACATAATCACCGGCGACAACCACAGCGTCGAGCTCAATGGCGACAGCGGCAACGACGTCCTCACCGGCAGCTCCGCGGCCGACATTCTGGACGGCGGCACGGGCGACGACCAAATCACCGGCGGCGACGGAAGCGACACCATCTACGGTTCCCTGGGCAACGATGCCATCCACGGCGGCGACCACAACGACACGAGCGACTCGCTGGACTATTCAAGCATCAGCGACGAGAACGTTGCCGTCACCATCACCGCGAAGGGCGCGGGCACCGTGTCCATCTCCACCTTCAGCCAGAGCTTTGACGGCATCGACAACCTCTCGGGCGGCGCAGGCACGGCGGACACGATCAACTTCGCCAGCCTGCCGGGCACCCATGGGGTGCAGGCCACCCTTGGCACCAGCGCCACGTATTGGGACGAGGCCACGTCAGCGAACGTCACTGTCGGCATCGACAATTTCGAGAAGATCATCGGCACCGACTACGGCGACACCATCAAGGGCCTCAGCAACGACGACGACACCATTCTTGCCGGCGGGGGCAACGACTCCATCATCGCCACCAAGGGCTTCGACTCCATCGACGGCGGCGCAGGCGAAGACCTCCTGAGCCTGACCTACGCTGCATCCATGTGGGGCGCGTGGTACTCCTGGGACAGCCTCACCGGCACGGGAACCGTCACCATCGGCGGCGGCAGTGACAGCGGCGCGGCCAATGTAACGACCTTCACCGGCATTGAATACATCACCGGCGGCCACCTGTTCCCCACCGGCACCATAGGGAACGACATCCTCATCAGCAATTATCTCGACAACACCCTCCACGGCCTGGCCGGAACGGACACCCTGGACTACTCGCAGTACGTCGGGCAGAAGGGCATCACCCTCCAGGAGGCAGAGGCGGACGACACCAGCCTGACCATAATCGACACGAACCATGCCACAGACACGGTGGACGGCGTCGAGAAGATCATTTTGAACGACTACGACTATTCCAGCGGCATTGCGGGCGGCAACTCCATTTCGGATGAAATGCTGCACGCCCTCATGGACGCGGGCGCCACCACCTTCACCCTGGACGCCTCGCTCCTCACCAGTGGCAAGTACCTTAACTTCGACGCCAGCAGCGTCACCTCGGCCTACAACATCGAGGTCACCGGCGGCGCGGACGCCGACACCATCACCGGCGGCGGCGGCAACGACACCATTGACGGCGGCACGGGCGATGACAGCCTCGGCGGCGGCGGCGGCAACGACACCATTGACGGCGGCGACGGAAACGATACCTTCATCGGCTCCCTGGGCAACGATGTTATCCACGGCGGCGCAGGCAGCAACACGCTGGACTATTCCAACCTGGACGACACGCACAGCATCACCGTCGCCTTCAACACCAGCGGCGTCGGCACCGTCTCCCTGGACTCCACCTCCACCCAGACCTTTGACAACATCCAGGTGCTCAAGGGCACCGCTGGCCTGGACACCCTGGACTACAGGACGTTGGGCGGGGCAACGGTAGCCCTGAACGAGAACAACGGCGTGGTGACCATAGAATACCCCATCGACAACGACACCGCCGAAGTCATCGTGAGCGGCTTTGAAAGGATCATCCTCAACGACGCCCCCTCTTACGATGGCGGCATCTATCTGAGCACCGCCACGTTGTCGGGTCTGATGGGAACGGGCAGCGGCACCTTCACCCTCGACGCCTCCCACATGAAGAGCAACAGCCTGTCGCTGAACGCCAACGGAGTCGACAGCAGCTTCAACCTCTCCGTCATCGGCGGCGGGGCAGACGATTACATCACCGGCGGCGCCGGGGCAGACACCCTCCAGGGCGGTGCCGGCACAGACACCCTGAACTACCACGCCGAAACCGGCGGCGGCGCCATCTCCTTCGGCTATGATGTCGACACCCAGACCGCCACCATAACGGACACCAACGGTCACACGGACACCGTGAGCGGCATCGAGAATGTCAGGCTGAACGATGTCGACTATTCCGGCGGATTAAACCTGACCACCGGCTTGCTCGACGCAATGATGGACGCGGACGCCACCACCTTCATCCTCGACGCCTCCGAGAACACCAACGCCTTCACCGTTGACGCCTCGGATGTCTGCGACGACTACAACCTGTTCATCCTGGGCTCGAACGAGGGCGACAACGTCATCACCGGCGGCGGCGGCAACGACACCATCCAGGGCGGCAGCTCCACCGACGGGGACACGCTCAGCGGCGGCGGCGGCATCAACACCATTTCGTACGAGAACGCCACAGGTATCGTCACAGTGACCCTGGACAATTCGGACGTGCAGGCCACAGGCGGCGGCGGGCGCGACCTGCTCAGCAATTTCCAGAACATCATCGGCTCGAAATACAACGACATCCTCACCGGCGACGACGGCAACAACGTCATCGAGGGCGGACAGGGCGACGACGTGCTGGTCGGCGGCCTTGGCAACGACACCGTGAACTACGAAAACGCACAGGCCGGCGTCAACGTGAACCTGACATTCGGAACCGCCGCCGGCGGCGCGGGCGCAGACACCATCGCCGGGTTCGAGAACATCATCGGCTCCGCCTACGGCGACACCCTTGTCGGCAGCGCCGATAATAATCTCATCCACGCAGGCGCAGGCAACGACCTCATCATAGCCTACACCACCGGCACAGACACCATCTACGGCGGCGCAGGCACAGACACCGTAAGTTACGCAGGCCTTGCCGACGCGCTGACCGTGAACCTGGCCACCCACGCCGCGGCATTCGACGCTGTCTCCCAGGTCCTCTACGAGATCGAGAACGTCATCGGCGGCGGCGCCAACGACAGCATCACCGGCGACAGCAGTGACAACCGCCTCGTTGGCGGCATGGGCGACGACAGCCTCTTCGGCGGCGCGGGCAACGACACTCTCTTCGGCGGCATGGGCGGCGATTCCCTTGTCGGCGGCGACGGGCTGGACGTGGCTGATTATTCCATCGACACCGACGGCCTGACCTACACAATAGGCGCCGCCACCCTGGCAGGCGATACCCTCAGCAGCATCGAGGGCATCATCGGCGGCAGCGGCGGAGACAACCTCACCGGCGACGCGAACGACAACTACTTCGTGGGCAACGACGACGGCGACACCATAACCGGCGGCGCAGGCACCGACAGCCTGGACTACAGCCAGGAGTCCGGGACCAACGCCATCAGGCTCTATAACGACGGCGACGCGCAGATCGATGACACCTACGGCATCTCACACGACAACGTGAACGGCATCGAGAAGATCATCCTGAACGACGTCGACTATTCCGGCGGCATCACGGGCGGCACCGGCATTTCATATGGGCTGCTGCACAGTCTCATGGACGCCACCTCCACCGCCTTCACGCTGGACGCCTCGCACCTCACCGGAACCAACGCCTTGAGCTTCGACGCCAGCGCCTTGAACTTTGAAAACGGCATCCTGGCGGTCCAGGTCATCGGCGGCGCAGGCAACGATTCCATAACCGGCGGCGAGGGCAACGATTCCATAACCGGCGGCGCGGGATACGATTCCATCAACTGCGGCAAGGGCAACGACACCGTGTACATGGGCACCGAACTGGATTCAAACGACACCATCAGCGCCGACACATCGACGAGCTATTACGGCTACACCGACACCCTGCACTACACCGACAGCACCTACGATGTGAGCCAGTTGACCAACGTGAGCTACTTCGACACCATCGTGTTCGACAACACCGACACCAACGTGCGCGAGACGCTGACCCAGGACAACGTCAGCAATCACCTGATCAACGAGTACCGGACGGTGAACATCGACGCCTCGGCCCTCACCACGGGCACCCTGACCTTCGACGCCAGCGGCGTGACTGAGGGCTACCTCTACATCAAGGGCGGCGCTGGCGCGGATGTCATCAAGGGCGCAAATTCCAGCGACCACGACTACGGCTACGCCAACAATATCTTCGGCGGCGCAGGCCAGGACACCATCACCGGCTCCACCGGCAACGCCGACATGTTCATCTACCATTCCAGCAGCGAGGGCGGCGCCAGCGGCGACACCATCACCAACTTCGAGAGCCACGCCAGCGGCGGCGAAGACGTGCTGGCCTTCCTGAGCACGGATGCAGGCGGCAACTTCGGCTACAGCAACACGGCCGACGCCCGGGCCCACGTGTACACCAGCACTGCGGACTACAACGCCGCCACGACTGAGACCTCTGCCAGTTGGTATCTGGACAGCACCGCGCACACCGTGATGTTCGATGCGGACGGACACGGTGCAGGCACCGCGGTTGCGGTGGCCACGGGCATAACCCACCTGGCCGCCACCGACATCGCCATCGTCAACGCCGCGCCTTAATAAGTAAGGCTATCGATTTTCCAAAAGCGTAAAATACGATTCGTGCATGCAAACACGCGCAAGCGGCCAGCCAGGGCTCAGGCCTTGGCTGGGCCCATTCCCTCACTCTTTGAGTTAAGGCAATTCATCACAAGGAGGGGCATTTACTCCGCCATTCTGCCGCTTGTGAGTTTGTTCAATGTGTTTGGGGCCGTAGAGAGTTTCTGAACGGAGGTTGTTCTCGAGTGCGACGCCGCGTGGGATTATTGCTCGTTGGATTATCTTTCATCTTTCTTGCTCCTCAAGCTCATGCTGGCAGTTTTGAGGATGGCTTCAATTCATATATTGAGCATGATTATTCCGCATCACGTCGGATTTGGGAACGGCTTGCTGCCAGTGGCGATTCTGTAGCCGCGTATTATCTGGGCATGATTTATCATTTTGGCCTCGGAACTGCGCAGGATCAAAGTCAAGCTATCAAATGGTATAAAGTCGCTGCCACTAAAGGGCTTGTAAACGCCCAGTACAATTTGGGGCTTCTCTTCTGCCCCAGCGGGCTCTGTACTCAAGAAATGGCAGCAGAGGCTGCTTTTTGGTTTAGAAAAGCAGCTTCGCGGGGTTATGCAGAGGCGCAGTACCGGCTTGGTCTGTTGTATAGCCAGGGTTTAGGTGTGCCCAAAGATGGAGTTGAGGCGGGTGTGTGGTTTTCACTTGCGGCAGTGCGGGGACACCCAGATGCCGGAGACTCACAAAGGAGCCTTGCTGCCGGGTTGAAGCCAGAGCAACTCCGAGAGGTACAGGTACGGGTGCAAGGCTGGAAGCCGAGCTTGGAGTGAGTGCGTGTGGTGAGGACGAGCTGATTTTGGGCTTATGGATTGCAATCGATTGCATCAAGCAACTGGGATCTTTACATAAGGACAATTCCCTACCTACCCACGCAGGAGGGAGCAGAGAACTCCGCAGAGCAAAATGCATGTGTGAGCATTGGAGCCAGCGCGGGGAGTTGAACCCCGGACCTGCTGATTACGAATCAGCTGCTCTGCCAACTGAGCTACGCTGGCTTTCTGTGAAGTGGCTTCCACGTGATGTGTGGAGTCACATGCTTGACGTTTAAATGGTGGACCTGGAGGGAATCGAACCCACGACCTATTGCTTGCAAAGCAATTGCTCTCCCAGTTGAGCTACAGGCCCACGTTGGAGCTGGCGGGGAGAATCGAACTCCCAACCTGGAGATTACAAATCTACTGCTCTGCCAATTGAGCCACGCCAGCAAATTTGACTTGTTTCGGTAATGTCCACACCTTCTTCTGTCAAGATATAGCTGACTATGGACTTGTGACCTGCCCGGCCCTCTAACCATTGCTTCTGGCTCTTTTCTCTACGGCCTTTCTCGGTTAGACTGACCCCCATGATATACCTTGCTGGCCCACTATTTACGCATGCGGAACAGGTTTGGCTCCGTGGGGCTAAGGCCGAGCTTACGCAGCGAGGGTACGATGTCTGTTGGCCTTTTGAGCTGTTTAAAGATGGTCAGATTGAGGCCTGGGGGCTCACCGCTCCCCGCCGAGTCATGGAGCACTGCCGTGATGCACTAGACAAGTCGGAGTTTGTGATCGCTTGGCTTGATGGAGCACAGGTGGACGATGGCACAGCCTGGGAGGTTGGCTATGCTCACGCTAAGGGCAAGCTGATTTACGGTATCCGCACGGACTCTCGCCAAGCCGGTGACACCTCTTACTCTGTTGTTAACGCAATGATTGAAGCGTCTTGCATTATCATTACGCGCTCCATCCGAGACTTGTTTTCTGCCCTGAAGCGATGACCCTGGGGCAGTCTTTCCTCGAGTGCAATCGATTGCATAGTCCTTTCGTCTTCAGGCAAGGGGACCCAAATGGTGCTGGCGCCGATCGGGGGACGCCTTTGCGTGGTCCTGGCCGGAGTTCCTTCAAACTACTTGTTCGGAGTTTCCGTGGTGAGCCTGTTGACCTCCATCTCTAGTCGCCTTTGCCCCTACATCTACAATATCTGTCAGCTAGGCTAGCAGTGCGTGGAGTCGCCATGCTTAACGACCTCGCCGAACGGAGGCTTGTACCGGGCTGGAAGCGGAATCACTCATGGACATGAGTGTGCTTTGCCAAAAAAATGGGTAAAGGAAAAGGCGGACCGGAGCCCGCCTTACTGGTGCTCTTCAGCTTGTTAACGGCTTGCTGAAGACCTCGTTTCTCTTCCTGCTACGGAAGAGTGAGACTACGTCTATGCGCATGACATTCTTTTGGCAAGTTGAGGAAACGTATGGCTTACCGGCTTGGGCTGAATATCGGCACCAATTCAATTGGGTGGTGTATTTTAGACCTTGGCCTGGGAGACTGCCCCAGCTCCATCCTGGGGGCTGGGGTGCGTATCTTTCCTGACGGACGGAATCTTAAGAGTAAGCTTTCTCTTGCGGTCGAACGAAGGTTGGCACGCCTGACCCGTAGGCGGCGCGATAGGTATTTGCGTCGGCGTGAGCAACTGATTCAGTCTCTTATCCATCTGCGGATGTTTCCGGCGAGCCTAGGCGGGCAGAAGCGTCTTGAGAGCATGGATCCCTATGCACTCCGAGCAAAGGGGCTTACTGAGCGCTTGAGTTTGCTTGAGTTTGGCAGGGTTTTATTTCATCTAAACCAGCGGCGTGGCTTCAAGAGCACCCGGGCAGTGGAGACCCACGCGGCGGTTGGCAAGATCCATCCCGCAGTAGATCGGCTCCGTATGCTTATGCGGGAGAAAGGTTCTCCCACACTTGGGGCATATCTGCATATGCGTAGGGAGCAAGGGCAGTCCGTCCGCGTGCGACTCCAAGGCGTCGGTTCTGAGGCGCTGTATGAATTTTATCCCGATCGAGCTCTTTTGGAGGAGGAGTATGACCTTCTCTGGCAAGTGCAGACCCAATATCATCCTCAGCTTGCGGAATCCGCCCGAGAAAAATTACGACGGATCATCTTTTCTCAGTCTTCGCCAAGGGCAGTGCATCCTGGGCACTGCCCTTTTGAGCCAACGAATGAACGCGCGCCGTTGGCACTTCCCGTCGCGCAGCATTTTCGTATATATCAGGAAGTGAACCAGTTACGCATCACAACACCGGAGCAGCGGGAGCGCTCTCTTACCCTGGGCGAACGTGACATAATCGCGAACCTCTTGCTTGCAGGCAAGAATGTTTCGTTCAACTCCATGCCTGGCAAGCTTGGTTTGGAACCGGGTCACCTAATTTGTTTGGAAGGCTCTAACAAAATCAAGCTAGAAAAGGATCTTACCAGCGCACTGTTGGCGCAGAAGGGGCATTATGGCCCGTCTTGGTTTCAGTTAAACGATGTTGAGCAAGAACGGCTTGTGCTTCTCTTGCTCGAAGAAGAGAGTGTGGATCTGCTTGTACAGGAGCTCGTTGACAATTGGGGGCTCTCTGAAGATCGCGCCCAGGTCCTCGCACTGCTGGATCTCCCCGCTGGTTATTCTCGTCTTTGCCGTGAGGCGCTCGCCGCAGTCACTGCCCAACTCAAGGCAGATGTTGTTTCTTATTCGGAAGCGGTGGCTCGGGCTGGCTACACCGCCCGCCCCGAGCCTCAATCAGGAACGGTCCTAGACCGCTTACCCTATTACGGGATCGTGCTTGAGCGCCATATCGGATTCGGCAGTAATCTCCCGACGGATAACCTCGCGGCTTGCTACGGGCGGTTAGCTAATCCCACAGTGCATATCGCATTGAACCAACTCCGACGTGTGGTGAATGAACTTATCAAAGAATTTGGGCAGCCCAAACAGGTGATATTGGAGGTTGCCCGCGATCTCAAGCATGGTTTGCAGGCTCGCCAAGAGATTCAAAGGCGCCAAGAGGAACAACATAGAGCCACGGAGTCATGGCGTAAGGAATTACGCCGGATGGGCCTCCTTGACAGCTATAGCAACGTCATGAGGCTCCGGCTGTGGGAAGAACTCGGGGATGCTCCGGTCGCGCGTTGTTGTCCTTACACTGGCGAGTGCATTTCCCCTGCGATGCTGTTCTCACCAGAGGTAGCGGTGGACTATATTTTGCCGTTTGCTCTGACCTTGGATAATAGCCCCGGGGGCATGACAGTATGCCTGCGCCGAGCAAAGCTCTACAAAGGAAGCCGTTCACCATATGAGGCCTTTGGGGGATCCCCTGACGGCTATTCCTGGGAGGGGATATTGGGCCGGGTGGCAACTTTGCCTAAGTTTAAACGCTGGCGTTTCAGCCAGGATGCGCGGACACGGTACGAAGAGAAGGGTGACTTTTTAGACCAGCAGCTCGCTGATACCCAATACATTGCTAAGGTCTTTAGGGAGTATCTCTGTGCAGTGTGCGACTCGGACAATGTTTGGGCAATCTCGGGGCGTCTCACCAGCCTGTTCTCCAGACAATGGGCTCTTCCGCGAAAGAGTCGTGATGATTACCGTCACCATGCTCAGGACGCTATGGTCGTTGGGGTGACAGATCTCACAATACTTCAGTCGGCCGCGGCGCAAAGCGTTCACAATATTCATTTGGGCCCGGAACATTTATTGGCCGGTCTGGAAGCACCTTGGCCTGGATTCCGGTCTGAGGTGGAGGCGCTCCTTTCACGGATCATCGTGTCGCATAAGGCTGATCACGGTATTGCAGGGAAGTTACATAGCGATACGGCCTATGGTGTGTTGGCCCCCAATGGTGAACCCGACAATGGTCAGCGTAGAGTACCAAGCACGGCGATTACGGAGCCTGTGCATATCTTGGCCGTTAAGGGGACGAGCCTCCGAGCCCAGCTATTACGAGCAGTAACAGGGCAGACTTTGTCACAATGCCATGCAGAATTGATGGCTTTGGCTACTCTCCGTGCGAGTGAGGTGAAGGAGCGTCTTAGGTCTTTGGTCCCGCTTTCTGCTACGGCTTTTGCTGACCGGCTGAATGCTTTTTTGGCGAGGAGGGGCATCCGCCGGGTGCGCATATTGGAAACCTTAACGCTCATTCCCATCAAGGACCGGCAAGGGCGTGTCTATAAGGGCTTCAAGGGCGACAGCAACGCCTACTACTCTATCCACCAAGGGGCTACTGGCAAATGGGTTGGGCGTACAGTCTCCACTTTCGAAGCGAATAGCCCAGGAGGGGAGGGGGACCTCCAAGCGTTTCCTCTGGTGATCAGGCTATTTCGCCACGATATGTTGGAAATTCAAGATAACGGTGAGCGGAAGATTGTATACGTGGTGAAAATTTCCAGGGGGCAAATAGCCTTGGCCGAGCATTTTGAGGCTAATGTCGACAAGCGGGCTCGCGACAAGAAAAAATCATTTAATCTAACCTACAAAGGAAGCCCTGCCACGTTGCAAGCGTGTCACGCCAAACCAGTTTTTGTTAGCCCGGCCGGTAAGCTTCGCTATGTGAAGATAACGGCTTTGGCAAATGGAGTTGAGGTTCAAGTATGAACGGCAGGGAGACGGTTCAATCACGGGAAAAGGGCCGGCAATTGGTCAGCAGGATGCCCTAGCCAACCTCAGAAGCCACGTCTGTGGACACGAACGTCTTGGGTTGTGCCGATCTCATGGTGGAATAGCTCAAGCGTAGCAGGAAGGGAAACGGGGTCAAGCCGCAACAACGTGGGCGAAAACGCTAACTCTTTTTAGCATAGCAAAATTTTGTTTGAGGTCAAGGGGCGAGATCATATGTCAGGGGCACGTCCGTCAAGGTGGTGTAGATTCAGTTTGCCCTGAAGGTGTAAATTCTTACGCCGCTCGGGGTCGAATTTCCAGCAAGCTGTTTGCGTTGAGTCTGGGTGTTGATTCCGCCATGGCCTCTCTACGTGTAGCGGTGCTGGAGCCGCTGCGAAGTTGGAATGCGCCAGATTTACTCGAGTGGAGATCTCCCGCGCAATTGAGAGCAACTGACCCGGCAACATCCGGCGCGTGCTTGAGTGCTGGTCTACCGGAGTTTCCTCCATTCGTTCCACGCGAGTCTTTTCCTGGTGTCTGCCGGCGCATGCTTGAACTTCTCAGCATAATCGTCCTGGGAGTCTCTTTGGAGTTCCAGCCACCAGGCCTCAATCTCTAACGCCTCGAGCTCCTTCAGCTCACGCTCACGGGCCTCATTCCTTGCCCGTAAAAGTTTCATGCGAGCCTGAACAGGCGACTCATACCCTGCAGTCGGAGTTGCGTCTCCGCGAACAATACAAGCACGCAGATAGCGCAAAGGCTTCGAGTTGATCTTTTTTATCCACTCCGGCTGTCCGAAGTTGTAATCCAAGATAGCCATGTCCTCCTCGAAAAGCGAAGCTGAGATTCCCCTCTCCTCACGGTTCTCGAGATCTTCGAGCAGCATGTCTTCTGTCAGCCCTACATCCACGAGGTTCGGCCACGTGTCCATCTCTTCTGGAAGATTAGATAGATAGAGTTTTCTCAATCTATCTAATCTATCTAGAGAGGCTGAGTATACCTGCCCAGGCACACCTTGCTGGGCACACTCTGTGCGGTATGTCTGCTCGGGTACACCTTGTGAGGTGTACCTATCTCGGTGTGCCTGTTTGGGTATACCTACTAAGGTGCACCCACTCAGGTACGCTTGGAGTTCTTCCTGTGTTACTCCGAAGTCTTCAAATTTTGAAGGGTCAACCTTCAGACATATGTCGTTACCGCTCACGGTTAGGGAGGGCTCATGACAGCGAACCACAAGGCCCCGCTTAACTAGACGGTAGTAAGCATTTTTCGCTGTTGTCAACGGCATCGAAAGCATCCAGGCCATCTTGCTCATGTTCGTTGAAAAGGCATAGCCTGGGTGGTTGAGAGACGACAGCGCGGCGAGCATTCTTCTTTCAACAATGCCTATCCTTGACGCCGAGGTGTGCCTGCCTGGGTATACCTGCCCAGGTGTGGTGGCTATAGTGGGCTTACCAGAGGGTACCTGCCCAGGTATGTTTGTTTGGGTATCCCTGCCTGGGTATGCTTTAGCCGGTATACTTGTTGGGGTGGGGTATGCGGGTATACCTGGGTGTACCTGAGCAGGTATACCCGAGTGCACCTCCGCCGCCAGGTATACCTGCTCAGGTGTACCTGGGTGTACCTGGGAGTTAGAGGAGGCCATCACCTGAACGGGAGCAGTCGAGGTCACGTGGCCGACCTGTTCCAGTTGCTCAAGACGATCCTGGTCTTCAGGGGGTGCCGGTGATTTTGTTTTGCTAGGCGCAAGAGTACCCAGGTTCGCTACCGTCTTCTGCAATATCGCAACAGAGGGGCCGCTCGCCTCCATGAGCTTGTCAGCAAGAGTCTTATGCTTTTTAGGGATATACTCGTTCACGACTTACTCCTTGGAGTTCAGTATGTCCTCAATCTCCAAGGCAAGTTCTCGATATGCCCTTGCTCCAGCCGTCTTGGGGGCATGTCGGATAACAGACTTTTTGAAGTGCTCTGCCTGCTGGAAGGCCGCGCTTACGGGAATCGTTGTTTTGAAGATGCTCTCCTCCCCAAAACTTTCAGCCAATATTCTCAAACTGACACGACTCATGCTGGTACGCATGTCTACCGCGTTGACCAGGAGGCGCAAAAATTTCAGGTCCGGGTTGCTTGTCCCCTGGATGTTCGTGATGAGCGCGATGGCCCTACTAAGTCCCTCAACCGAATAGGCGCTACCAGCAAGGACCGGGACTATCACGAAATCAGAAGCGTGCAGGGCAGATATTACGAAAAAGCCCATGTTCGGAGGAGTGTCCAATATCACATAGTCAAACTTATTAACGGCATAGTCGCGTAGGCGCTCCCGCAGAATCTTGAACGACTGCTGCAGTCCTTTCATTTCCAAAAGCTCAAGTTCAAGGGCGCTCGTTTCTTCTACGTTGGGAAGGAGCTTCACCTGTTCGTATTCTGTCGCATAGATTGCGCTTTCTATGGGCATCCCCGGGTCATTAAACAGATCGTACAGGCTGGTTTTCGCAAACCCTTGCTTAAGAAGAAGACTTGTTGCGTTGCATTGCGAATCAAGGTCAACAACGAGCACAGATTTGTTTAAATTCGAGAACGCGTGGGAAAGATTCGTTGCTAGGGTCGTTTTGCCAACCCCACCTTTGTTGTTACAGACCGCTATGATCTTTCCATTTTCGGACATATTTAACCACCCCAGTCCAAACTATTTAGGCCATGGATACATGGACCACTGCTGTAAAATCAAGGGGTTTTTGTCTAGATTACACTTTTTTGAGCTCGCACAAATGTATCTATTTGTATTTGTTGCCAGGCTCTAGACTATTTATTGTCGAGTTCGGATTTCAGCCATTCGGTGACAATCGGGCAGCCCAGTTCCCAAAGTCTGCCATTTTGCACGAATCAAGGCCAACAACTTCACAGGCCACAAGGCTGAGCAGGGCACCCGCGTAGGCCTTAGCGGGGACATCGGAGCTCTCTCGGATCTGAATCTCGCAAGCCATGTAAGCGTCCAGGGCGGTAACTCTCGGGCTAGTGTGGCTCATGATGGTCTCCTTATTGCTGTTGACGTAGTTTGCCCCCATATGTTCAATATAACTAAATAAGTTTCGGTCACGTCCGTCAAGGTGGTGTAAATTCCGTTGGTCCTGAGGGTGGAAATCCTTACGCCGCTCGGGGTGGAATTTCCAGCAAGCTGTTTGCGTTGAGTTCAGGTGTTGATTCCGCCATGGCCTCTA
>Ga0209373_10002203_pt1 | contig 20125 bp, 14 predicted proteins | sample Higcelweek5metaG_FD_187173 | JGI IMG/M metagenome (GOLD analysis project Ga0209373, IMG submission 187173) | Freshwater pond sediment microbial communities from the University of Edinburgh, under environmental carbon perturbations - High... | ecosystem: Environmental > Aquatic > Freshwater >... | reverse complement strand
CGCCTTTGGTCCGACCCGTAACCCTTGGAACCGGGAGCATATTCCAGGCGGTTCTTCAGGCGGATCGGCCGCAGCCATTGCAGCCCAACAGGTGGTTGCTACCCTTGGAACAGACACCGGCGGTTCTATCCGCCAACCAGCCTCCCACTGCGGTTGCGTCGGATTAAAGCCTACCTACGGGCGAGTTTCCCGTTACGGAGTGATTGCCTATGCTTCATCTCTGGATCAGGTTGGGCCGGTCACCCGTGACGTTGCTGACGCGGCTCTTCTACTGGGAGCCATTGCCGGCCATGATCCCAAGGACTCCACCAGTGTTGATTGTCCGGTGCCTGATTATACGGCAGGCTTTCAGAATGGCATCAAGGGGCTCAAGGTAGGTCTGCCCAAAGAATATTTTATTGAGGGGCTTGATGCTGATGTTCAGAAAACAATGGATCAGGCCATTGCGCGTTTCCGCCAGTTGGGGGCTGAATTTATCGAAGTTTCCTTACCTCACACAAACTATGCTGTGGCGACCTACTACCTGATTGCAACTGCAGAGGCCAGCTCTAACCTTGCCCGTTATGAAGGGGTCAGGTTTGGACATCGTGCTGAAGATACCGCTGGCCTGATGGATCTGATGATGCAATCTCGCGCCGAAGGGTTTGGGACCGAGGTTAAGCGCAGGATTATGCTCGGTACCTATGCGCTTTCTTCCGGTTACTACGATGCCTATTACCTGAAGGCACAGAAGGTCCGCACCCTGATTCAGCGCGATTTTATCGATGCTTTTGCAAAGGTTGATCTGCTCTTGACCCCGGTTGCACCGACCCCGGCTTTTAAAATTGGCGAAAAATCCTCAGATCCGCTTCAAATGTACCTGTCTGATATTTTTACGATTCCTGTTAACCTGGCCGGTATCTGCGGTATTTCCGTTCCGGCCGGCATGAGCGGATCGGGTCTGCCAATTGGATTACAACTGCTGGGACGTCCCTTTGGCGAAGAGACGATTTTGCAAGCAGCTTACTGTTTTGAACAAGCCACCGAATGGCACCGTGCAAAGGCAGCAATATGAACTTTCAACCAGTTATAGGACTTGAAGTCCATGTACAACTAAAGACAGATAGCAAGATATTTTGCGGTTGTTCAACCCGTTTTGGTGCCGAGCCGAACCTGAATACCTGTCCGGTTTGTCTGGCATTACCCGGCGCTTTACCGGTGCTGAACAAAAAGGTAGTAGAATTTGCCATTATGGCCGGGCTCTCCACCAACTGTTCCATTTCACCTGCCAATATTTTTGCCCGCAAGAATTACTTCTATCCTGACCTGCCCAAAGGCTATCAGATCAGCCAGTTCGACCTGCCGATCTGTCTTGCAGGACATCTGGATATCACCGTTGGTGAACAGACCAAGCGGATCGGTATCACCCGTATCCATATGGAAGAGGATGCCGGTAAACTGGTGCATGGCCAGGGTGGCGGCTCCGGGGTTGACCTGAATCGGGCCGGGACCCCGTTACTGGAGGTGGTTTCCGAGCCAGACCTGCGTAGTTCGGACGAGGCGGTCGCGTATCTGAAAAAGCTGTACCAGATTGTTACCTACCTGGGGATCTGTGACGGCAACATGGAAGAGGGGTCGTTCCGTTGCGATGCCAACGTGTCGGTTATGCCGGTTGGCTCCAGCTCCTTCGGCACACGGGCTGAAATAAAGAACGTAAACTCCTTCAAATTTGTCAAGCAGGCGATTGAGTACGAGATTGTCCGACAGATTGAATTGATTGAAGATGGTGGAAAAGTGGTTCAGGAAACCCGCCTGTTTGATCCGAACAAAGGGGTGACCCGCTCCATGCGTGGCAAGGAAGAGGCCCATGACTACCGTTACTTCCCGGACCCTGATCTGGTGCCGGTGGTAATCAGCTCCGACTGGATTGAGCGGGTTCGTGCTGATCTGCCGGAGCTGCCTGAGGACAAATATAGCCGCTTTCTTACAGAATACAGCTTGCCGGAGTATGATGCCGAGGTGTTGACCTCTTCCCGGCAGTTGGCCGACTATTTTGAGCAGTGCGCCCAGGCCTGTACTAATGCCAAGAGTTCCGCCAACTGGGTAATGGGTGAGTTGACCCGCACCCTGAACGATACCGGTACCAGTATCGAGCAATGCCCGGTTTCTCCTTGCAAGCTTGCTGACCTGATTAAGTTGATAGATGGTGGCACCATCTCCGGCACCATCGCCAAAAAGGTCTTTGAAGAGATCTGGAAGAATGGTGGTGAACCGGCTGCTGTTGTGGAACAGCAGGGGTTGGCCCAGGTTTCCGATACCGGAGCCATTGAGGCGGCCATTGATCAGATTATGGCAGCCAATCAGGGGCAAGTTGAGGAATATCGCAGTGGCAAGGATAAGGTCTTTGGTTTTTTTGTAGGGCAAGTGATGAAGACGATGAAAGGGAAGGCCAACCCGGCAGTGGTCAACGATCTGCTGAAACAGAAGCTGGCGGGATAATCCGCCCGGAGCTGATGCATGCCAAAGAAAACGCCTAGCTGATGGATATCTCCCGTTACCGTGATCTTTTTGTCAGCGAAGCCAGGGAGCATCTTACTGCCCTTGGCTCGTTGAGTATGCGCTGTGAGGGTGAATCCGCTGAGGGTGGCACCATACATGAGTTGTTCAGGCACGCCCACTCCCTGAAGGGGATGGCAGCCACCATGCAACTTGTTCCGATGACCTCCCTGGCGCATGCCCTTGAAGATCTGTTGTCGCAGGTCCGTGACGGGCGGTTCACCATTACTCGATCGGTTGCAGACCTGATGCTTGGTGCCATTGACACCCTTGAACAGATGGTGGAGCTGGTTGAGCAGGGGGGAGAACTGCCGGATACGGAGGAGCTTGCCAACCGGATTCGCGCCTATATCCCTACTATAGAGCCGGAACCCGCATCTGCCCTTTTGCAACAGCCCCCCCCTGAACCAGTAAAAGAGTCCGTGGATTTCTCTTTTCGCAGCAGTGATGATACCACCACCAGAATCAGAACCTCATTGCTGGATCGTTTAGTCACCCTATCCGGTGAGTTGCTGACTGTGCGTCACACCTTTGAAGACTGGGCTAATAAAAATCAGGCTGAAAGTCTTAATCCGCCATTGAAGGTGCTTTCGAAGCTGCTACGACAGCTTCAGACTGAAGTTTTTCAGGCCCGGATGCTGCCTTTTGGTGCCATTGCCGAACGTTACCCCCGCATGGTGCGGGATCTGGCCCGGAAAAGTGGTAAGGAGATTACCTTTCAGATCCAGGGGGATAGCATTGAACTGGATCGGGGGGTTCTGGAGCAGGTCACAGAGCCGTTGGTGCATCTGTTGCGTAATGCAGTGGATCATGGTCTTGAGACACCGGCAGAACGGGTTGCCAGAGGCAAACCACCGGTGGGGCGTCTCTCCCTGTCTGTTACCCGTCATTCTGATCAGGTTCTTGTGGAAATAACGGATGATGGCCGTGGGATGGAACCGTCCAGGATTCGTGCCAAGGCCTTGGCGCAAGGGATAGTAACCGAACAACAGGCCGCCCAGCTGACACTGGAAGAGACTCTGCAGCTGGTCTGTACCCCCGGTTTTTCCACCGCTGCAACGGTCACTGAGGTGTCGGGCCGGGGGGTCGGCATGGATGTCGTACAGAGCACCATCCACTGTCTTGGCGGCAGTCTTGTGATCCATTCGACGCCGGGGCGTGGATCGACCTTTGCCCTGCGGATACCGCTTAGCGTTGCCATTATTCATGCCTTAATGGTTACCTGCGGTGAACTGCTGCTTGCTGTTCCGGTCAGTGTGGTCACCAGTACCTGTGAAGTGCAGCGCCAGGATATTATTCAGAAAGGGCGCGATCTGTTGCTGGTTCATAAAGGACAGGAAATCCCCTTACGTAATCTGCCCAGTTTTTTTCGTCAACGGGAGACATTACCTGAGCACGGTCTGTTGCCTGTGCTTCTGACGGAATCCGGTGACCAAACAGTTGCCTTGCTGATTGATCGCCTGATTGGACAACAGGAACTATTCACCCGCCCCTTACGTCCCCCTCTGTCTGAATTGCGTGGTATTTCCGGTTCATGTCTGTTGGGTAACGGTCAGATTGTCTTTGTCGTTGACCCTGTCGCCTGTACCAACAGGCTCACTATGGAGCATTAATGTATGAAACAGTTCGTTAGTATTTTGATGGTTGCCCTTTTACTTTGTTGTACCGGCAGTCCGGTACAGGCTGGTGAAGCTACGTTGCAACAGGTAATCAGCACCCTTGAACAAGGCTACGCCGGACTTCAGGATCTGCAGGCCGGTTTTAACCAGACCACCGTTCTGGCAGGATTTCCCAAACCCCAGAAGGGGCATGGAGAACTTGCCCTGCGTCGTCCGCAGCAGGCAACGGCCCAGTTTCGTTTTGACTATGCCGTGCCGAAACAAAGTATCATCTCCAACGGCAAGCAGGTCTGGTTCTATCAGCCTGAGACCAGGCAGGTGATGGTATCATCGCTGGAAGGGATGATGAGGGGGGGCAACAGCATCGGTATGGCCTATCTGACCGGTCTGGGTAATGTCTCTAAGGATTTCAATGCAGTCTTCAGTAAGCCAGGCCGGGACAAGCAGGGTAACTATCTGATTGATCTGACTCCCCGCAAGCCGACTCCGGTGCTGTCCAGATTGCGTCTTGCCATCCGGGAAGAGGCGGTTAACGCTTTCCTGGCTGACGGACAGGTCAAGGAGCTGTTTCCGGTTGCATCCTCGACGGTCTTTGACGCCAGTGGAACCGAGACCCGCATCAGTTATAGCCGGATCAGAACCAACAGTGGACTGTCGGCTGCAAAATTTACGTTTACCGTGCCGAAAGGTGTCGAGATCATCAAACCGTAGGAGGATTCACCATGCCGTCATTTGACATTGTATCCAAAGTAGATATGCAGGAGGTGGACAACGCCGTTAATCAGGCCATCAAGGAGATCGGGCAACGTTACGATTTTAAGGGGTCCAAGAGTGAGATCTCCCAGGAAAAGGACGCTGTCAAGGTGCTGGCCGATGATGACTACAAGCTGAAGGCAGTGATTGATGTGTTGCAGTCCAAGTTCCTCAAACGGAACATATCGATCAAGGCGTTGCAGTACGGTAAGGTGGAGCAAGCCTCTGGCGGTCTGGTACGCCAGATTATCTCGGTTCAACAGGGAATTTCCAAGGAAAAGGGTAAAGAGATTATCGCCGTACTCAAGGAGAGTAAGCTCAAGGTACAGGCTCAGATCCAGGATGAACAGGTGCGGGTAACCGGTAAGAACCGGGACGATCTGCAGGAGGCGATTCAGCTGCTGAAAGGCAAGGAGCTGGAGATAGAGATGCAGTTTACCAATTTTAGAGAGTAGCCTTCGCTTCACCGCAAAGAAGCAGGGCGGCCAATCGGCCGCCCTGCACAATAACAGCATTATAACGATGTACGTAAGATCGTATTCATTACATTATATAGTTGATATCAATATTCAGATATTTGCCCTCCTTGGTGCTGTCAGCAGGTTTCGTGAGACACTCAACATTCGGATGGACGCTTTTGTTTTCAGGCGGGTCTACGTTAGCTCCCGTAAATGAGTCACCTGTCTTCCATTTCTTTTCATCGTATGTCCACCCGTAGGCGTCGCAGTTTCCCTTGTTGTTTTGTTGCAGATATTTTAGATAATTTTGCGCGACCGGATTGGTTGACCACCAGACATGATAGCCTTTTTTGGCGTTCAAATACTTGCTGTTATCTACAGCACCAATAGCCGCGTCAGATAGCACGTATCCGGTAATAGCATCTTTCGCGTAATGTTCGGGTAACGGAATACCATTGCTTGTTAAATAGTCCAACCAGCCATTCACCGCCGTCTTTGTCTCGCTCATCCAGGTAGCATACTGCGATAAATCCAAATCACTTTGTGTAAATGATTTTGGTGCAACAACCCAGCTGGGCTTGATGCGGTTATCAAGACTGTCGTAAGGATAGAACTTCGGGTTCGGGCAGGTCTTAAACAGGCCATCAGTAAGAGAATAGGGACAGCCGTCAGTATTCCCATTAGTCACATCATAGTCTTCCAAGGGGACCTGGCAGAGCTTGTTCGGCGCAGTAGAACAGCCGCAGTTATCCGACGTGCCGCAGCCCGGGCCTTCAAAGGCCATGGTTGCTTTGAAGTGCATGCCGTTCACAGCAGAGATATCCCAGAATACTTTCTGGTCAACGGTTCCCCAACGCGATCCCCCCTGAACATTATACTCAAACACTCCACCATCTTTCGGCGGTGATGGCATTGAGACCGTGCTCTTCGTCACCCACATCACCGTGCCTGCCGTGACAGCGTTTTTACCATCGGACCACCACCATTGTGGTGTGCCATTGGCTACCGGCGGCACGATCCGCAGGATTTCTTTTGTTTTAAGGGTGGTGCTATTGGAAGGCTTCTCAATCTCCTTCCAGGTTCCGTCTGATAATATTCTGTAAAATTTTGTCCCCGATTGTTTGAATGCGTCCGCTAACAAATCCCATGACAAGCTATTATCGCACTTTCCTGTGGCGGCCACTGCCTCAGAGCAGGGAGGCTGATTTTTCATCATCCAGACTGTGATCTCGTCTGCGGTGCTATTACGCACTTGGATTGAGAAGACATTATCGGCATAAGTGGGGAAGCCGCCGGGGCCTGCATCGATAAAGACTGTCGGTGCTTTCATGGTTAATGTGTTTTTCCCGATCGACCCAAAGGGAAAGTACACGTTCTTTGCCGTAAAGCTGACACTGCCGGTTTTTTCGTCATACACCGGATTCGAAAGTGTAGCGATAAATGCCTGTGAAACAAGCATGTTACTGTCTGTAAAAGAGACGCTGACATTGGGAGGATTCGTTCCGAATCGGGTATTCCAGTGATCGAAATACAATTTGGTAGTAATCGTTTCTGTTTTGCGCTGCGGAGCACAGGTTATGCCCAGGACACTCCCGAAAGCATTCTGAATGCGGAAGGTATAGGTGCCATCTGCATTTGTAGACGGTTCGAGTGTAGCAGTAGCGCCATCCAGATTATGAGACCAGACCTCGGGCTGCGCCGTTGCTGCATTGTTGGTAATGATAAGTTGTAGGTCGGTAAGGGCCAGATTGGTATTGGGACGCTGCCCACTCAGGTAGGTGATGCTAAAGCTGAGCTGCCCCGTTGCCTTGTTCAATATCGGCTTGTCCACAATGCAGGAAATATATACCGTCTCGTTCGTGGCAGTCTTGCCCTGCAAAATAGCATTGGGTGCAACGCTTCCATATACCCTGGGCCAGATGTTGCTGATCAGGTTCCTCAGCTTAAAAGTACCTGCCTGCTGGGCACCCCGGTTGGTAAAATACAGGACGTCATCATCTTCAGTAAACTGGTTACTGAGGTTAAGTTGAAACTGTCTGGCGGTTTCATCACCGGCAACAGCGGTAAAACTGCCTGATGTGGCCCAAATTTCGTAAATATTCAGTGATTCTGTGTTGCTGCTGTTGTCGTTGCTGCAGCCTGCCGTCAAACTGGCCAGTATGACAAGCCAGAGCAGTATGATGCATCTATGGGGGGTCATATGCGCCTCCTTGGCGGCAACCTGTATAGAACAATGAAGATCTCGTTGGAGGGAACGCCGCCTGTTGCCAACGAAACTTCAATCTATGTGAAATAACTCTAGCATCGTCTGTTGCACTGTCAAGCAAGCCTAAAAATCAAGGCAGATGCGCTTCATTCTTGCTGCTATCGCCTGATTCGGGTATGTATGCGAGAATGTTTGATCAAATGGTGAGGTGTCAGGTGAAAAACGAAACGAAACAGAAGGTAAGTATGGTCAGTCTGGGCTGCCCGAAAAATCTGGTGGATGCCGAAGTAATGCTGGGGGTTCTGACGCAGCAGGGATATGAGATCACTATGGATGAGAAGGAAGCCGATGTGATCATCGTTAATACCTGCTCTTTTATCAAGGAAGCACGCGAGGAAAGCGTGGATGCAATCCTGGATCTGGCTGATCGCAAGAAAGACGGAAAATGCAAGACTCTGGTTGTCGCTGGCTGTTTACCGCAACGTTATCAGCAAGAGCTGGCCAAAGAACTGGATGAGGTAGATATATTTATTGGCACCGGTGATTATCCCAGGGTGGCAGAAATCCTGGCCGAGCATGCCACGCAATCAGGGCAGATTTGCTACGTGAGCGACCCCAATTATATCTATGATGAAACCCTGCCACGCCTTAATTCCTCTCCTGGCTGGTACGCCTACCTGAAGATTGGAGAGGGCTGCTCCAACTGTTGTACCTATTGTGTAATTCCATCCCTGCGTGGGCCATACCGTTCCCGCCCCATGGATGCATTGGTGGCAGAAGCAGAGAAGCTGGTGAAAGGTGGCGTGCGGGAGTTGATTCTGGTTTCCCAGGATATCACCCGCTATGGCAGTGATCTGCCCTACGGCACAACCTTGGCAGAGCTGATTCGACGCCTGGCTGATATTCCTGATCTGAAGTGGATACGTTTACTGTACGCCTACCCGGATGGTATCAGTGACGAGCTGATCGATCTCTTGAAAAATGAACCAAAGCTCTGCAAGTATCTCGATATTCCGATCCAGCATATCAGCGACAACGTGTTGAAACGGATGAGGCGTAGAAGCGGAGAAGAACAGATTCGAACCCTGATCAGCCGTCTGCGCAGCGAGGTTCCTGATATTACCCTGCGTACCTCATTGATTGTCGGTTTTCCTGGTGAGACAGTAGATGATTTTATTTTGCTGACTCAATTTGTGGAAAAGACTCAATTTGACCGTCTGGGGGTCTTCTGCTATTCAAAGGAAGATGGCACCGTGGCGGCAGGGATGCCTGATCAGGTTTCGGAACGGATCAAGCGTGAGCGATATCGCAAACTGATGAAGGTTCAGGCTCGGCTCTCGTTTCGACGCAACCGTGCCATGGTGGGACAGATCGAGCAGGTGATTGTTGAAGGGTTCAGTGAAGAGACCGAGTTATTGCTGAAGGGGCGTACCAGTCGCCAGGCACCGGACATTGACGGGCAGGTCTATATTACTTCGGGCCACGCCGATATTGGTGATATTGTTGCATGCAAGATTACCGATTCTTCGGATTATGACTTGGTTGCTGAGATGCTGGAAGAGTAGCGGTCCTACGCGATACGTACCGTCAAGATGTTTGGTGAACGAGGGAAATCAGTTTGTAAGGTTGCTGATCTGGTAACCGCTACGGCTGTGTTTCTGAATATTCTATCCGGCTCCAGGGAATGTAACGGTGTAAGTCCGCTATGTTAAGAGAAATATCTATGCAAAGATCTGTCCTGATGCTGAGCGCAGTCTTGTTGTTTTTGCTAACCGGCTGTGCAACCAGCCCGCCTGTCCCTCCAGCACCACGCTATAATGCTCCTGATCTGGTGGTTGACAAGATGTGGGGGTGGGAGGGGACAGAGACGCCGGTCGAGCTATTCGAGATATCGGACCCGAAACGTTTTACCCTGCGCCTGAAGCCTGACGGTACAGCGTTGGCCAACTTTGACTGTAATCATGGCAGTGGTACCTACCGGATTTCTGCTGGCAAGCTTACCTTCAGTGCGGAGAGAATAACCAGAATTTCCTGCCCAACGGGAGATCCCCGCCTTGCCCTGCAGTTTGGCAACCAGCTGTTGGCAATAGCCGGATTCTATCTGCAGAACGGCAAGCTGTATCTTGAGATGCCGATGGATGGGGGTACTATGCAATTTCAGGAGTTACATCACTAAGTCGCCTGCTGCGGTATGGAGATCGGTTCGTGACGCGTCTATCTATCACACTATTCATTTTAATGTTCTTCGTACAAACAGATGTTTGGGCAGAGGCCGGATCATCCTCTCAGGTTCCTCACAACACGGCAATGGTGACGGTGTTTAATCGTACCGTGGCTGTGTTTCGTGTGCCCTACCAGGGTATTCCGGTTGAAGAGCGGGCGCAACGGGCAGAAGCTGCCATTCATCGGCAGCTTGAACAAAATTTGTATGGGCCGGGAAAGGTAAATCTAGAAACGATCTCAGATGGCTTGTTGGTCAAGCTGGATGGTCGCCAGGTGTTTACGCTTCTGGAAGGTGATACCGACCTGCTGCAGGATGAGGCCTTGGACCAGATTGGTAAACAGGCAGCCGATGCACTGGAGCTGGTGGTACAAGAGACCCGTGAGTCCCGTAATTCACAGGCCCTGTTAACATCTGTCGGGTATGTACTGGCAGCGACCCTGTTCCTGGCTTTGCTGGTCTGGCTGTTGAATCGTTTACGACGTTGGCTGGTGGCCAGACTCATCAATCTGACTCAAGCCCGTACTGAACGTTTGACGGTTTGTGGAAAAAGAATCCTGCATGGCGATCATTTATTTTTGCTGGTCCGGCGCGGAGTTAGTCTGGTTTTCTGGCTGTTGGTAGTGGTTCAGTGCGGTGAATGGATCAGTTTTGTGCTGGCCCGTTTTCCTTATACCCGCCCGTGGGGTGAGCAACTGAGTCAGTACCTGTTGGACAGGTTCTGGCAGTTTTTCAAAGCAATCCTGAAGACTCTGCCGGAATTACTGGTGGCGTTGTTGATCTTCCTGATCGCCCGCTTTGTGATTGAAATGCTGAAGACATTTTTTGATCAGATTGAAGAACATAAACTTGAAGTCGCCTGGCTGGATCGCGATACGGTCCGCCCAACCCGCAGGCTGATTTCTGTCGCCATCTGGCTGTTTGTTTTGGTCATGGCGTATCCCTACCTGCCCGGTTCCGGCACTGAGGCATTCAAAGGTTTGTCGGTGCTGGTGGGACTGATGATCTCGCTGGGAGCCTCCAGTCTGGTGGGACAGGCAGCCAGCGGATTAATTCTTATGTACACCCGAACGCTCAGGACCGGTGAATATGTGCAGATCGCCTCATATGAAGGAACGGTCATGGAGCTGGGACTTTGCACTACCCGCATCAGGACTGGGCTGGGTGAGGAGCTGACTCTCCCCAACTCGCTGATATTAAGTAATGTTTCGCGCAACTATTCCCGTACTGTAGAAGGAAGCGGTTTTGTCCTCACCACCAAGGTAACCATCGGCTATGATACCCCCTGGAGACAAGTAGAGGCCATGCTGTTTGAAGCAGCCAAGCGGACTTCAGGTGTTCTTGAAAAACCTGCGCCCCAGGTTTTTCAGACCGCTTTGTCTGATTTTTATCCTGAATACCGTCTGGTCTGTCAAGCGATACCCGACGGTCCTACTCTCCGCGCCGAAGTAATGAGTTTACTGAACGCCAACATTCAGGACGTCTTTAACGAGTATGGTGTTCAGATTATGTCGCCCCATTATCGCGCTGATCCGGCAGCACCGAAGATAGTGCCGAAAGAGTTGTGGTCACCACCCCCGGCAGAGGACTCTTACATGAAATAGATGGATGAATGGCTACAATGAACTGGAAATTTATCGGCACGTGATCCTTTGTTCTTGACTCCATGCTGCTTTTCTGTTAATGATTTCGGCCTTTCAATCGAGCCGAACTTAAAATACTGAACAACTACCTTAGTACATGGAGCGCGTTACTTATGGCAACCACCAAGACCGTAAAGAAAACGGCCCAGGAATCTACTCTTATACTGAAGAGACCCGCCTCTGGCAAAGGCACCTCCTTGTCATCTGACACTGTTGCTGGAAATAGCGTTGCAGAGCCTGATCTAAAGATAGCGTCAGACCTTTCTGAGGAGTCAGGGGCGGTTACTGTTGCGGCACCGTCTGCAGCAGCACCAGCCGCAGGGGGGAAGTGGAAAGAGATTCAACAGATCCTGTTCGCCATGAAAGAACAGACTTTACTTGAGATTAAACGTTCAATTAAAAAAGGATCACAAGTATCGGTGGGTGAAGAGCCGACCGGAGACATCTATGACCAGGCGTCATCAGAACGGGATCGTGAGCTGGGATTGATTTTGAATGATCGTGAGCGCGAAAAGGTGCATAGCATTGATGAAGCGTTGCTGCGGATTGCCGAGGGAGAATATGGCATCTGCGAAGAGTGCGATGAAGAGATCCCGATGGGGCGTCTGAAGGTGTTGCCCTTTACCCGCCATTGCGTCAAGTGTAAGTCTGATCTGGAAAAGTTTCAGGCCCAGACCCGCCGGATTGAAGAAGATCGGGCTTACCGTGAGATACCGGTTGGGGACGACGACGAAGGTTAACGTTTCCTGCGTAGTCGATGAATCATCCGCAGCAGTAGCCCCTGTTGTACCTCCATGGCATGCTGCGGACAGAGTTCGCGACAACACCAGCAACGTATGCAACGCCTTGAAGTTATCTTCAGGGCGTTTTTAGTTATTATAATCGCCTCTGGTGGACATGCATCGCGACAGATGCCGCAGCGTGTGCAGCGGGAAGGATTTGCTACCGGTAATGGTGTCAGTTGATTGCGTAACAGTTCTTTGAGAAAAGCAGGGAGCCCAAACTGGATATCCAATCCATCCGGTAACTGAAAAGGCGGTTTGGTAGGTGCCAACGGCAGATTACCGGTTATTGAAATCTGTTCCAGTTCGGTTCCTGACAATCCTCTGCGGCGGGCCTCCCGTTCAACCGGCAGCAGTTGGGGCGGGATACCTGCCAGATGCGCCGCCACGGTATCCACGGCCACCGGGTTTTCACCGGCAATCAGTACCCCCAGTTGACGCGGTGTGCCACTGTTGGGACCGTTACCTTCCATGGCGGTGATGCCGTCCACGATGGTCAGGGCCACCGGTCTGGCTTGGGCTATTTCAAGCAGCAGGCCGGCAAAGAGCTCTTTGGAATGTCCGGCAGTCAGGTGTAATCCTGCCTTGGCCGGACCGACAACAGCGCCATACAGATTCTTAACCCCGCAGGTCAGGGTCATCATCTCATGGGTTTTAAGCTTGGGCAGGTTGATCACGACATCAGCATCAAGGTAGGCCGCTGCCAATTCGAGCTGCCGAAATGTGCCGCCAGTACCAATCAATCGTGTCTCTACAAACGGGATCAGCCTGGCGCCGCTGGCTGCAACGACACTGCTTATCCCGGTTTTTGCTGCAACCCGCTCAAATGAGCCGATACCGGGACTGTCGCCTACCACTACTTCAGCGCCAGTCTGTTGCACAAGCTCTATCATGGCCTGCACCAATGCTGGATGAGTTGTAACTGCCGCCTCAGGAGGCCTTCCTGCCAGCAGATTGGGTTTCAGGAGTACCCGTTGCCCTGGCTTGATAAAGCGACCGATCCCCCCCAGAGGCAGTAGCAGGGCAGTCAGACGTTTCTTGATCTCAGTCAGCTCATAACTAGCACAGCTTTGCAGGCTTATTAAATCCACAACAGACCCCTTGCGTTTTGCTCAAGTTCAGTTAAACTATTTGAAAAGTTACAGGCCCTGCTCTACGGGCGCGGAGTACCGATGAAGTCTGCTGCCATGGAACATTACGACATATCGTTACTTTATGTTGAGGACGAACGGGTAACCCGTGAACAGATTTCCCGCATCCTGCAGCGGATTGTGACGGAACTGTATGTCGCTGAAAATGGTCAGCAGGGACTTGAATTGTATCGTGAAAAGCGCCCTGATATTATTATGTCCGATATCATGATGCCGGTTATGAACGGTCTGGAGATGGCCCGTGAGATCCGTCGTCTTGACCGGGATAGTCAGATTGTTATGTTGACCGCTTACAGTGATACCGAATACCTGTTGGAATGTATCAGACTTGGTATCAATCAATATGTTCAAAAGCCGGTGGATTTTTCCCAACTTGCCACTGCGATTGAGACATGTAGTAATTATGTCCTGTTGAAACGAAAGCTGCAGCAACAGGAAGACAGAATACAGATGCTTTCACAGGCGGTTGAACAGGCACCAGCACCGGTCATGATCACTTCTTTGAACGGGTCGATTGAATATGTCAATAGTATGTTTTGTCGTTTGACCGGCTATCAGGCTGCCGAGGTGCTTGGACGTAATCCGAATTTACTCAAATCCGGTTTGAATCAGGCTGGGATCTATACTGAACTTTGGGAAACCATCCTGAGTGGCAAGGAATGGAAGGGTGAACTGGCCAATAAACGTAAAAATGGATCTGTTTACTGGGAAATGGTAAAAATCAGCCCCTTACGGGATGCACAAAATAATGTTACCGGTTTTTTAAAGGTCTCGCAGGATATCTCCGAGCGTAAGCAGTATGAGGAAAGCCTGCAGTATATGGGAACCCATGATCCCCTGACCGGTCTGTTTAACCGGGCCTACTTTGATGCTGAGTTACAAAGGGTTGAAGCTGGTCGGGAGTACCCGGTCAGTATCGTGATGGCAGATATAGACGGTTTGAAAATGGTTAATGATACCCGTGGTCACGATGAGGGTGATCTGCTGATAAAAGGAACGGCAGAGGTATTGTTGGCAGCGTTTCGTTCCGGTGATGTGATTGCCAGGATCGGCGGAGATGAATTTGCGGTGATATTACCCCGTACTGACCATGATACGGTTATGAGCGCTATCCAGCGGGTAAAGGCTTGCGAGTCTGACCGGCGTCTGGGGCTTTTTGCCCGCTCTCTCTCCTTGGGTGTTTCTACAGCAATTAGCCCGGATGAACTGGTGGAAAGTATGAAAACTGCAGATCGTTTGATGTACAAGGATAAAGCTGAGCGTAAAAGCCAACGTCTGCAGTCTCCCTGAGACTTTTAGCGCCTACCGCAGGTTGCGCAGTGACAGTTGCGTGCAACCGGTACCTCCCTGAAACGCATTCCAGCCAGATCAACGGTCAGTAGTCTGTTTGTTAATAATGTGCCGATCCCCAGCAGATATTTTAAAGCCTCTGCCGCCTGTAGTGAACCGATAACCCCCGGCAACACCCCAAAGACACCGTCAAACTCGCACGCCCTGCACTCACCGTCCGGCGGTATCTCCTCAAAAAGACACCGATAACAGGCAGAGCTGCCCGGTATAACGGTCATGCACTGTCCCTGAAAACGCAGAATACCACCATGGGAAAAAGGGATTCCCTGAGCGATGCAGCTATCGTTAATCATAAATTTTGCTGCCAGGGAGTCGGTCGCATCCAGTACAAAATCGTAGCCGTCCAGTAAGTCAGGCAAGTTGTCATGAGTAACCATCAAAGGTATCTGGATAATTTGACAGCCAGAATTGATTCTCTGCAGATGGTCGGATGCTGAAGCGGTTTTTGGTCGACCCACGTCAAGCTGCCCATGGAGTATCTGGCGTTGCAGGTTGGATAACTCTACCGTGTCACCATCGGCAATCCCTATGGTGCCAACCCCTGCTGCAGCAAGATACAGGGAGGCCGGTGAACCAAGGCCTCCGGCACCAATGATCAATACCCGGCTGTCTTTCAGGCGTTGTTGTCCCGCTTCACCCACCTCCGGTAGCATCAGGTGGCGATTGTAACGCACACGGTCTTCTGTGGTCAGCATGGCAGATTCTGGCCTGTTATGCGACCTGATCCCAGCACTTCGTCCCCCTGATAAATCACTACAGTTTGTCCTGGAGTGACTGCCCGTTGTGGTTCAAGAAAAACAACTTTTATCTCTGAACCAAGCCGTGGTTCTATGCTACAAGCTACCGGAGTATGGCGATATCGTATCTTGCACTGTGCTTCAAAGGGGACCTGAGGAGGTTGACCAAACCAGACTGTTTGATCGGCCAGCAATCCCGATGCATAGAGATAAGGCTCTTCCCCCACCACCACCCGGTTTCGAGCTGCATTTACTTCTAGCACATAGAGCGGTTCGGTCCAGGCAATCCCCAAGCCTTTGCGCTGTCCTACGGTGTAGCGCCAGAAACCGTTGTGTCGGCCCAGCAACTTTCCCGTGCGGTGTACAATCAGTCCCTGGGCGGTTGGACCAGCTATGCGGGTTGTCAGGAAATCAGTATAACCACTATCTGGCAGAAAGCAGACATCCTGACTGTCCTTAGCCGCAGCAACCGGAAGACCGAGACGGTGGGCCAGTTGCCGTACCTCTTCCTTGCTGCCCATTTCGCCTAACGGGAACAGGCTTTGTTGCAGGGCATTCTGCCCAATGGCGGCCAAAAAATAGGATTGGTCTTTACGGCGGTCAGTGGCTGCGTACAGGTGGGCTTGGCCAGCGTCGTCAGATAACATCCTGGCGTAATGGCCGGTTGCCAGAAAGTCAGCACCCAGGGTGCGGGCCGTACTTAGCAGCTGGCCAAATTTAAGCAGTCGGTTACACCGCACACAGGGATTTGGCGTCTCACCGTTGAGATAGCTGTTTACAAAAGGGGTGATGATCTGTTGTTCAAAGCATGCCGTAAGGTCAATTCGGTGTAGCTGGATTCCCAAATGATCAGCAACCTGCTCAACTGCTCTGTTTTCTTCGGCCTTTGGCAACAGGGACATGGTAATTCCCATAAGCCGATGGCCTTGCTGTAGCAGTAAGGCAGCAGCAACTGCTGAGTCCACTCCTCCGGAAAGGGCAACAGCAATCAGGTCGGATTGAGCTGGTAATGGCATGGATCAACAAAAAGCACAGATGTGTAGTGTTGTGTAAGACGGTGGAGGTGTAGCCGTTCCACCATGTATTGGGGAGATAAAACTCTTACTGCCCCCATTAGATACGGCCAACAGTAAAGACAGCGACATTAGACGGCATTCTCCCCAAGTTTTTTCGTCAACTGAAGCATGGTGGGTACCCGGTAACCTGCTGCAGCGGCTAATTGTACCAGTTCAGAAGTCTGGAGAGTGGAGGTAGCGATACCCTGAGCTCTCTCAAAAACATTGAACAGTGTCAGCCATTTCAATAGTTCTTCCAGACGTTCCTTGTTAAACCAGGTGCTTGCACTGTCGTCATGCACCAACAGAAAACGGCTGATCTGGCGGTTTGCAAACAGGTGCGGCAGGAAGGACTCCTCTGACACCGTTGTCATGATTTTCCAGCCTAGAGCAACTGCCTGGCACAGCTCGATTATCCATTCTTCTGTTTGGTGATCGGCCTGGGGGGCTCCAGCCACATAGGCTGACAACGGACGTCCCAAGCCAAATGAATGGAGAGCGTCGTCAGTCAGTGGCAGCGCAAGCAGTCGGGTAACCAGTGTGGCCAGAGCAATCCGGCGATTGTGCAGGGTAAGTGGCAGTGTTGAACGGGTCACCCCGGCAGCCCGTAAAAGACGTATGGTTTTGCGGACAACAGCTGGATTCCAGGCTGCAACAAGTGATTTCAGTATACCGGCATGATCAAGTTCCTGAACAGCCGTTACAGGGAATCTCGCAACATACTGCTCCAGGGCTGTTTCAAGCAGTGCCGTTTCGCCACTCAACACAGTAATGTTCTGCAGACAGGTCTCAAATGTTGATATCAATGGCTGGTTCTGCAACTGGATCAGTTCTTCTTCGAGGCTCCTGACACCTTTGCCAGCCAGATTTGTACAGAGCTGGCTCCAGTCACCGGCAGGAGTGTCTTCCAGAATTCTGAAGTTGAGGAATACATGGAACTCGTACTCGGACAGCTCTGCGTACATCCCGTTTTTACAGAGTTCGGATGCATTACGCAGGTATTCATGGCTGGTGGACAGATCGAAAAAAGCGAGGAAACAACAGGGATCATTCGGTACTGCCAAGCCTTCGCATAAACTGCTTGTGTGTAGTTCCGTCGTACCGGCGGCATCTGTTTTGACCGCTACCGGAGCGGCGGTACGGATCCAACCGGCGGTTGCTCCATGCCGGTTGTTGTACAGCACCAGCGCCCGCTGATCTCCCATCCGGTTGCTATAGGCAAAGACGTTTTCATCCACACTGCCGTCATGGCAATAAAAGTCATACAGAGCAAAGTTTTCCGAGCCGGAAAAAAGCCGTCTACGCTTTAACAAGGGGAATATCCAGAGTTCATGTCCCCGCACCAGGCCGCTGTCAACGGATTCATTCCAGTAGGCCTTACGGTACTCCATCCCGTATTTCTCGTGGAATCCTTCAATCTGTCCATGCCCGATCATCGGCAGCCCAGGCATGGTGACCAATAAAACACAGGCCCCGAAATATTTGCCTTGAGCTCCAAATTGTTCTACAGCGGTCTTTTCATCCGGGTTGTTCATGAAGTTGACAAATCGCTTCAGTATTTCAGGATTAAACTCCAGCACGTTTTTGATGGTCTGGCGGTATTTAGCGTTTTCTTCCTGTTTAAGCATATTCATGAACGCCGAGTTGTAGACACGGTGCATCCCAAGGGTACGGACAAAATACCCTTCCATCATCCAGAATGCTTCTGCCAGCAGTAAGGTGTCCGGTGCTTCAAGAGCCATCCGGTCAACAACCTCACGCCAGAATTCAACCGGAAAAGCCGCATCAAACTCCTCTCGACTCATGGCATGCTCAGCGCGGGAAGGGATACCGCCACCCAGACCGCGCTGGGGATACCAGAGCCGCTGATAATGCTTTTTGGCCAGGGTCATAGCCGCATCAAAGCGGATAATGGGGGTCAGGCGGGCCACATGCAGGATGGTCTGGATTACCGTTTCACGCACCTGTGGAAGCAGGTAATTAAGCTGTGCCGTATCATTCCAGGGGATGCTGGTGCCGTCATTGCCATGGTAGATAAAGCGGGTTCGGCCATCACGACGGTCAATCATTCTGAATACTACCGCTGCATCATGCTTGCTCCAGTAACCATCCTCAACCTGAATCGTAACCGCCGGGTCTTGGGAGAGATCTTCTCCGTTAAACTGGTAGGTGGGAAAGGGCTCATAATCAGTCTGGATAAACCAGTCGGGGTGCTCAAGTACCCAGCGTGAGAAGATGCCGGTATGGTTGGGAACCATGTCGCTGGCCAGCCGGATGCCACGCTGCCAAGCCCGCTGTTTAAGATTATAAAAGGCTGCTTCGCCTCCCAGATCAGTGGCAATCGTATAATCAAACAGGGAATAAGCTGAAGCGTGTGCCTCCGGGTTACCGCATAACTCCTTGATTCGCCGAGAAGCAGACGAACGTTCCCAGAGGCCGATCAGCCAGAGCCCGGTGAAGCCCCAGCCTGCCAATCGATCAAGTTCTGTATCCGGCACCTGATCAAGTCGCGTTATTGGATAACCATGATTTTTAGAAAGTTGATCCAGCCAAACATGGGTCATCTTGGCCATCATCACTACATTGGACATCCAGTCGGCATCGGTTGAAAAGGCTTCATATTCGGGCTGATCATAGCCTGCATGGTGACCAGCTCCATGGTAAATGGCAACTTCGTTATAATCAGACGTCATTTCTCCTGTGTCAGCAAGTTGACTGCCAAACCGGAGTACTTCGCTGGGACCGGCACCGCCATCACTCCACTGGCGCTGTTCTTCATCCAGAATGTCAAAGGCGGTTAACAGCTCCTCAAGCAGTTCTGGAGGCAATACGGAGGCCCATTGTTCGCGGATATAGTCAAGTTGGCCAGCCAGTGAATCCGGGGCGGCAGCCAAGGGTGCTTGTAACGCCTGCATCAGGGTCATGCCGATGGCAGGTATAAGCGGACCTCGTGTAAGTGAGAGTTTTAGACCGGTGACTACTTGTTGATAAGGTGCAATCGTTGCCAGTTCATGATCATCAAGGAGAACCCGGAACGGCTCAAGTGCCTTATTTCGTGCAGCAAGATCCAGTAATAGAAGCTCACGCAGTAGAATATGCTGCTGTTGGTGATGTTCAAGAGTAGTAAGAACAAAACTGGAAGGAAAGGATGACGTAAAAGCTGCAAATGTTCGGGTAACGGCTTCCTTTTCAACCGGTATTCCCGAAAGTAGCAAGGCGTTGCTTAATAGTGGTTTGTGCCCTGCTTCGGCCTGTTCATCGATCAGGTGCCGATATATTTTCAATAGTGAGGCATAGAGATTAAGCTGGGCAGCGGTTGTTGCAGCGGTGACCCGGCTGATGTTCTGTTGTGCCATGGCAGCTGCCAGCCGTCGATAAAACAAAATCGCTGGATAGTTGCTGCCGCGTTTGGGGAGCATGCCCTGGGTGTTAAAATGTTTCTGGGCATGGGCGGTTAGTTGAATTGAAAACGGAAAATATTCAGGAAGTGCTGGGGACATAGGTCACACCGTGGGAGTATCTGGTTAATAGGTAGCCAACGGGAAAAGGCGGCCAGATTCACTGGCCGCACCGGTGGTGTCAGTGAGATTTTTTCTTGGTTGCTGTTTTGCTTTT
>Ga0209373_10002201_pt1 | contig 20136 bp, 17 predicted proteins | sample Higcelweek5metaG_FD_187173 | JGI IMG/M metagenome (GOLD analysis project Ga0209373, IMG submission 187173) | Freshwater pond sediment microbial communities from the University of Edinburgh, under environmental carbon perturbations - High... | ecosystem: Environmental > Aquatic > Freshwater >... | reverse complement strand
TCAGACGGAACCAACCAGTACATTCTAAATGCGTTAGCCTCTGCCGATCACGATTTGAGCATAGCCACAATGCTTATCACCCGTACCGATCTGGCTTACACAATTCGTGATGCCAAAGACCGTGGTGTGGCAGTAAATATCCTCACAAACGATGCAGGTGATAACACCGAAGTGGTGAATGACATTATCACTTCAGCAATTGGGCCGCAGCATTTTGTATATAACACTGTTTTACCGGGAATTATGCACCACAAATATGCTGTGATCGATCAGGATTTGCCCGATTCAGATCCAACTTTAGTTACCGGAAGCCATAACTGGAGTGCATCGGCCAACGATAAAAACGATGAGAATACGCTGATTATTCACGACGAAACCATTGCCAACATCTACTATCAGCAGTTTGCTAAAATTTTCACCGATAACCACGGTAGTTTTGTTGAAATCAACAATCCACCGGTTACGGTCACCGATACCGTTTCTGTACACACCAACAGCTCTGTCACGGTCGATGTGCTGTTGAACGACTCTTTTGAGTCGCCTGTTGAACTTGCTATCGAACAAGGGGCAAAGCATGGAAATGCGTTTATTCCGTTCACCAATCCAAACGTGATTTCTTATCAATCGACCGGAAATTTTGTGGGAACCGATACCGTTTTGTACCGAATAACTTACTTGTCTGATTCAAACTTGTCGGCTGTTGGAACCATGATTATAACTGTGGGGACACTTGGAATCGATCAATTGGGAAATAAGGTTCAAATTACGCTCTTCCCAAATCCCGTTACCGACAAGTTGAATGTGACTTCATCGAAGCAGATTGCCGCTTACACCATTTATACCATGAACGGCCAGTCGGTAAGAAAGGTCCAAAATGTAAACAGTAGCAGGTTGAATATTGATTTGTCAGAACTCAGAAAAGAACTTTATATGATAAGGGTCGATCACGAAGACGGAAGTTCGGGATCGCAGAAATTTATAATCGAATAATTTCTTCTCGGTAAAAACATCTGAAAAGGTTTCATGTTCTTTGTATCATGAAACCTTTTTCGTTGTCAATACATATCTTCCGGCGCGATCTGCGGCTCGAAGACAACACTGCCCTGATCGCTGCCTTGAAACAATCGGAGGCTGTAATTCCGGTTTTCATCTTCGACGATCGTCAGCTATCGAACCCTTTCAGAGGGAACAACAGTTTTGAGTTTATGCTCAATTCATTGGTCGAACTGAATAAAGAACTTCGGCAGAAATGTTCGCAGCTCTATGTTTTCAACGGATTGCCCCACCAGGTTTTATCCGAGCTTTTTTCAACCCTAAAAATTGATGCTGTTTTTGTTAACCGCGATTATACGCCCTTCAGTAAAATGCGTGATGAGGAGATCAGCGAAGTATGCAAGCAACACGGAGTTTCATTTTCCGTTTACGCCGATGCGCTGCTGAATGAGCCCGAACAGGTATTCAAACCCGACGGAAAGCCTTACACCATTTATACACCGTTTATGCGGAAAGCCAAATTGCTTACAATTTCGGCACCTGCTGAAAACCATTTTTCAAACTATTATTCAGCCCCTGTTTTAATCACTTCGAAGGTTGATTCTGCAAGGCAGTTTTTACAAAGCAGCAACCCCAATTTATTGTTGAAAGGTGGGCGTACCGAAGGTGTTTTGCTGTTGAACCAACTTGGTGAAATTGATCATTACGACCTCCAACGTAACCTGCCTGCTGTTAAAGGAACTTCTTTGATATCGGCTCACCATAAATTTGGAACAGTTTCCATTCGCGAAACCTATCATCGCATTTCGAATGAATTCAGTCAGGAACATACCTTAATCAACGAACTCTATTGGCGCGATTTTTTCACCCATATCGGGTATCATTTCCCCAAGGTTTTTGGAAACGCGTTCAACGAGAAATATGCACACATTCAATGGGAAAACGATGAACTGAAATTCGATCATTGGTGCAACGGAACCACTGGTTTCCCCATTGTTGATGCTGGTATGCGCGAGTTGATAACCACTGGCTTTATGCACAACCGTGTTCGAATGATTGTGGCCTCGTTCCTTACCAAAGACCTCCACATCGATTGGCGCCGGGGCGAACGCTTTTTTGCAACCCACTTAATTGATTACGACCCTGCAGTAAACAACGGCAACTGGCAGTGGGCCGCTTCAACGGGTTGCGATGCTCAACCGTACTTTCGCATTTTCAATCCCTGGAGCCAGCAGCTGAAATTCGATCCCCATTGTGTTTACATCAAAAAATGGATTCCTGAATTGGTGGAATTTACACCTCGCGAAATTCATGGTCTGGAGAAGGGGGTTTCATCTATTGCATATCCGAAAGCAATCGTTGATCATGCTGAAGAAGCAAGAACGAGTTTGCTCATTTATAAAGCATAAAAAAAGCCTCATGGTTAAGTGAGGCTTGTATTTTGAAGATCTAATTTATTAGAAAAATCTTTTCTTAACAATAACAGTTACACCAATTAGTGCGAATACAGCAGCGATAAACGGATAAGGAATAGGAACTCCGGGGGCATTGTTTCCATATAAATTCATCACAATGTTCATGTTGCTGAATCCAATGCTAGCTAAAGTAATAGGTTCACTTATTCCACAACCAGCAGCGGCAATATATGAAGGTGAAGTTGTTGGAGTTGCGTTAGAACCCGGCCAAAAACGATTGTTCAAAACTTGTCCATTAGGAGTAAAAATCTCAACTGCCAAAATACTATTTGCAGGTACTACAACTGGTGTTGACAATACCATATCGAATGTTGTTAAATTTTGATCAGGAATAGAATAAGATTGAGAATAAAGTAGCGTTAAATTAGCCCACGACATTGCTCCATTTAAAGTGTAAAATCTTACTTCAATTGGTTGAGATCCTGTTGATCCATCTGCTATTTCAATGCCAATTTCTAAATGGTTCACTACAAAGTCAGATGTAATGCTGAAATTGGTGCCTAGATCAAAAATCCTAAAGTAGGAATTGTCAGCATGATAACCACCAGTGTTGCAACTAACAGAGTTGCCGAGAGTAACAGCTTGATCGGTTGAATATGTGATCTGCGTTTCACCTGGTCCTGTTAATGGAGCATGAGTTCCACTTGATGCTCCTCCAGTTAAAGAGGATTTTGAAAAACTATTTTGCGCATTTGATTGAACAATCAAAAAAACGAACGATAAGAGAAGAAGAGAAATTTTTTTCATAGATGATTTTTTAACAATTGCAAATATTAAAAAAATTGTTGGGCTTTTAATGATTAATTTCTCTGGAATCTGTTTTTTTTTAAGTGTTTACTTACTTTTGTTGAAAATGATGAAAAGATGGTCACTCCTTATAAACGAATTTTATTGAAACTCTCGGGCGAATCGCTCATGGGAAATCAAGGATACGGTCTCGATCCTGAACGGTTAAATAGTTATGCTTCACAAATTAAAGAGATTACAGAACTGGGCATTAGTGTTGGAATTGTGATTGGTGGCGGAAACATTTTTCGTGGACTTAGCGGTGCAACCGAAGGGTTCGATCGAGTGAAAGGCGACCAAATGGGAATGCTCGCCACAGTAATCAACAGTTTGGCCCTGCAATCGGCCTTGGAAAAGAAGGGCACTGCTGCCCGGCTTTTTACTGCTATACGCATGGAACCTATTGGCGAAATTTATTCAAAATCAAAAGTCATCGAGGCTTTCAACCAAAACGAGGTGGCCATTATGGCTGCTGGAACCGGAAATCCGTTCTTTACCACCGATACCGCTTCAGCTTTGCGTGCCATCGAAATCGAAGCCAATGTAATGTTAAAGGGAACCCGCGTTGACGGCATTTATACCGCCGATCCGGAGAAAGATCCTACTGCTACAAAATTCGATAAAATAAGTTACGACGAGATTTACGAACGTGGTCTGAAAATTATGGATTTAACGGCTACAACCATGTGCAAAGAAAACAAAATGCCAATTATTGTTTTCGATATGGATACACCCGGAAACTTAAAGAAGGTATTGATAGGTGAACGAATTGGAACTTTCGTTTATCAGAAATAGAAACGCGAAGACTAAAAATATTACTGCTCCAATTGATTTTCAGTTGGAGCATTTTTTTGCTTCTTGATGTAAACGTCGATTGCTACTATTACTGCGGTAAAGCCCCAAAAAGGAACAGATGCTTTATCGGTATCGAGGAAGTTATTAAGAATACTGTGGAAATAATACGTTATTAACCCTAAAATAGCCGATAGCAGCAGTGTTTTTAACCGCTTATCGTCAGTGGCAGAATAAGCTCTGGTTCCAACAGTTATAACTACAATTATTAAAGCAATAAAACTGAGTGAGCCTAATAAACCCTCTTCGGCCAGCGCCCCTAAATATTCACTATGAGCATTCCCTCCATCGCCAGAGTTAGTACTAATAATTGTACGTTGAGAAGTCAATTGATACGGGGCATATTTCATGGCATAGGTGCCTGGTCCCCAACCAAAAACTGGTCGTTCTTTAAATAGTTTGATGGCACAGTTCCATCTGTTTATCCGTTCAAGGTTAGAGGCATCGGTTGTAATGTTTGTCATTGAAGAGAGGTGATCCAATAAATTTGCCGATGAATCTTGTGAATTCTGCTCCAACTTCTGAAGTATAGGTTCCTGAAAGGCAAGTATGAAAACAACTATACTTGCAATTGTGATCAGTATTGTTTTGAATTTAATCCGTAGTCGATAAATAACCCAAAGACCTCCGACCATAAACAAACTGAGCCATGCTGCACGGGTATATGATAGAATTTCGGCCAAGAGGAAGAATGCAGTTAATCCCCAAGTCCAGAATCTGATTTTCAGGTTATTTCGGTAATAATAGGAAAAACCGATCAGGAAAGGAATGTACATGGCCAGAACTGCTCCATACGAAGTGTGATCGTTAAAAAATGGCGACATCACAAAGTGCGCGGCCTGGTCATCATATAGTCCGTAGCCTAAATGTCTGATTATGGTATACGTAATTACTGGTACGAAAGCGATGGTAAACAACCAAATAAACTTTTCAATATTCTTCTGACTTTTAAAAAGATAAGTAAGTAAGAAGAAAAAGATTACAACATACCAAATACGGTTTACTAAAAATTTTACTGAAATCAATGGCATGCTGCTGGTTACTGTGGCCAAGGTCATCCAGCCCAAATAAACATATATCGCTACCGATACAGGATGGCTGGTGATACCTTTATCGAACCTTTTTCCACGAATAAAAGAAAGTAAGAACAACAACAGTATTCCAAACAGTAACGGTTCGGTTGGAATAAACATATCGAATGGAAGCCCATAAACGATCTCATGAAGCGGAATTGACAATGGGGTTAAAAAAACAGCCAGCCAAATTAGTTTGTCATAAGAGAAAACGGCAGTTAAAAGGACAGCAAAAATTACGGGCACTAAAACGCCCAGCATGGTATCTTTTTTTACAAGAAGCCAGGCATTCAGAAAAATAAATGCAAATGAAAACAGATAGAACAACGAAAGGTCTATCCATTTTTTTGGAATTACCTTATTCAGCAGATTTAATCTCACGAATATAATCGATCAGCGAAACGGTTATAACAGAAATAAATGCAGCACCAATAACCGACAAAAATAGAATAAGCCAGCGTACCGGATACGATTTCTTGTCGGCAGGGAAGGGTTTCTGAACGATTCTTGAATATGATAATTTCATAGTAGCCTTGCTGATTGCTAAATCGTAGCGAACCTTAAATGTGTCGGCTTCAACTTCATAAGCCAAAAGTCGTTCCTGCCATTTTCTCAGTTCACCTCCTTTTAAGATCAAGCTGTTCATCATGTCCTGCGATGGTTTAATATTACCACGTAAAGCAGCAGCATCCATTAGACCTTGTGTAGCCATTTCCGACTGTGCAAAATAATCGACAAGGTTATATTCCTTTCTGATGTTGTTAATCAAGTTGAAAACAGAGTCCATTTCCCTACTTTTATTCTCCAAATCGCGTTTGGCAACTTGGGCCAATTCCAGGTACCTTTGAGCTCGTTGTTTCTGAATTAACTCATTGTTGAAAACAATGATGGAATCAACCATTGCACTAGCACGTTTGGGGTCAATGTCAAGAACCTTGATTTCAACTGTTTCGAATTCTGTTTTCTTGAATGTCACATTTTGATTGAATTCATACAGAATATAGGTTTTATATAATTTATCGTCCCGTTTAATTTTATATACTTCATCAAGTTTAAAGGCATCGATGATCTTGAATTTTAAGTCGGTCGACTGAATATTCTCCAATAAATGTTCGGTTTCCGATTCTTCACTGGCTTCGGTAATGTTTACCGGATAGATGCGCGCTGTTGACTTGTATTTTGGCTTAATAACTAATGGACTGGAAATAAAAATTGAAACTACTGCGGCAATTATAATTACCACTACAATATGCATTTTCCATTTCCAAATCGATTTCACGATTCGATTATTGTCGAAAAAAGGATTCATAGGATTCTGTTATCGTTAAGTCTTAAAAAAGGTGAACGGGTTTTTTTAAAAAATATTATTCTGCAATCAAAAGAAAATAATTCTTTTTTCCTTTTTGTGCCAGAATATACTTATTGCCAATTAGAAAGCTGCTGTCGATCTTCATTTCCAAATCGGCAATTTTTTCTTTGTTGAGGCTTAGCCCATTGGCTTGAATGGTGCGGCGCAATTCGCTCTTTGTTGGGAATACAGCGGTTTTTTCGGCCAACAATTCAACCACTGGAATTCCGGCTTCAAGTTCGGCTTTTGAAACATTAAATTGCGGAACACCTTCGAAAACAGCGAGAAAAGTTCGTTCATCGAGTTTCTTAAGTTGGTCGGCAGTGCCTTGTCCGAAAAGAATTTGCGAAGCCTCAATTGCGGCATCAAGTTCCTGTTTTGAGTGAACCAGTGTGGTTACTTCCTCGGCGAGCTTTTTCTGAAGGATCCTTAAATGGGGAGCTTCGTTGTGTTGGGTTACCAATTCTGTAACCTCAGCTTGTGTTAAGAGGGTAAATATTTTAATATACTTTTCAGCATCAGCATCAGAAGTGTTTAACCAAAATTGATAGAAGGCATAAGGAGAAGTCCTTTCTGGGTCTAACCATACATTTCCCGATTCTGTTTTTCCAAACTTTCCCCCATCGGCTTTTGTAATAAGCGGGCAAGTCATTGCAAATGCTTCACCACCTGCAATTCTTCTGATCAATTCGGTTCCTGTGGTAATGTTTCCCCATTGGTCTGAACCGCCCATTTGCAACTTGCAATTTTCGGTTTGATATAAATGTAGGAAATCGGTTCCCTGAACCAGTTGGTATGTAAATTCTGTGAACGAAAGGCCTGAAGTTCCTTCTCCGGCAAGACGTTTCTTCACAGAATCTTTAGACATCATATAGTTTATGGTGATGTGTTTTCCAATGTCGCGAATAAAACCCAGGAATGAGAATTCTTTCATCCAGTCGTAGTTATTGACCATCATCGCTTGGTTTTTGGCTCCCGACGAGAAATCGAGAAAACGGCTCAATTGGTTTTTTAGGCATTCCTGATTATGTCGGAGGGTGGTTTCATCAAGAAGGTTTCTTTCCTGTGATTTACCCGATGGGTCACCAATCATTCCTGTAGCGCCACCAACTAAAACAATGGGGCGATGGCCGCAAACTTGTAAATGTTTGAGCATCATAACAGAAACCAAGTGTCCAATGTGAAGAGAATCGGCAGTAGGATCAATTCCAACATATGCTGATGTCATCTCTTTTTTAAGTTGTTCATCGGTACCGGGCATCATGTCATGAATCATGCCCCTCCATTTAAGTTCTTCGATAAAATTCATCCTTATTTCGATTAAAAAAACGCCCAATAACTAAATTTAAGGCCGGCAAAAATACAAAAATATCTTAACTCTAGTTAAGTGAAAATAGAATAATGAGCATAACTTTTTTAATCTCAGCGATATCGGCTATGCAATTGGGACACAGTCTGGGACAATGTAGAAATTGGTTGGTAATCGATTCAACTGGGCTTAAGACACAATTTCAATAGAATCGGTCGGGTCGGGTTCAGGCGACTGTTCTTTGTCCTGTTTGTTGCGTTCATCTTTTTGTTCTTCATCGCTACGGCTATTTTCAAACAGCTCTTTCAGAAAGGGAAAGGTTTTGATCGTAACTACCTTTAATGGTTGCGAATATTTCGATTCTTGAATCGAATTTATGGGGATAAATGGAAGGGATTGGTGCAATGATTCAATTAAAATTATCAATACCCCAAGAAAGAACATCGTTTTAAAAATGGAGAAAATGAATCCAAATATTCTGTTCAGAGCCGATAAATGGGCTGTTTCGATGGCCTTCTCGATAGCCTTAGCAGCAAGACCTATTAAAATGAGGATGAGGACAAAAATGATTACAAAAGAGATAATTCCAATAAATTCAGAAGTTATGTTCCATCGGTTTACTAAGTACGTTTCTAAAGCACCAGAGAATTTTACTGCACTCCAAATTCCAGCAATCAAGCCTATTAGTCCCGAAATTTCGTGGATAAAACCTTTAAAAGCTCCACTAATTGCCGAAATAATAATCAGAATGATGATGATGAAATCGATGTAATTCATTCGTTTATGTTTTATTAAGTTGCTGTATGCCTGCTGGATTGGTGAATTTACTTTTAATAAACATTTAATCCAAAACTAAAAGTTATCGAAACAAATTATGGTTTTAAAAAGATGTTTGTTTCCTGATCGGATGTTGACTTTTATACAAAAATAGTTGTACAAGTTTAATGGAAACTAAATTGCCAATATTTTTTTATTAATTTGCAGCACAACTCGAAACCTAAAGCTGATATGGTAAGTCTTTTTAACAATAGTATTCAAAAGCTATTTTCTCTTCGATATAAAAAGTATGATTTCTTTTGCAAATATCCCGTTGAGCAACAGAATCAAGTTTTATCACATTTATTAAAGTCAGCACAAAAAACAGAGTGGGGTTTGATGTATAACTATAAAGAAATCAGAACTCCAGAAGAATTTGCACAAAAAGTTCCGCTTACCGATTACGAAGTGTTGAAATCGTGGATTGAACGTATGATTTCGGGTGAGAAAGACATTCTTTGGCCCGGCAATGTAAAATGGTTTGCCAAATCATCGGGAACTACCAACGATAAAAGCAAGTTTATACCCATTAGCGATGAATCGTTATACAAGACCCATTACAAATCGAACATCGACGTATTTGCAACCTATTTAAAAAATTATCCTGACTCAAAAATTCTTAAAGGGAAGAACCTTACCATTGGTGGCAGTCACAGAGTTAGCAGTTTGAGCGATAAAACTCGTACAGGCGATTTGTCGGCCGTTATGTTGTACAACTTGCCTTTTCTTGCCCGGGTTAAAAATACACCTTCGTCTGATATTGCACTTATCCCCGATTTTGAAGAAAAAATCGAAAAAATTATTCAGGCAACAATTCACGAAGACATTACCAGTATTGCTGGAGTTCCTTCGTGGTTTTTGATACTCATAAAACGTGTGCTTGAAGTTACCGGAAAAGATAACCTGTTGGAAGTATGGCCAAACCTCGAAGCATTTGCTCACGGAGGTATCAATTTTGAACCTTATCGCGAACAATACGAGAAACTGATTCCTAGTCCTAACATGCATTATATGAACACATACAATGCATCGGAAGGATTCTTTGGTTTACAAAACGACCCCAAAAGCGATGATTTGTTGCTGATGCTCGACAATGGAATTTACTACGAATTCATCGACATGGACGAGTTCTTCCTCGACAATCGCAAAGCCATCACTATAGGGGAAGTTAAGACTGGAGTGAATTATGCGATGGTCATTTCAACCACTGGCGGACTTTGGCGTTACATTATTGGCGATACCGTAACTTTTACATCAACCTATCCGCATAAAATAAAAATTACCGGTCGAACCAAGCATTTCATCAATGCTTTTGGCGAAGAACTGATTGTAGATAATGCCGAAAAAGGGTTACAAGCTGCTTGTAAAGCTACAGGGGCAAGCATTAGTGAATACTCTGCAGGGCCAATTTTTATGGATTCTACGCATAAAGGAGGACACCAGTGGATTATTGAGTTTGATAAAACACCAGAGAACATTGCCCTTTTTACCGAAACTCTCGATAATGAGCTAAAAGCGATCAATTCAGATTACGAAGCAAAACGATATAAAAATATCACGATCAGTAAACTCGACATTGTGGTGGCTCCCCAGGGAACGTTCTATCAATGGATGAAGAGCAGGGGCAAAATTGGTGGTCAGAACAAAATTCCCCGTTTAGCAAATAATCGGGAATATCTCGATTCGTTACTCGAATTGATCAACCCGTCTCAACCTGTTTAAATTTTTTTTGAAACAGGATTGTTTATAACTTCGGTCGAATTCATCTGTTTAAAAACCTGCCCGAAGAAATATGATTTATTACCTTCGTAGCAATCAATAAGAAAAACAATTTCAATATGCACATTGCAATTGCCGGAAATATAGGAGCAGGAAAAACAACTCTTACCACCTTACTTGCCAAGCATTACGGGTGGACTCCAAATTACGAAACGGTTGACGATAATCCATATCTCAACGATTTTTACCACGACATGCAACGTTGGTCGTTCAACCTTCAGATCTTTTTTCTCAACAGCAGATTTAAACAAGTGGTTGACATACGTAAGTCGAATGAAACCGTAATTCAGGATCGGTCGATTTATGAAGATGCCGAGATTTTTGCTCCAAATCTTCACGACATGCAGCTGATGTCGACCCGCGATTTCGAAAACTATCGTTCACTCTATAACTTGATGGTTAATCTGATTCAACCACCCGATCTAATGATCTACCTTCGCGCATCAGTGCCAACTTTAGTTAATCAAATACAGTCAAGGGGGCGTGAGTATGAAGAGTCGATTAGGCTCGATTACCTAAAAATGCTTAACGAAAGATATGAACTTTGGGTCAGCAAATACACTGCAAGCAAGCTGCTGATTGTCAATGTCGATGAAATGAACTTTCATGCTAACGTTGAAGATTTAAGCAAAATCATCGACCGCATCAATGCATTAATCAACGGTCTTTTTTAAGAGATTGCGTGACTGAAACAATAGAAAAGAGTAGCTCTGAGTGCCGGGTTCGTTTTCAGTAATTCAGCAGTTCATTAATTCAGGATACATTCAATGAACAAAAAATTGGAACAGTTTGAACGCCTGCTCAACATTATGGACGAGCTACGCGTAAAATGCCCATGGGATCGTGAACAAACCTTCGAAAGTTTGCGTCACCTCACCATTGAAGAAACTTACGAGTTGGGCGAAGCCATTTTGAAAAACGACTTGCTCGAAATGAAGAAAGAGCTGGGCGATCTGCTGCTTCATATCGTCTTTTACGCAAAAATTGCCGACGAACAAAAAGCCTTCGACATGGCCGATGTGATCGATTCTCTTTGCGAAAAACTTATTTATCGTCATCCGCATGTGTTTGGTAATGAATCTGTAGATAATGCCACCCAAGTATTGCAGAACTGGGAAGCCATTAAACTTACCGAAAAGGGAAGGGAAAAACGGGTTCTCGAAGGAGTGCCAAAATCATTGCCCGCCATAGTAAAAGCGCATCGAATTCAAGATAAAGCTCGTGGTGTAGGATTTGATTGGGAACATAAAGAACAGGTTTGGGACAAAGTGAAAGAGGAGTTTGCCGAGTTTGAAGAAGAAGTTAAAGCCGAAAATTTGCCCGATATGGAAAAAGAGTTTGGCGATTTGCTGTTCTCTTTAGTGAATGTGGCAAGGCTTTACAAAATTGATCCCGAAGCCGCACTTGAGCGTACAAATCTAAAATTTATCAATCGGTTCAACTATCTCGAAAAGAATACAATGTTGTTGGGAAAATCGCTTCATGACATGAGCCTTGCCGAAATGGATGTATTTTGGGAAGAAGCTAAAAAATTTGACAAGTAAAATGAAACAGATAGTTGGGTTAATAATCGGTATTGGTTTGTTATTTCAACTATCAATTGCCAATGCACAGGAACGCGACTCTATGTTGGTGAAGAAAGTTGTGGAACATGGGCTTAACGATTGCAAAGATTATTTGATTTCACCATCGAAATGGGACAAAAAAGATTGGTTTATAGCCGGTGGTGTAACAGCTGCAACCGGCGCCCTTATTGCTTGGGGCGACCAACCTGTCTACAATTTTTCAAACACACTTCATTCTAAAGGCCTCGATAAACTGTCAGTTTATATTGAACCCATGGGCGATATTTATCCGGCGGTCACCATGTCTGGGTTTCTACTAGCAGGGCTTATCTCCAAAAATAATTACACTTTTGAGACTGGACTGATTGCCGCCGAAAGCTATGCTTTTACCGGGGTATTTTGTCAGGCAGTGAAGGTTACAGCTGGCCGTACCCGTCCAAACAATTACGATACCAGTAATCCACACCAATGGTCTGGCCCCTTTTTTAAAGGCAACTCGTTTTTCTCGGGCCACACCTCATCGGCTTTCTCGGTTGCTTCGGTAATTGCTTACCGTTACAGGGAAACCACTTGGGTTCCAATTTTGTCGTATTCTTTGGCTACACTTGGCGGCTTACAGCGGATCTATCAAAACCGCCATTGGGCAAGCGATGTATTCATGGGGGCAGCTATTGGTACGGCTACCGGAATTTTTCTTTGCAAACAATGGGAAGAGAGCAGCATCAGGTTTTACCCTATGGCAACTTCTGGTGGTGCAGGCTTTTCAATGGTGATACCTATAAAATGATTCAATTGTTTTTTTGAATGCTGAATGTTTGGCAGTGTCGTCGGTTTTTTGCTATTTTATTTGCTTCAATTAACCAAATTTCAATCCATTGCATTGAAATAAAACCAACCACTTATGACCACAATTCAACGTTTCATTTTATGCACAGGAGTGTTCCTGTGTTTCATTGTAACAACAGGTATAGCTTTTCCTAAAAGTACATCGGTCTATCAATCGAAGTTGGATGATTCCGAAGCTGTTTACTTTACACCAGAGAATTTTAAAATTTCTGTCGACGGTAAAACCGATGTCTCCGATGCATTACAGGAAGCAATTAATCAAGTAAAAGCTAAGCGCCAGTTTGGAATAGTCTTTATTCCCGAGGGAACCTATAAAATAAGCAAAACCATATACATACCTGTTGCTGTGCGCCTTATTGGGTACGGGGCAAATCGCCCATTGATTGTTCTGGGCAAGAATTCACCCGGATTTCAGGAGCCTGATCCGAATGATAAAGGCAATGCAAATTACTTGTTCTGGTTTGTGAATAGTGCTCCAAGGCAGGGCAGGGGAATTAACGATGCCAATGCCAGTACGTTTTACAGTGCTTTTACCAATATCGATATCAAAATTGAAGATGGGAATCCTTCGGCGGTAGCGCTCAGGGCCCATTTTGCTCAACATAGTTTTATCAGCCATTGCGACATTCATATTGGCCGCGGCAAAGCTGGTGTTTTCGACATTGGCAACGAAATGGAAGATGTACGTTTTTTTGGTGGCGAATATGGGATTTATACGACTAAAACCTCTCCTGGTTGGCAATTCCTGATGATTGATACTTATTTCGAAGGACAACGAAAGGCTGCAATCAAAACGCGCGAGGCAGGTCTCACCATCATTCGGATGCATGCCTGCAATACCCCGGTGGCAATTTCTATTGATGATGACTCGTACGAGAAACTTTTTATCTCAAATTCACGTTTCGAGAATATTTCAAAAGCAGGCATCAGCATTAGTCTCGAAGGAAGTGCCATGAATCAGATTTCAGTTCGGGATGTTGTTTGCCGTAAGGTTCCAACATTTGCAGATTATCGGTGGACCGACTCCTGCACCAAAGCGCCTTCTGATGTTTACGTGGTGAATGATTTCACGTATGGGCTTCATATTGATTCACTTGGCTACGATGAAGAATTTAAGTCGATCGGCGATTTTCAAGTTCTGAAAACATGGCCTGCTCCGGCAATAAAAGATATTCCTTCGTTTCCCGAAACAAATTTATGGGTGAACATTAAAACACTGGGAGCTAAGGGCGATGGCGAAACCGATGATTATAACGTGATTGCCGGTGCAATTGAAAAATATCAAACCATCTATTTCCCGCAGGGTTGGTATAAGGTTTCAAAAACCATAAAGCTAAAACCGAATACAAAATTGATCGGCCTTCATCCAATTGCAACACAGTTCTTAATTGATGAAAACACTGACTCATTTGCTGGGTTTGGAGGACCTGTTGCTCTTGTTGAAACATCGCAGGGAGGAACAAACATCATCAACGGCATTGGCCTCAATACAGGGCAGAACAATCCGAGGGCTGTTGCCTGCAAATGGATGTCGGGTGAAAATTCATACATGAACGATGTGAAATTTGTTGGTGGTCACGGCACTATGCAATGGAAACCGAATCAATGGAATAACCAGGATGAATCCATAGCGTGGGACACACAATATTGGAGCCTTTGGATAACAAATGGAGGGGGAGGAACTTTTAAAGACATTTGGACCGCAAGCACATTTGCAACTTCGGGTGCCTACATTTCAAACACCTCTACTCCTGGGCGTATTTATGCAATGAGTGTTGAGCACCACGTTCGTAACGAGGTTAGACTTAAGAATGTGAGCAACTGGGAAATTCATGCACTACAGCTCGAAGAAGAAGGAAACGAAAGCAAGGATTGCCAGCCTCTTGAAATCGATTCATGTTCAAACCTTTTGTTTAGTAATTTTTACATCTACATGGTTACAAGGGTAACCAATCCTTTCCCATACTCGGTTCGCACGTGGAATTGTAAGAATGTTGAGTTCCTGAATTTCCACAATTTTTCTCAAACCAAATTTGCTGCCAATTTAGCTCTTTACGATATCAACACCGATAGGGAAGTTCGTCCTTGGGAATTTACACGGCTCACCATTACTGGAAACGAAACCCGAAAACAGCCCATCGATTCATCGGTGGGCAAGGTTAATTTGCTGGCTAGTGGTTTTGAATTTGCCGAAGGTGCTTGTGCCGATAGTAAAGGCAATGTGTACTTTAGTGAGTCGCGTTTGAAAAGAATCTATAAGTGGTCGTCCAAAAGTAATTCGCTTAGTTTATTGTGCGATTATCAGTGGGAACCTTTGTCGCTGGCTGTCGATTCATTGGATAATCTTCTTGTTGTGTTCAAGTATACTGCAAGGCCGGGCTACGCAACAGATGGAAGCCCAAAAATGGTACGTAAGCCTGAAGAGGCCATAAACGATTTCTACAATCAATGGAACACTTCGCGTTTTGGAACTCTTGTTTATTCCATCAACCCCGAAAACCCTGATGAGTCGATTCGGTTACTCGATTACCGTGACCGTACAGATTTTGATACGGTTTACAAAGCTCTTTACCCGTTGTGCCGGCCAAGAGCACTGGGCAATAACGGTCAGAACTTGAATGACGATACGAAATGTTTTGTGGCTCCCGATGGTAAAACCATCATTCCTGCATGTTTCGACCTGCTTCGTTCCAATACGCTTACCGAAGCCTTTCCCGGGAAAACGATGCTTGCGGTCGACGATAACAACAAACGAACTATAACTGTTAATGTGGCATCAAACGGCAACCTTTCGAATATTAAGCAATTTGTGGCACGAGGTGAATATGGTCTTACAAAGCACAGCGATGGCAATGTTTACATTGCGGCAGGAGATGTGTTCGTTTATAGCGAAGAGGGAAAACCGATAGACAGAATAGAAGTGGAACAACGCCCGGCAACGCTTGTCTTTGGTGGAGCCGAAAAGAATACGTTATTCATCACAGCACGTTCGGGTTTATATGGCGTTAAGATAAAATAGATTAGCGATTTTGTGGTATAGCGTTTCTCCATTATCGTTTTTTGTGAACGGCAAATCTCAGGTTTCGCCCCTTTCGGAAAACCGTTATCTTTGTGGCCTCATTTCAAAAGATCAACAGCAACTTAAAAGAATTAGAACGAATGAAAATTGGTCACATCGAATTAGGAAAAACCCCTTTGTTTCTGGCTCCCATGGAGGATGTTACATACAAATCGTTTCGCTACATGTGCAAGCGTTACGGCGCCGATGTGATGTACACCGAATTCGTGTCGAGCGAAGCGCTTATCCGCGATGTGAAGAAGACCAAGCAAAAAATGACTCTTTTCGATTTCGACCGTCCAGTTGCCATTCAGATTTTTGGGCATAACATTGATTCGATGGTTGAAGCGGCAAAAGTTGCCGAAGAGGTTGGCCCCGATTTTATCGACATCAACTATGGGTGCCCGATGAAAAAGATTGTTAAAAAGGGAGCTGGTGCAGGAATGTTACAGGATATTCCGAAAATGATTGAAATGACCCGGCAGGTTGTGAATGCTGTGAAATTACCTGTGACTGCTAAAACCCGATTGGGTTGGGACGATAAATCAAAATTTATTGTTGACACAGCCGAGCGGTTACAAGATACCGGAATACAGGCATTGGCAATTCATGGTCGCACCCGTAGTCAGCTATACACCGGCGAGGCCGATTGGACTTTGATTGGCGAAGTTAAAAACAACCCTCGAATGTACATTCCAATTGTTGGTAATGGCGACATTAATGGACCGCTGAAAGCCAAACAGTTTCTCGATCAAACGGGTGTTGATGCTTTGATGATTGGTCGCGGGGCAATTGGTCGCCCCTGGATTTTCAAAGAGGTAAAACACTATTTCGAAACAGGAGAAATGCTTCCAGCACCAACGGTTCCCGAAGTGGTTCAAAACGTAAAGGATCAGTTGGCTATTTCGGCCGAATGGAAAGACGACCCGGTACGTGCAGTATTCGAAATGCGCCGTCATTTTGCCAAATATTTTCCCACACTACCCAATTTTAGAGAGTTGCGCATTGAGCTTCTTCGCTCTGAAAGTTACGACGATGTGCATCGTATTCTGGATATAATTGCTGAGCGCTATTGTGATTTAAGGGTTGATTATACAAATGTGGGATTGAAATAATTATCTTCGGACTGGGCCATAACAGTAAAATTATGATTGCATATCTCACCATTTTCTTTTCTTCGTTAATTGTTGCCTTCTCAGGTGCAATGATGCCCGGACCTCTATTAACAATAACAATTAGTGAAAGCGGTCACAGGGGGGCATTTGCTGGTCCTATTCTGATTGGTGGCCATGCAATTCTTGAATTACTTCTGGTGGTTGCCCTTCTTTTTGGGCTTGGACCATTGCTCGAAAACAACATCTTCTTTTTAATAGTTGCTTTTGCCGGTGGGGTAATTATGCTTTGGATGGGTTACAATATGTTGAAATCGGTTCCCCGTTTAACTGTAAATCTTGACGTTACTGCCGAAAAGAAAAATAACCTGATGCTTACCGGAGCATTAATGAGTTTAGCAAATCCTTATTGGATTATATGGTGGGCAACAATTGGTATCGGATACATTGTAAGTGCTCAAAAATTTGGGATAATGGGAGTTGTGGTTTTTTACGTTGGACATATTATTGGCGACACAATCTGGTATTCGGCCATTTCAATTGCAGTGGCCCGTGGTCGTAAATTATTTACCGACAAAGTTTATCGCATACTCATTGCTGTTTGTGGCTTTTTCCTTGTTGCCTTTGCTATTTATCTTGTAATATCTGGATTTAAACGGATGTAAAAAAGGGCTTCATTTCTGAAACCCTTGAATGATATTGAATTCGTCGTTATTTTTTAAGTAAGATCTTATCAATGTTGTCACGGAACATCTGTTTGGTTTGTTCCTTGTCTTTTGCAATTCCCGACGACATGGTTGGTTTACCTTCCATTGGACAGTATAAAAATGCAGGAATTCCCTTAACTCCAAATACCGATGACAACTCTTTTTCGTTATCGACATTCACTTTGTAAACATCAATTTTCCCTTTGTACTCTAACGCCAGTTCTTCAAGAATTGGTGAAGCAATACGGCACGGGCCACACCAGTCGGCATAAAAATCGATGATGCAAGGTTTGGTGCCTTTGTAAACCCACTGGTTTGTGTTTTTCTGATAGTCCATTACATTGGCAATGAAATCGGCTTTTGTCATATTATTAACAACCGTTTCGTTTGTGGTTTGTGACTGAACTGGTTCTACCGCAAAAGCAATGGAAGAGGTTAGGGCAATGAATAGTAAAGCTGATGCCGAAATGAGTTTTATCGAATGTTTTATGTTCTTATCGATCATGATTTTAAAATTTGAGTTTCAAAAGTACAACGAAAAAGGTTAAAATTCTTTGTCAAGAATAGCTTTAATCTGATTTTTAGATTGAATGCTGCTTGTTGCTTTTACTGCTTTCCCATTTTTGAAATAGAAAGTAAAGGGCAAACCCATAAAACCAACAGCTTCGGGTGCTTCGCGAATTACCGATGCCTCTGGGTTGTCAAATTCAAAATCAGCAAAAACAATGTGTTTATAGTCTTCTTTGAGCTCAGTCATTGCAGCATAAACTGGTGTGCACATTGGCCCCATTCGTCCGCAGCAAATCATTACATTCTCATTTTCAGCAATCATTTTTTTGAATTCATCTTTCGTGAATAAGTGTTCTAAATTTGTATGTAACATGATTCTATCTTTTAAATTTATTATGCACTACAAATTTATTTGTAATTCTATTCTTGTGTTGTAATAAAAGTCACAGAAAGGCTATAAAATTATAATAGTCTGAATGAAAACAAGTTAAACTTAATATTGAAAAAATGAAGAGTAGAATTTTAGAGAGGCGTTGTATAGAAATTGTATAGATTGATTTCAGAGTAAATCAACTTGCAAACAATATATTTGTGTGTATTTATCAAAAACCGATAAATGTTAATTGCTTAATAAGCTGTTAAGAGGGGTTGGACAAATATTTAAGAGGAAAACAAAAAGTTATAAGGCTTTCATTTTGGGTAAAATGAAAGCCTTATATTTTTTGTAATAAAGAAGAAGGCTATTCTTCATCGTCTTCTTCAGCATCTTTATCGTCATCAAAATCGTCGTCGTCGTAGCTGTCGTCCATGTCGTCGTCACCACCCATTTCTTCATCAATGTCACCTGCAGCAACATCTTCAACATCATTATATTTGCTAACGTAGTCTTCTTTGATGCTTTCTTTCAAAATACCATCAGCATCGAAATCATCGTCATCTTCCACAATTTTAATTGCTTCACCTACCGACATGCGCACCATGTAATATTTGTCTTCTGTTTCAAAAGGTAATGCACTAACGATCATTCCGTCCTTGTTAGTAAACGAAATAAGGTTGTCGCTAAAGCCATAAGGATACTCAAGTTTAATTTTCTCTTGAATCTCTGGTGGCAACTTATCGTAGTCTTTAATAACCTTTGGTTTTGAAATGTTCATGTTTAAAATTTTTTGTTTTCAGAATTAAATGTCAACGCAAAATGTAATGCTTGAATCAAACAATACGTTACAGATCAGTGAAAAATTCACTATGAATTAACGTGAGCAAAATACAAAACTTTTAATAACATCCATATCTAAAATAGAAAATGAACAAATTTTTTTTAATTTTTCAAAAGTTAAAACGTGTAGGAGTAGATCTATATTTCAAAGCATTGTAAACCGATTTGTAAATCAATAAAATACAATTTAATGCAGATAATTTAGATTTCATAGTTTATTCTTCGTACAATCTTTCCCAAAACAATAAGAAAGTGGTTTTAATGGAAACTTAACTTTATTTAAAATCAAATTGGGGGTGTTTGTTGTTCACTTAAAACTCATAATTTTGCGAGGCATCTCAATAACTGGAAATAAATACAATAAATATGTCAGAAAACAAGAAAACACTCTTAATGATCCTCGATGGTTGGGGAATGGGAAACGGCGATAAAGGCGATGTTGTTGCAACAGCTCCAACGCCGTTCATCGATTCATTAATGAACGAATATCCTCACTCCCAGCTTATGGCTTGCGGAGAGTATGTTGGTTTGCCCGATGGGCAAATGGGTAACTCTGAAGTTGGCCACTTAAACTTAGGTGCCGGACGTGTACTTTATCAAGATATGGTTCGTATTACCCGTGCTATTAAAGATAAATCGTTGTGGAGCCAACCACAAATTGTAAAGGCGTTTTCTTACTCCAAAGAAAATA
>Ga0209373_10002200_pt1 | contig 20136 bp, 19 predicted proteins | sample Higcelweek5metaG_FD_187173 | JGI IMG/M metagenome (GOLD analysis project Ga0209373, IMG submission 187173) | Freshwater pond sediment microbial communities from the University of Edinburgh, under environmental carbon perturbations - High... | ecosystem: Environmental > Aquatic > Freshwater >... | reverse complement strand
CGTCTCCCCTTCCCAGAGGGCCTCTTCGCCGGCGAACCGCTCTCCGCCTAGATAGGTGTCGTAATAATAAAGATCCCCCTCGCGATACTCAAGGTCATGGGAGTTTAGGCGCGACGGCTCGGTCTCGGCCCCGTGACCGGCATACGTGCTCTTTTTCGCGCGAATCAGGAACGCGACAAGGTCGTTCTCCGTTCCCTGAGCGCGCTTGAAGGTTCCCGAAGAACAGCTTTCGTCGTCCTTAAGGAGAGAGTCGATACTCGTCGCGAAATGGCGCGACAGCGGTATGAGCTTCTCAACCTCGGGGAACGACTCTCCCGACTCCCACTTCGCCACCGACTGACGCGACACACCGATTTTTTCCGCGAGCCCTTCCTGGGACAGATTCGCTTCCTTTCTTAGGCGCGCGAGCTTTTCGCAAAAACGCATAGACAACTCTCCTTCGTTGGACCCGACGATTAGGACTTTAAACCGAACGCGTCCATGGCGCCACCAATCAAGCGCGTCATTTTACGCAACCCGCGGTTGCGCCCTAATCATCGCTTGATTTAGCGCGAGCGGATAACTCATGGCTAACTACTCTAGGATCGCTCCAGCGCCGCGATACTTTCCGCAAGGGTATAGAATCGCTGCTTCGCGCCGCGATCCTGGCGATCGAGCGGCGCGCGATAGGCAAGGGCAGAAACCCCATCGCCGCCGCCCGACGCGGATTCACGCCGTGCCTTTCGATATTCGGCCGGCGTGACCCCAAGTTTTTCGGCGTATATACGATTCAGGTAACGATAGTCGGAAAAGCCACAGGTAAGGCTCACGTCGGTTATGGGCATATCAGTCCTCTCGATCAGGTAGCGCGCCTCGTCGAACCGGAGTAGGGAAACGAATCGCTGAAAGCTCATCGAAAGATTGTCGCGGAAGAAGTGCGAAAGGTACGCAAGGGTCAGACCCTCGCGGCGGGCGATCTCCGAAAGTAGGATCCGCTCGGTGCAATGCGCCTCGACGTACTCGGTGATCCGGTTGACGCGCTCGCTTCGCGCGACGCGCGCCGAACGCTCGCGCTCGGTGAGCATTCGCCAGGGTAGGCTCGTCATGAGTAGCTGAAAGACCGCGGCGACGCGCGAGACGCACGCGAATTCGAACGCGGGACCGCGCGTAAAATACGCGAGGGCAAGCTCGCGCATCGCGATCCTGAGAGCCTCAAGCGACGCGGCGCCCAGGGCCGCGCCGACATCCCGCGTGCCGAACTCGACGAATCCCATCTTCGGGAAAAAACGCTCGCACCATCGCGGCGAAACCTGGAGGGAAAGGATCTCGCAGGCGTCAGCGGCGCCCTTGATCCGCGTTCGCCCGCTCCCAAGCGCGTGGATCTCATGTACCTGATGGGGGCTGATGATAAAGAAACCGCCCGTCGCGACATCGTGGGTTTCGGCTCCCGAGGATACACGCACGCGACCCGAGATTACCTGGCAAAGCTCGAACTCCCGATGGATATGCGGGTTCCGATACGAAAGCGCGACGAGAAAAACCTTGATATCGGCGAGGTCTCCGTGGTCGACGACCTCATACTCCCCTTTGCTTACCGGCATACATCCCGTATTCTAGGCACTTCGCGGCAAAAAAGCAAACTAATCTGATTTTCATGCGCCTATCTACCGACACGGCCAGCGCGCGCTGACGTATAGTCATCCCATAAGGTTTTGATAGGAGGCAGGTATATGTCGCAATTCAGGTTTTCGGCCGGTCCTTGGAACGTCCATTCAGGAGCGGATTCTTACGGTCCCGCCACGAGGGAGGAAATTCCCTTCGAGGACAAAGTGCGCCAATACGCCAAACTCGGATTCTCCGCCGTTCAGTTTCACGACGACGACGCCGTCCCCGACATGAACTCGCTCACCGTCGAGGAGATTAAGGAAAAGGCGCGAGCGGTCAAGAAAACGCTCGCTAAATACGGCTTGGCGGCGGAATTCGTCGCGCCACGGCTCTGGATGGACCCGCACACGGTTGACGGCGGCTTTATGTCGACGTCAAGGGAAGACAGAGACTTCGCGCTTATGCGCGCGTTCAGGTCCATCGATATCGCAAAGGAACTCGGCACCGACATGATCGTCCTCTGGCTCGCGCGCGAGGGAACTCTCTGCGCCGAAAGCAAGAGTCCCGTATGGGCGACGAATAAACTCATCGAGGCGATCAACGAGATGCTGCGTTACGACTCGAAGATCCGCGTCGTCATCGAGCCGAAGCCGAACGAGCCGATCGACCGAAGTATTTGCGGCACGATGGGCCACGTCATGGCGATCTCCGCGGCGACGATCGACCCGACGCGCGTCGGCGGCAATCTCGAGAGCGCGCACGCGATCCTCTCGGGACTCGACCCAGCGCACGAGATGGGTTTCGCCCTCGCGATGGGCAAGCTATGGACCGTGCACCTCAACGACCAGAACGGGATCAAGTACGACCAGGACAAGAGTTTCGGCGTCGAGAACCTGCGGCAGGCGTTTAACCAGGTTAAGCTCCTCGTCGAGAACGACTATGGATCGAAAGGCGAGTATGTCGGACTCGACGTCAAGGCGATGCGAACGACGCGCGACGCGGAAAGCTATAAGCACCTCGAAAACAGCCTGAGGATTTTCCGCGAGCTCGAAAAGAAGGCCCGCCGATTCGACTATGATTTCCAGAAGAAATGCGTCGAGCGAAGGGACTTCGAAAGCCTCGAGATGTACGTACTTGATCTCCTGATGGGAACAAAGTAACCTTTAATCGCAGCGCGAAGGAGCGAATGTACATGGACAAACCGAAAGTAGTCGTCGCGGGGCATATCTGCCTCGACATCACGCCCGTATTCCCCCAAGGGCTTGGGTCGGGCGGACTCGCGATCGCCGACGTGCTCAGGGCCGGGACGCTCACGCGCGTCGACGGGGTCGACGTGCACACCGGGGGCGCCGTGGCGAACACGGGACTCGCGATGGCGCTCTTCGGCGCGGACGTAAGCCTAATGGGCAAAATCGGCAAGGACGCGTTCGGCTCGATGATACTCGATATCCTCCAAAAGCGCGGCGCCGGAAAGGGCATGATCGTTTCCGAGCGCGACTCGACCTCCTACACGATAGTGATTTCCGTCCCGGGACTCGACAGGGTTTTCCTGCACGACCCGGGCGCGAACGACGGCTTTACGCTCGACGACCTTAACATGGACGCGATACGGCACGCGCGGCTTTTCCACTTTGGATACCCTACCCTCATGGCCTCGATGTACCGAAACGGCGGCGACGGGCTTGTGCGCATGTTTAAGGCAGTAGGCGAAGCTGGCGTCATTACCTCTCTCGATCTCGCGGCTGTTGACGAGCGCTCCGAGGCGGGACGCGCCGACTGGAAGGCCATACTCGCGCGACTGCTCCCGAGCGTCGACGTCTTCGCGCCAAGCTATGAGGAACTCGCCTTCATGCTCGACCGCGACGCGCTCGAGAGGGTCCGCGCGCGCGCGAACGGAGGCGACGTCTCGAACGCGCTTTCGATCGAGGACGACGTGGCGCCTCTCGCGGCCCGCGCGATCGAGCTCGGCGCGAAAATCGCGATCGTCAAATGCGGGGCGAAGGGACTGTATTATCGAACGGCCGGTCCCGAGCGCATCGCCGAAATCGAGGGAAAGAACGGATTGGCGCTTTCGTCCCGAATGCCGATTTCCGCGAAATCCCTGAATCCCGCGGAGCCCGCGCCAGGCGCGCGGGACTGGGCGAATCGCGAGGGGTTCGAGAAAAGCTACGCGCCATCCCGCGTGCTTTCCGCGACGGGCGCTGGCGACACGACGATCGCCGCGTTCCTCGCGGCCATGCTCGAGGGCTATTCTTTCGAACGCTGCCTTCAGCTTGCCGCCGCGACAGGCGCGAGCTGCGTGGAGGAGTATGACGCCCTCGGCGGATTAAAAACCTTCGACGAGCTTGAAAGGAAAATCGACGCCGGTTGGCGCAAGAGTTGGTAACAAGGAGACTGTCATGCTGGTAAATTTGAACGAAGCCCTGCTCCCGGCAAAAAGGGGAAAGTACGCGGTTGGCCTTTTCAACGCCGTAAACCTGGAACTCGCCCGCGGCATCATCGCGGCGGCGGAGCGGACCCGATCCCCGGTAATCATGGGCACGGCGGAAGTACTCCTGCCGTTCGGTCCGCTCGAGGAGCTTTCCTGGTTTCTCGTGCCGATGGCAAAGCGCGCGAGCGTGCCCGTGGTAATCCATTACGATCATGGCCTTACGGCGGAAAAATGCGTGGAGGCTCTTAAGCTCGGATTCTCGTCGATCATGTACGATTGCTCAACGGACTCGTACGAGGATAACGTCCGCAAAACGAAGGAGATGGCGTATATCGCGCATTGCTTCGGCGCGACGATCGAGGCGGAGCTCGGCCACGTCGGCGATGCCGAAGGTTCCGCCGAGGGCACCGGCGCGCTCGACGACCCCGCGAAATTCTATACAGACCCGGAGCAAGCCCGCGATTTCGCGACCCGCACGGGCGTAGACGCGCTCGCGATCGCGGTCGGAACCGCGCATGGCCATTACAAAGCGAAACCAAAGCTCGATTTCGCGCGCATCGAGAAGATCGCGTCGATCATCCCGATACCGCTCGTCCTTCACGGCGGGTCGGGCCTATCCGACGCCGACTTCAAAGAGACGATCGCGCGCGGAATAAGCAAGGTGAACATCTTTACCGACATAAACTGCGCGGGAGCCGACGCCGCGAAAGAGGCGCTAGCGAACGGTAAGTCGGCCCTAACGGATTTGATTCCCGGCGAAGTCGCGGCCATCGAGGCGGCGGTCGCGGAGAAGATGCGTCTCTTCGGATCGACCGGCAAGGCCTGAGCGCGCGGCGAAACAAACTCGCCGGCGAACTAAACTCGCCGGCGAACTAAACTCGCCGGCGAATTAAACCCGCGACGCGCAAAGTAAAATCATTTCCTCTACCATTGACCTTTTTTTCGTAAATGGTTAGATTTCTAACTATCATGAAACTGGACAGTCTCGCCAATTCCCTCGGAAAAATCTTCAGCCTAAAACAGATTCTTTTCGGGACCTTCGACACAACGTCGCTCAAACTCAGCATGAATAAGACCGAGGAGCGCGTGCTGATGATGGCATGGCACAGAGGCGGGGCGTCCATGACGTTCTTGAGCCGCGAGGCGGGTCTCGAGAAGGGCTCGCTCACCGCCGTCGTCGACTCCCTGGAGTCGTACGGCCTCGTGTCGCGCGAGCGCGACGGGCGGGACAGCAGATCGTTCATCGTGACGGCTACGCCGTCCGGCGCGCGGCTCGCGGAAAAAATCGAGGAACTATTTCGGGAACACCTTGAGGTCCTCCTCGATAAACTTCCGCGCGAAGACCGACTCGAATTCATCAAGGCGGCGGAAACCTTCGCCCGCCTTATACCGACTCTCGCATCATAGAGGAGCATCAAATGCAAACAAACGAAGCGCGCCTGAATATTCTCTCGGAGGCGCCGCCGCTTAAGGCGATACTGACGATGGCCGTACCGGTCATCCTCGCGATGATCGTGCAGGTACTTTACAACATGGTCGATACCTTTTTCATCGGCCTTATGAACGACGTCAATCAACTGGCGGCGGCGAACTTGGGATTCCCCTTCTTCATGATCACGATGGCCGTCGGAAGCATTATCGGCGTGGGCTCCGCGTCGGTGATATCCCGTTATATCGGCATGAAAAAAATGAGGGAAGCGGGCGAGATTGTCGGACTGTCGTTCGGCCTCGTCGCGATCCTCGGCGCCGTATTCACGCTAATCGGCTGCGTCCTGCTTAACCCCGTTATCGCGCTGCTTGGTGCGCGCGGCGATATCGTAATCCCGACGCGCGATTACCTACTTCCGTTAATCATCGGGGCCGTCGCGATCATGGCGAATTTCTCCGTGGGCGTCACGCTTCGCGCGGAAGGCGCCGCGATGGACACGACCATCGGCATGATAATCGGCTCGATCGTGAACATCATACTCGACCCGATCATGATCTTCCCGATGGGCATGGGAATCGCGGGAGCCGCGTGGGCGACCGTCATCGGCAACCTCGCCGGTCTCGGCTGGTATCTCTATTGCTACGCGCGAAAATCGATGCTGCGCGTCTCTTTCGGCAGGCATGTCTGGAGACTGACGTACCTTCGCGAGGTCTTTACGATAGGAATACCCTCAGGGCTCAATCAGGGACTGATGTCGGTATCGAACATCATAACCAACAACCTCGCCGCGACCTACGGCGCCGTGACGCTCGGAGCGATGGGCATCGCGGGAAAGGTCAACAGCCTCATCATTCTCATCCTCATCGGACTCGCGACCGGTTGTCAGCCCCTGTTCGGGTACAACTACGGCGCGAAAAACAAAAAGCGCCTGATCGCGATCCTGAAGACCTCGATGGTGATGGCCTTCATCGCGGGCAGCGTGCTTCTCGCGATCTACACGATCGCGGGGGCCGGCCTGATACGAGTGTTCTCGGCCATTCCCGAAGTCGTCTCTCAAGGAAGGTATATCCTTACCGCGATGTCATGCGCCGCGCCGATCATCGGCATAATCATGATCACGATGAATTGCCTTCAGGCGATCGGAAAGGCGATCCCCTCGTTGATACTTTCCACCGGCCGACAGGGTTTGTATTATATCCCGCTTCTATTCACGCTGAATGCGCTGTTCGGGTTTAATGGATTCATCTTTACGCAGCCGATCGTGGACGTACTCATGGTGATTACCGCCACGTTGATGCTCCGATACGTTCTGCATCACGATCCCGTGCTGCACGAAGATCAGGACCGGGCTTAATGTAACGCGAGGGCAACAATCTCCAGCATAGTCACAATCTCCAGAAACCCCCTGTTCGAGCCCCCGATTTTGCGATAAAGTATCCGAACCATGAACTACATCGATTTGAGAAGCGACACCGTTACCTGGCCGACCCCCGCCATGCGGGAAGCGATGGCCAACGCCATCGTCGGCGACGACGTGTACGGCGATGACCCCACGGTACGTGAGCTTGAGGCATACTCTGCAAGCATCGCCGGAAAGGAAGCCGCGATCTTCGTTCCCTCCGGAACTTTCGGAAATCAACTGGCGCTATTCACTCATTGTCAGCGCGGCTCCGAGGTTATACTCGACGAGAGCTGCCACATCGTGCAGCACGAGGCCGGCGCCGCCTCGGTTATTGCGGGCGTGCAGCTCCGAACGATCGACTGCGGGGGATCCCTCGACGGCGACCTTATCCAGAGGCGCATCCGCTCGGGCGACGATATTCACGAGCCCCGCACGGGCCTTATCTGCGTGGAAAACGCGCACTCCAACGGCAGGGTGATCAAGCTCGATAAAATGGAAGCCATCCGCCGCTGCGCGGACCGAAACCACGTTCCCGTACATCTCGACGGCGCTCGCCTTTTCAACGCCGCCGTTTCGCTCGGCGTGCAGGCGAAGGACATAACTCAATACGTGGACACCGTCATGTTTTGCCTCTCGAAGGGACTATGCGCGCCGGTGGGCTCCATGCTCGCGGGGCCGCGCAAATTCATCGACGAGGCGCGTCGCAAGCGCAAACTGATGGGCGGTGGGCTCAGGCAGGCGGGAGTTCTCGCCGCGGCTGGCCTTATCGCGCTCAAGGAAATGCGCCTCAGGCTCGACGCCGACCACGATAACGCGAAGCGCCTCGCGACGAAGCTCGCGGAGATCCCCGGCGCGAGGATCGACCTCGCTTCCGTAGAGATCAACATGGTTTTCTTTGGTCACGAGAAAAACGCCGTAATCGACAGCGAGGCCTTCGTCGAATTCATGCGCGGCAAGGGTATCCTAATGAACGGCGTCGGCGCGGACGGCACTTACCGATTCGTCACGCACAACTGGGTAACCCGTGATAATATTGACCTTATCGCGAATTCCGTAAGGGAGTTTTACTCGTAGGAGAATAGAATGAACGAAACAAGCCGCCCAGACAGGACAGGGCTCGTTCGCAAGGCCGCGATTATCGCGCTCTGTGGAAATCTCGTCCTCGCATTGCTCAAGATCGTCACCGGTCTTGCGACGGGCAGCTTAGCCGTTCTAGGCGACGGTATCGACTCGTCGACGGACGTTGCCATCGCCGTAATGACGCTTGCGGTTGGGTTCATAATCAACCAACCGTCGGACAAGGAACATCCCTGGGGACACCATCGCGCGGAGACGATCGCGACTATCGTGCTCGCCTTCATTATCATGTTCGCGGGTTTCCAGCTATTCCAATCCTCGCTCGAGAAAATCCACTCGGGCGCGTCGTCACCGCTCCCCTCGCCCATCGCCATCGCGGTGACTTGCGTATCGATCGTCGGCAAACTTCTGCTCGCGCTCAGCCAATATCGGCTCGGCAAGAAATCCGGCAGTTCCATGATTATCGCGAACGCGAAAAACATGACCAACGACATCATCATCTCGGGGTCGGTGCTCGTCGGGCTCGGCGCGTCATTGATTTTCAAGATACCGATAATCGACGCGATCACCGCGCTCGCCGTGAGCCTGTGGGTAATGAAATCCGCGATCGGCATATTCCGCGAGCAGAACCTCGAGCTCATGGACGGCAACGCGGACGACGAGCTATACAAATCCCTGTTCAGGGCGATACACTCGGTACCCGGCGCGGGCAACCCGCACCGCGCGCGCATCCGCAAGATGGCTTCGGCCTGGGACATAGACGTCGATATCGAGGTTGACGGCACTATGACGGTCGAAAAGGCGCACGCGATTGCGGGCAAGGTCGAAGAGGCGATACGGCGAGAGATCCCGGACGTCTACGACATAATGGTCCACGTGGAGCCAGAGGGCAACTGCGAGCACGCGGAACAGTTCGGGCTTTCCGCGAAGGACGTTCAGTAACCGCCGCGCGTCCAGGAGTCGACGAACTCGATCATGTACTGCTGGACGTCGCCGAACCATTTGCGCTGCAGCGCCGCGGCCTCGCGCCCGACGTACCGATAATGCCAGCATTCCCAGCGATATCCCGTCACCGGCTCGTACCCCTCGGGGAACGAAAGCGACCACCCGTACTCCCAAGCGCGAGAGGCAAGCCACTTTCCGGCCTTGGTCGCGGCGAAGTCGTCCGTGATTGAGCCGAAGTCCACGGCGGTGCCGAGCTGGTGCTGACTGGTACCCGGCCTCGCTGATTCGCGATCCGCGGCCGCCTGGCCGATCTCACCGACGATGCGCGCATATACCTTTTTCTGATAGTCGTACGATCGATAGGACGAGCTCGCGACGAGGCTTACGCCGTCGCGACGCGCGGCCTGCGCCATTTCGTCAAGGGCCGCCTCCGCGCAAACGCGAAGCGACAGGTCCTTGCGCCCGCGCGCGTAGGCTCTCTCGTCCGAAAGCGGTATCAAATCCGCCGGCACGAAACCGTCCGGCAAGGAATGCTTTTTATCCACGAGCGTCAGAAGGCCATCGCGGTCAAGCTCGATAACGCGCCTTAGCTCCGCGACGAACTCCGGTTTTGACGCGTTGATTCCCTCGATGATCCCGGAGGGAATATTCGAAGGGGCGACGAATTCCCGCGCGGGCGTTTCCCCGGGAGCAACGACGGCACTGCCAGACCCGCCGGTTTTCGGGCTTTCCGCGCGGCACGAGGTAAGCGCGCATGCCACCATCGCCAGTTTAATTCCCAATCTCATTCTCGTCGCCCTAGTCATTTCGAGAAATCCTTTACGCGCCAGCCGCGTTTTCGCGCGATCCGCCTCAGCCTCATGTCCGGATTTGACGGAACGGGATTACCGACGAGCAAAAGAAGCGGAAGGTCATGAATGCTGTCCGAATAGAAGGAGCAGTTCCTGAGGTCCGTCCCGTTTCTTTCAGCGAAGCTTTTAATGATGTCGCATTTAAAGTTGGAAAAAACCGGCACGCCGATCAGCTTGCCCTGAAAGACATCGTCCGCGTAGGCGAACTGGGTCGCCACTACGTCCGCGGCGGTTAGCCCGCAATATTGGGCGAGTGGGTACACGGCCTCGAACGGCGTCGACGTCGCGAGGATCACGCGCACGCCGCGTCGGCGCAATTCCTCTATCTCGCGGAGCGCGCCCGGGTAGAGCCGCTTTTTTATGTACCGATCGAAGGCCTCGTCGGCGACTTCCTCGAATTTATCGCGACTAACCCCGCGTAGCTTTGGAAGGCTATAGGCGAAAAGGAATTCCATTTTGAGGCTGAAAAGGCGATAGCAAACGAAAAGCACGGGGGCCGCGAAAAGATACCAAACGCTGATTAACCTACGCCGCATGCATACGAGCATGAAGGCGACGGCCGTAGCGCCGCGGCTGATCGTATGGTCCACATCGAAAAATGCGATTTCTTCACGCTGCATCGTATTTATAGGATAATGAGAACGCTGCTATTGAGCAAGCCCTTTCTATACCGGATCGACTTCGCGATGTTTTTGCACATCAGGAGACCCAAGCCGCGATATCGCCTGATATCCGCGTCGTAATGGGGTCGAATGCTCTTCGACGACCTCACGAGCTCGCCGAAGTTACACGTCGAGTAAGAGAGAACGACGGTAAGATGCCTTCCCTTCTCGACGGAAACGGTTATATCCCTCGTCACCGGGCATTTATTGTACGAGACGATGTTCTCGAAGTACTCGGTCGCGACGAGCAGGGCCTTATCGCGTTCCTGCGGGGTAAGGAAATCGCAATCCCGCACGAAACCCTCGAGCGCGACAAGATTGGCGAGAACGGGTGCGAGTTTTTCCTGTCGCCTCTCGCCGCGCACGATGGCTATATGACCTCGGTCAGCGAGTAGATGACGGTGAACATCTCGCTGAACCCCGTCGACTCGATCGCGAGACGCACTACCTCGGAAGGCTTCATGACGTACAGCTTGGTGCCGTTCACCTCGCCGTCGTCGTACGCCGCCATCAAGACGCCCAATCCCGACGAGGACAGGTTGGTTACCCTGGAAAGGTCCAGGACGAGATTCGTCTGCTTGATGAGGGAATATACCTTGTTCTGAAACTCGGTGTAGGTGTAGGAATTGATCGTTCCCGAAACCTCGAGCAGCGCGTAGTTTGATCCCGTTTTCTCGACAATGGTTATGTGTTCCACAGGCGCCCCCTATTTATTTAAGTACTTGAACACGAGGACCGTGATATCGTCCTCAAGCTCGCGCGACACGAACTCGGAAAGGTTGTCGCACAGGAACTTCGCCATGCGCCCCGCGGGATACGAGCGGTTGTCCATCAGGATTCGCTGCACGCGGTCCTTTCCGTAGCGCTCGCCGCGGAGGTTCGTCGAGTCGACGAGGCCGTCCGTCGTCAACAGGATGATGTCCTGCGGGTTCAGCGCGATTTTCTTTACCTTAAGGTACTTACTCACGTCGCGCACGAAACCGAGAACCTTTCCGTCGCCCTGAATCTCTATCGCGTTATTGTAGGCCGCGGTGTAAAGGAACATCGCGGGAACGCCGCAGTTGATGTAGTACATGGTGTTCGTCGAGAAATCCATCAGCCCGAAAACGCCGGCGAAGAACGTTCCCTTGGGAAGGTTGTTCTTTATGAAGAAGTTGACCTTGACGACCAGCTTCTTGAAATCCGAGGTTTCGGTGAGGAACGTGCGCAGCACCGACTTCAGAATGACCATCGACATACTCGCGTTCAGGCCCTTGCCCGAAACGTCGCCCATGACGAAGAGGTATTTATCCTCCGCGAGCTTGATGAAGTCGATAAAGTCGCCGCCCAGCTTACGCGCGGACTGAGTGATAAAGTCGACGTCGACCTTTTCGTGCTCGATTCGGTCGATGTTTTCCTGAATGGAGGTAATGATCTGCCCGGAGAATTCGAGCTCTCGGTCGACGGTTCCGACGACGGATTCGTTCGCGATGTTCTTCAGGTAATACATGACGAGGAAGAAATTCGAGTACAGCTTCGAAAGCGTCGCGTAATCGTAGTCGGTATAGTCGCTGCCCCGGCGCTTTGGGCCGAGGAGAATGATGCCGATGAGGCGATGGCCCTCGCGAAGCAGGATAATCGCGTCGGCCCTGCCGATGTCGAATATCTTGAGAAGTTCCGCCTTAACGTCCGCGTATACGTGGTTAGCGATCGCCTGCGTCTTAAGGACGATGGACTCGCTCTGGTTTAGGAGAAAATCGACGGCCTTATTCTCTATCGGCATCTCGTTCTTCGCGTTGATCGTGGAGAACGCGGTGACGAGCTTGCCCTTATCGTCCGAGATCATGATGTCGACCGAGGAGCATTCCACGTACTTGTCGAGGAGGGCTATCGTGTCCTTGATGACCTTCTCGCCGCCCGACGTGAAGTCCAGCGCGTCGAGTCCGGTTTCAAGGTCCTCGGCGTACTCGGAACCCGTCCGGATATATTTCTTGAGTCGCGTGGCGACGAACGCGCGGAACGCGAGCGTCAGCACCGCGACGACGACGAACGACGCTCCCGCGAGAACCCTGAACGGGATCGCCCCGTCGAGCGTGGTAACGGCGACGGCGGTGACTCCCGTGACGAAGAGGTCGAGGAAAAGAAAACTAACAAGCGCCGAAACGACGCTTGAGCGGTCGAACAGCGTGTTGAGCATCGACGCTTGGCGCACGAGAACGACGGTAACCGCGAACCCGAACGGCACGAGCGTCCAGCTCCAATAGTAAATTTCTGAAAGGCGGAAAAGCCCGTACGAGACGACGAATCCGGCGCACATCGAGAGCGCGACTAAAAGGACCCGCTGCCGGTAAATCTTGCTGCTCATGGAGAACGCGCGGATAAAGAGCCTGAGCACCGAGATGGCGGGCACGCCCACGACGTAAACGAGCAGGAACAGCGTAAGGCCGCCAATAGGGCCGGTCACGAATTTATCGATGAAGGAGAAGCCGGCTTCGGCGTGCCAGCGAACGGCGCCGACGTAGCCGAACACCAGGACGGCGCTCGCCGCGAAGAGGATCCAGGAAAAGGCGTTGATCACCTTGCGCGATTTAAAGTACGGGATCGCCATCGCGTAGCGGAACAACGCAAGGACGTTAAGGCTCACGCACAGAAGGCAGAATTTGAAGGACAGCCCGGCGATCCGGTCGTTGCCAGAGTACAGGAGGTGGGCCGTGACGGTGGCGAGCAGGGATATGAAACCCGCCGACATAATGATACCGGTGAGCATTGAGTCGCCCTTGGCCGAGCGTGAGTCGACGTAATAAGAGTACGCGAAGAGGAATGCGGCAAGGCAATAGCCGAAAACGAGCAGATTCATGATTACTCCTCGATCTTTGCGACCAGCATGGTCACGTCGTCGCGCAGCTTCTTGTCGCCGTTGTACTCCAGGACAAGGTCCGCGATGTCGTTGATGAAGTGCTTAGCGCCCTTGTGCGCGCTGTTCCTGACGGTATTCATGTACAGCTCGGTGTCGCCGAGCTCGACGCCCGACTCGTCCATTACCTCCGAAACGCCGTCCGACGCCATGAGGACGACGTCGCCGCGGTATAGGCTCATCTCCTCCTGCACGATCTCGTCGAGATCGATGATTCCGACTAGGCTGCACGTCGACTGAAGCGGCTTGATCTTATAGCCGTCGGGGGCGCGCGTGATGATAATCGGGTCCGCCATGGAGGCGTTGACGTAGCGGATCTTCATCGCCTTCGTGTCTATGATGCCGATGAAGAGAACCGCGTACTTGTCCTGCAAGTGCATCGACTTGATGGCGGTGTCTATCGCGCGCACGACGCCGGGCAAGTCGTCTTTGTTCTCGATTATCTTAACGGTATTAATGATGACGCCCATGATCAGCGCCGACGCGAGGCCCTTTCCCGAGACGTCGCCGAGCAGGAAGAAGGTTCGGTCCTCGTCGAGCTTGATCACGTCGTAGAAGTCGCCCGACACGTTGACGAGCGGGCGGAAATACGCCGCGATGTCGAGTTTCTTGATCGTCGGCATCTCCTGGGGAAGGAACGACATCTGGGTCTCGGCGACCATGTCCCATTCCTTCGCGAGTTCGGCGATCGCCGACAGCTGCGTGATGGTCTTGGTGCGCTTCTGAAAGTTCGCGAATTCGTACATCAGGTTGCTGAAGATGCTTTCCTCGAACACCTTCATGTACCGGCACATCACGTAGAAATGAAGCTTGCGGTACACGAGGAAGAAACCGCGAGCGCCGCGAAAGTCCGACACGAGCCCCAGGTTCTCGTCGATCAGGTAAAAGCCCTCGGGCCAATTCTCGGGGAAATTCCGGTTTAAGACCGCGAGCGCCTCGGGGTCGGTCGCGATCCGCGTCGGGCTGTTATAGATGACATAGGAATTTTCCGAGTTAACGTAAAGGACGGAGCAGTCGGCCTCGTGCTCGAGGACGGCCTGAATGGAGTCTATGAGATCCTCGATGGTGTACGAAAAACGCAGCCTGTCGATGAAGTTCACGATGAGGCGGGTATCGCCCAACTCGAAGACCCGACGCTCGGCGCGCTTCCAGGCGGATGCCGTAAGCATGGCGGACGCGACGCTCGCGATAAAAAACACGATCGCCGAAGATATCAGCCGTCCGAGAAACGCGAACTCGGGGAATATGATGAACATAAAAAGCGCGAAAACCAGGCCAACCCCGGTATCAATCGCCAGCTTCAGAAGCTTCTTCCTGGATTGAATCATCCTCGTGGACCTCTCATGGAAGCGAAATATGGCATACCTACAGTATTAACGACTGATTATACCATAAATTGAGGGTTTCGAGAATAAAAAACCGTCGCCGGAAGGCGACGGTTCATGGTTTATCAGCCCTGTAAGTCGGCGAGGGGGATCGGGGTCGGCGTGGTATTCTCGCCCTCGAGCCGCGCGACTTCCTCGAGCAGGGACCGCGCCTTCGAGGAAAGCTTGGTCGGAACCTGCACGATAATCTTGATATAGAGATCGCCCTTGCGTCCGCTCGCGACGGGAACGCCCTCCTCGCGGATGCGCAGAAGCTTTCCGTTTTGCGTGCCCGCGGGAACCTTCAGCTTGAGCTTGCGATCGTCGAGCGCCGTTACGGTAATCTCCGATCCGAGGGCCGCCTGGGTCATCGATATCGGGACCGCGCAATAGAGGTCAGCGCCGGAGCGCTCGAAATGCGCGTGGGGCTTAACCCGAATGAACACGAACAAGTCGCCGTAGGGACCGCCGTTCGGGCCGGCGTCTCCCTGACGGGGAATATTGATCCGCTTTCCGTCCTCGACTCCCGCCGGGATGGTCACGATGATCTTCTGACGCTTTTTCTGCAGTCCGGAACCGCCGCAATCCCTGCAGGGATTCTCGATCGTCGTGCCCTCGCCATGGCAGGTCGGGCACGGGGAAGCGATGGAGAAAAACCCGGAACTGTGGCGAACCTGGCCCGCGCCCTGGCAGGTGGGGCACATCTTGCGCCCGCCGCCGCCCGCGGCCCCGGACCCCTTACAGGTCCCGCAGGCCTCGTTGCGCGAATATTGAACTTCCGCCTTGGTGCCGAACACGGCGTCCTGAAAAGAGATCTGCAGGTCGTAGCGAAGGCTCGCGCCCTGGCTGGGGCCGGTATGCCCGCCGCCCCTGCGCCTGGACCCGCCGCCGCCCCCGCCGCCGAAAAGATTCTCGAATATCCCGCCAAAGTCGCCGAAGATATCCTCGAAACCCTGGAAGGCGCTCGGGTCAAACCCGCCGGGTCCGCCCGGTCCGCCCATGCCCTCAAGGCCGGCGTGGCCATATTGGTCATAGATGGGGCGCTTCTGATCATCCGACAGAACCTCGTAGGCCTCGGTGGCCTCCTTGAATTTCTCCTCGGCGGCGTGATCGCCCGGGTTCTTGTCTGGATGATACAGGATCGCGAGCTTCCGGTATCCTTTTTTAATCTCGTCCTTCGACGCGGTTTTCGCCACGCCGAGGACTTCGTAATAATCTCTTTTCGTTGCCACGAGGGACTCCAGTCAGAAGAATGTGTAGGCGCTATTTCTTTTCGTCGTCGTTGACCACTTCGTAGTCGACGTCGTCAGCGGAGCCCTTATTCGGCCCTTTCTTCGCCGAACCGGCGCCCATGTCGGGACCAGCGCCGCCCATGTCGGGGCCAGCGTTGGCGCCGGCGCCTTGCGATCCTTGATCGCCGCCGCCTTGAGCCGCCTGCTGCTTGTACATTTCCTCGGCGATCTTGTAGGTCGCCTGCTTGAGTTCCTCGGTCTTCGCCTTGATCGACTCGACGTTGCCGGACTCGAGCTCTTTCTTGAGCGCGGCGATCGCGGCCTCGATCTTTTCCTTCTCGCCCTTATCGACCTTATCGCCCATGTCTTTCAGGGTTTTCTCGGTCGTGTAGATGAAGGAATCGGCCTCGTTGCGCGCGTCGATCTTCTCGCGCTCGGCCTTGTCGGACGCCGCGTTCGCCTCGGCTTCCTTGACCATGCGCTCGACCTCGCTCTCGGAAAGCCCAGAAGAGCTTTCGATGCGGATCTTCTGCTCCTTGCCGGTGCCGAGGTCCTTCGCGGTGACGTGCACGATGCCGTTCGCGTCGATGTCGAAGGTTACCTCGATCTGCGGGACGCCGCGAGGCGCGGGGGGAAGCCCGACGAGGTCGAACTTTCCGAGCGTGCGGTTCTGCGCGGCCATCTCGCGCTCGCCCTGGAGCACGTTGATGGAAACGGCGGTCTGGCCGTCGGCCGCGGTGGAGAACACCTGGCTCTTGCGGGTCGGGATGGTCGTGTTGCGGTTGATAAGGCGGGTAAATACGCCGCCCATCGTCTCGATGCCGAGCGACAGAGGGGTAACGTCGAGAAGAAGCACGTCCTTGACGTCGCCGCCGAGGATACCGCCCTGGATAGCCGCGCCAACCGCAACCGCCTCGTCGGGGTTGACGGCCTTGGAGCCTTCCTTTCCGAAGAGTTCCTTGACGATCTGAAGTACCTTGGGCATACGGGTCGAGCCGCCGACGAGAAGGATCTCGTCGATCTGGTCAAAGTTAATGCCCGCGTCCTTAACGGCCTTGCGGCAGGGTTCTTTGGTTCGCTCGAAAAGGTCGTCGGTTATCTGCTCGAACTTGGAGCGGGTAAGGGTTTTCTGCATGTGCTTGGGACCGGAAGCGTCCGCGGTGATGAACGGGAGGTTGATCTCGGTGCTCGTCACGTTGGAAAGCTGGATCTTGGCGTTCTCGGCGGCCTCGCGGAGGCGCTGGAGGGCCATGCGGTCCTTGGAGAGGTCGATGCCGGTGTCGTTCTTGAATTCCTCGACGAGCCAGTTCATGATGCGCCTGTCCCAGTCGTCGCCGCCAAGGTGGGTGTCGCCGTTGGTGGACTTAACCTCAAAGACGCCGTCGCCGAGCTCGAGAATGGAAATATCGAAGGTACCGCCGCCAAGGTCATAGACGGCGATGGTCTTCTCTTTCTTGGAGTCTTTGTTGAAGCCGAAGGCGAGCGACGCGGCGGTCGGCTCGTTGATGATGCGCTTTACCTCAAGTCCGGCGATCTTTCCGGCGTCCTTGGTGGCCTGGCGCTGGGCGTCGTTGAAGTACGCGGGAACGGTGATGACAGCCTCGGTGACGGTCTCTCCCAGGTAGTCCTCGGCGGTCTTCTTCATCTTCTGGAGGATGAAGGCGCTGATTTCCTGCGGGGAATAGAGCTTGCCGTCGATGTCCACGCGGACGTCGTCTCCCTGAGCCTCGACCTGATACGGCACGAGTTTTGCCTCGCCGGTAAGCTCGTTATAGCGGCGTCCCATAAACCGCTTGATCGAATAAACGGTCTTGTCGGGATTGGTGATCATCTGGTTCTTCGCGGGTTGACCGACGACGCGCTCGCCCTTGGCGGTAAAGCCAACGATGGACGGCGTGGTGCGTCCACCCTCTGAGTTTTGGATAACGACGGGTTCGCCGCCTTCCATGACGGCGACGCACGAGTTGGTGGTTCCGAGGTCGATTCCGATTATCTTACCCATAATATATAGTCTCCTTGTTTTGTTGACATTAACCCGCCGTTACGCGGGGGTATGTACCATAACCTTTGCGTGCCGGATGATCCGGTCCTTCAGTTTGTAGCCCTTCACGAATTCCTCCGCGACGGTGGCTTCTTTGACGTCGGGGTTGGCCGACGAGCCGATCGCCTCGTGCAGGTTCGGGTCAAAAATCGTTCCCTTTGCGGGATAGTACGTGAGCCCGTACTTGCTTTCGAGCATGGTCCCCATCTGCGTGCGGATCATCGTGATCCCGTCCTTAAAGGAGGCCGCGGGGGTTCCCGGCTCGGTTTCGCCGATCGCGGTTATCGCCCGGTCGAAATTGTCGAGCACGTCGACGAGATCAACGAGCAGATTCGAATTGGCGAAGTCCACCGCGTCCTGCTTCTCCTTGATCATGCGCTTGCGATAGTTGTCAAAATCGGCCGCTTTACGGAGATATTGATCCTGAAGCTCCGCGTTCATCTTCTCTAATTCCGCCACGCGCGTCGCAAGGGCTGCTTCTGAGTCCGGGGAGGCCGGTTTTTCGGCTACGGTCTCCGTAGCGGTCGCGGCCGGTTCCGTCGAAACGGTTCCGTTTATGGGCTCAGCCGCCTTTATGGGCTCTCCGCCCGATGCCGTCGCTCCGGCGTTTTCATGTTCTGCGTTCTTCTTCATCCAAAACCTCAAAAAAAAGATACTAAAAGCGGGAGACTAGGGTCAACTGAAACCATCTCTTTTTCTAGGATTCGGCCTCAAAGATCCCGTGAATCAGATTCCAGGCGACGGTTCCGGGCATGGGATGATTCGGAAGGTCGTCCCGGTCGAACCATTTCGCCTCCAGGATCTCGGAGGGATCGACGTGAATCTCGCCGGATTTCCATTCGGCGCGGAAGGCTACCATAAACTGATCTGGATAGGGCCAGCTCTGGCTTCCCGCGTACCTGATCTTGTGAACCTCGATCCCGATCTCCTCGCGAACCTCGCGGGCCACGCACTCCTCGAGGGTTTCGCCGTGCTCGAGGAACCCGGCGACGCAGGCGAACATGTCCTGATTGCGGTAGGAATGGCGCGCAAGCAGGATTTTCCCCTCTTTCTCGACGGCGACGATGACCGCCGGGGAAATTCGGGGATACGTGACGTTGCCGCACTGCGAGCATTTACGGGCGATTTCATTGTCGTGATCGACCAGAGGGGAGCCGCATCTGCCGCAAAAACGAGCGGAATGGTGCCAGTTGATCAGCCCGAGGGCACGCGCCGCCGGGCCGGCAAGGCGGCGTAATTCGGGATCGGTCGCGCCGAATATCTCGCGAAGGCGGAGCCAGTGGCCTTTCCCCAAAAAGGAAGCAGGCTCCGACGGCGCGTCATCGGCAAGCAGGACAACCCGGGACGGAATGCCCACAAGGCGCAGTTCGATCGAATCGGCGACGCATCCGGCGAATTCTTCGGGTATTTCCATGGGAATCGTAGTATCATCTAGGACAAACAATTCGCCTGAGCGGAATATATACTGGGGTCGTTGTATCATCTGGTAATCCTGATGTCAGTATATAGAAAACAACGCGCAGGTAAAAGGAGTTCAAGCATGAAAAAGACGGTATGTATCCTTCTCACGGCCATTCTTATGGCGTGCGCGGTATTCGCGCAGGACAAGGCGGAGGGCTTATGGAAAAGCATCGATGAAAAGGACGGCAAGGTAACGGCCGCATGGAAAATATACCAAAAAGACAGCAAGCTGTTCGGCATCATCCTCGTCGTTCCGAATCAGGCCGACTCAACGCTCGCCTTCGACTGCAAGCCGACGTATCCCGACTTCCCCGTTCCCGGTGCCGTCAATAAAATGACCGTGATCAACACCCCGTTCATCTTCAACCTTAAGATGAAGGCCGCGGGACAGTGGGAGGGCGGCAATATCATCGACCCCAAGGACGGAAAGCTGTATAAGTGCAAGATTACCTTTCATCCCGCCGACGGCAAGAAGTACAAAAACGACACCCTCGAGATGCGCGGCGAGATCGGGCTCGGCATCGGCCGAAGCCAGTTCTGGGAGCGCGCGACCGAGGCTGACGTAGAATCCTTTCGCATGAAATAAACGCGAAGGAGCGCCTTACTCAAACGAGGGTACGTCCGCAAGGCGCATTATCTCTTCCGGCTCGGGCCAGGTAAGGACGTTCGCGGTCCCGACCCTGTCCCGTCCGAAAGATTTCGCCTCACGGAGGCTCTTGTCCGCCGCCCGCTGGATAAGCAGCGCGAGGCGCCTGAAGTACTCG
>Ga0209373_10002199_pt1 | contig 20137 bp, 16 predicted proteins | sample Higcelweek5metaG_FD_187173 | JGI IMG/M metagenome (GOLD analysis project Ga0209373, IMG submission 187173) | Freshwater pond sediment microbial communities from the University of Edinburgh, under environmental carbon perturbations - High... | ecosystem: Environmental > Aquatic > Freshwater >... | reverse complement strand
TTCAATATGAGTTTTGGCAACAAACCTCTAAAGCACAACCTTAAAGAATATGACAGGGTAATTTTGGTCGGCCCAATTTGGATGGGAAAGTTTATTTCGCCTCTTAAAAGCTTTGTTAAAAGATACCGAAAAAGCATCACACAACTTTACTTCATTACCTGTTGTGGCAGTTCGGACGAAAAAAAGGACGAAAAATTTGGACACAACCTCGTTTTTAAACTTGTAAAAGAGACGCTTGGCGAAAAATGTATTTACTGCGAAGCCTTCCCTATTGTTTTAGTTGTTCCTGAAGACAAAAAAGGCAATGACGACACGATTATGAAGACCCACCTTTCGGATGATAATTTCACTGGAGAGATCAAGCAAAGGTTCGACAACTTTATCAGCAACATAAAATAACATCCTTAGTATTGACCATTTACTTGGTATTTCTTACATTTATCGAAAAGCAATAACTAACTTGCTGCAACCTTAATAGAAAACAAAAAGAACAACCTATGGATAAGAACATTGAATATTCGATAAAGGAAGGTTACAACGAAATGGATTTCGACAAAGTAACCCAAATGTTAGCCGGTTCATACTGGTGCGAAGGAATTCAGAAAGATGAAGTTCTACAGGGTGCTCAAAACTCGGCATTGGTGGTTGGTGCATTTTCTGCCAATAACAAACAAATTGGTTTTGCCAGGGTAATATCCGACAAAACCAGATTTGCCTACATTCTCGACATTATTGTTGACGAAGGATACAAGAAAAAAGGCATTGAACAAGATTTGACAATATTCATACTTAACCATCCCGAGTTGAAAGACGTTTATCAATGGTTGCTGATATCCAAAGACTCTCACGATGAATTTAAGAAAGCTGGGTTTAAGACAGCTTCTCATACTAAAAGCTGGTTGGAAATAAGGTTAGGAAGACCCGAAAAATAAAGAGTGTCTCTTTTGAACGATCAGCAAAATAACACTCTTTACTAAATGAATACCAGCATCTTTGAACCTTCAGAAATAAGTACCATAAAATTGAAGTGCCGGATAATCCGCTCGGCAACACACGAAGGACTGGCTGATGAAAATGGTTATCCAACAGACCTTTTGCTCAGGAAATACGAAGCATTGGCAAAGAACGACGTTGGATGCATTATTACCGGTTATGCCGGAGTAATGAAGAACGGCAAAGGCAATTACCACAATATGCTGATGATTGACAATGATTCATACATTAGTCATTACAAACAAATTACCGAAAGGATACACGAATATCAGACCCCCATCATTTTACAAATTGCCCATTGTGGCCGACAAACCAGATCAAAAATAACCGGATTACCAACTGTTGCCCCATCGCCCATTAAAGACCAATTTTTCACAGAAGATATCCCTGTTGAATTATCTGAATCGGATATCGAAGAGGTTATTAACCATTTTGTACAAGGAATTGTAAGGGCAAAAAAGGCCGGATTTGATGGCGTTCAGCTACACCTTGCTCACGGATACCTGCTTTCGCAGTTTTTGTCGTCGCACACAAACCGGCGGACTGACAAATGGGGCGGCTCAACAGAAAACAAATTCCGAATTATCAGCGAAATCTTCATCAGAGCGAAACAACTTGTGGGCAACTACCCTATTCTGGTTAAACTAAACGGACACGACGGCCGAAAAAAAGGAATGACAATAACTGAGGCTGTTGAGATTGCCCGTATGCTTGAGGCTGTTGGATGTGCAGCCATTGAAGTTTCGTGCGGGGTTTATGAAGACGGACTTTACACCATCAGAGGTGATAAGTTGCCACTTGATGCTCTTTTCAAATACAATTTCAAGTATAATTCGTATCCCAATATCATTAAAAAAATTGCAAAACCTGTTGTGCCGCTGATTACAAAAAAAGTTAAGCCATACCAGAATTATAATGTGGATGCTGCCACCGAAATCAAGAAAAATGTAACGATCCCGGTAATTGTAGTTGGAGGCATAAAATCGGTCGAAGATATAAAAGCAATCCTTTCAGGCGGTAAAGCCGACTATGTTTCGATGTGTAGGCCGTTTATTATTGAACCGAATATCGTTAAAAAGTTTAAAGATGGGACTCAGTTGGCATCAAAATGTATCGATTGCAATTATTGCATGATTGCCCTTGAAAAAAACACATTACGATGCTACCGAGGGAAACTCGATTAAGGGAAAAACCTGTAGCTATTTACTTTTCACCTGCGACATCCTTGGGTTTTGAAACCGGCTCCACCGAAATTTATAATTGCTTTCGGGGTGCGTAGCTGCTGGATTATCGGTCACCACCAATTTTTTTAATTCCCCGGGCATTTCAACCTGATTTTTGCTGCCATTCCCCAGTGCAACATCTTTTGCTGCCGGGTTTCCGGTAAATGTGTAGTCGAACAATGCATCGAGCAAGCGGTAAATGGCATAATAATCTAAAGCATTCAGTGCTTTTGATGTGCTGGGAACACGGTGATCGGCTTCGTAGTTATGCCCATTAACAACACTCGATTTCAACAAGATAAAATCCTTTTCGCTATCGGGGATATTGATATTTTTAAAGATATCGATAGCCATCCGGTGATCGTTGGTGTCATCATCATCAAAAACTTCGGAAATCAACTTTGTGTCCTTCGGAAATGATTTCAGATCATCTTGAGAGATATTGAATGAATACCAGGGAGCCATTGAAAATAGGAAACGTCCGTTTGTGCCCCAATTATTTTCCTTGAAACATTTGTTGGCAACACCAAACAAAGCCCCGCCACCAAAAGAGTGACCCATAAAACCCACACGCGTTGTATCAATGATAAATTGATAATCGCGGGCGGCCTTGCGGAATCCTTCAAGCAAGTTGTTATAGCGGTCGTCGATGGTAACTTTCACGGTTTGATATGGCACAAATACCATTGCATACCCTTTTGATGCCACAAACCGAAGCAACCCGCGAATATGTTTCGGGTTATTGCCACCGTATCCATGACAGAAAAAAAGTGTGGGAACCTTCGTTTTAACATCTTTCGGATAATAGATCTCAATCTTCTTGCCCTGAAAATTTGGGTTTTGAAATGATACTACTCCAACAGGATGCACTCCATCGAAACCATAACCAGTGGCGGGTTTCGAAATGTTTGGATCTGAATATTGACTAAAAACAACTGAAGTCGTCAAACAGAAAGCAAGAGTTAACAATAGTGTTCGCATCATCATCAACTAAAAATTCAACCTCAATAACTATTCGCCTTTTCAAGTTTCTTCAATCTCGTCAACAACGACGGTTGCGATTGATAGAAAAAAACATACAACGGGTGCGGTGTAAGGTTTACCGGTCGTTTAGCCGACTGTTTCTTTAACGCCGAAGCAAGATCATTGGCTAATCCGAAACTTGCGGCATAAGCATCGGCACGGTATTCATGCCAACGGGACATAAACTTTGGCACAATTCCCAACAGAAACGACAGAGGGGCATAAACTATGAAGAAGGCAATAAGCCCAACATGAAAACGAGGTTCGTACACACCGAAAGCTTCAAGAATTACAGGTGTTGAAATAAAAAACGAGAATGCAAAAAGCGTCAGTCCGTTTTTAATAGTTCGGGCAACTCCTTTCCATAACGCATGACCCTTTTTCCGATGACCAAGTTCATGTGCAACCAACGCCAATGTTTCAGCAACGGTCATATCTTTCAGCAATGAATTGTAAAGCACAATACTCTTTTCTGCCCCACTGCCCGATATAAAAACCTTTGCATTCGAAGCTGGCGGGTTTCCCTGAATTACATGCACATCGTCGACATCAATTCCAATACGATGCACAAAATCGAGAATGGCCTGTTTCTCTATTCCCTCGTCAAGTGGCGCATGGCGACTAACCATCGGAAAAATAACTTTCGTATAGAGCAAGTAAAATAGTAGTGACGCAACAGTTACAATTGCCCATGCCAACAGCCAAAAGTTCTTCTCTGTTTTTGTCGAAAGCAGAATAGCCAATGCAATTAAACCACCTCCAACTACGGCTCCAAGTATCCACTTTTTAAACATCGAAAGAATAAAAGCTCCGCCCGATTTCACTTTTTCACCATGTTCATTGTCGATTGCAAAGGTTTTGTAAATAGCAAAAGGAAATGTAATAAGTTCTTTGGCCGAAAAGATAACTGCAAAGAAAATTAAGGCGGAAAGAACCGGATTGGTTGAAATTCCCAGAGCCAACCTATTAACAAACGCAAAGCCATCGAACCCAATCATAACTAAAATAAGAAGCAGTAAGAATGTGGAAGTTATCATCTTAAAGCTCGAATAGATTCTGCGATACCGCTGCGATCTTTTATAATCGGGTTCGCTGTAAATAGTGAATAATGAAGCCGGTATTGCATCGTTCAGATGCCTGAAGTTCAAATTGCTTATAAACCGTTCGATAAGGTAATGGGCAATTATAATTACAAGGAAAATATTTAAAACAGTTTGTGCCATACATTGGTTATTGTGCCACAAAAATACAAAAGAGTTGGGCATAGAAAAGAGCTGAACCTCTATTTCACTAATGGCTGCAATAAATAAACGGGAGCAAAGAATCTCTTTACGCCCGTTTATTTTGTAATGAATTGTTGAATGTTCTATTTTGTTTGCGGAGCGGCCGCAACTTTTGTCATCTGGTAACTTTCGGTTTTGTTGTTATCGCGCAAAGCAGTCCAGGTCATTGTATCGCCATCGATCTCAAAAATCCAGCATTCATAGGTTTTTGATTTTCCTCCGGTTACCAAATCGTTGGTATAATTGCTTACAAACAACTCGCCATAAAGAAAGTAACGGCCTTCGTTGTCGGTCTTTTTAATCCAGTTGCCCTCGCTGTCCTGATAGTAATAGTTGTAAGTTCCATCAGAGAAGTACTCCCAATAGTGATAGCCGGTATCTGTTGTTCCCGGAGTTGTGCACTTACCATACCAAATACCTGTAAATTGAGTACTGAAATCGGTGGTGATGCGTTTATAGGTATAAGTTCCTAAGTCGGAAATTTCGACATTGTCGATCAAATACTTCTTGGTTTTCTGAGTGGTTTGCTCTTCGTCAATAGATTGCACATCAATGTCAATATCATTTTGCTTTCCATTTACATCAGTCCCAGTAATAGACACAACACTGCCATTGGTTTTATAGGTAAACTGGCCATTCTCAATCCAGGTTTTATTGTTCTCGTCTACTTGAACCCCAGTAGAATAAGATTCATCGCCATTGGCACTATACTCGCAACATGTTGATTGGTTAGTTTTTATTGCTTGCCCATCTATCTGGGTTAACAACCATTTGCCCACAATTAATCCCGAATAATCGGTATCGTCTTTTTTACAACCCGACAATAATGCCAAAATCACCAACCCTGAATAAAATATGTTCTTCATTTGTTTCAATTTTTTTCTACAAGCGAATATAATGTTTTTAAACGATGTGTACTAAATAATGACGTATATGTTGAATTGTATCTATCGGCGCTACGCGACTTAAATTGGCTATCGTTATCGGCATCTACCATACTGTCGGTGCTATCCACCTCGATTTTTTATCAGCAGTGTAAGAAACAAACGTTAACAATTTACCTGAACGGTTCCTAACGGAACCAGAAGAAAAATGTCTGAATCAGGATTTGTAGGATTTACTGATTTTCAAGATTAAAGCAACACTCAATCATTATACAAAGCCGTAAGCCTATCCCATTTTGCAATACCAGATTCCCCCAAGGCCATAGGTCTATCTCATTGGGTAATACCTATTTTTCACAAGGCCGTAGGCCTGAACCATTTTGTAACGCCGGGTTTTAACCCGGTGCCATGAACCTACCACACATCCCAGAGAGCCGTAGGCTCGGCACATCTATCATCCTAAAAATAAATCCGATAATCAAAATGCCCCGTTCCTACGGAACTCGCACCACGTGTGCATCTCCCTTTTCCCCGGATTGCATCCGGGGCTACAAGATGAACGGTTCCTAACGGAACCAGAAGAAAAATGTCGGAATCAGGATTTGCATGATTTACTGATTTTCAAGATTAAAGCAACACTCAATCATTATACAAAGCCGTAAGCCTATCCCATTTTGCAATACCAGATTCCCCCAAGGCCATAGGTCTATCCCATTGGGTAATACCTATTTTTCACAAGGCCGTAGGCCTGCATCATTTTGTAACACCGGGTTTTAACCCGGTGCAACGAAACTACCACACATCCCAGAGAGCCGTAGGCTCGGCACATACAACATCCTAAAAATAAATACGATAATCAAAATAACCCGTTCCTACGGAACTCGCGCCCCGTGTGCATCATCCTTTTCCCCGGATTGCATCCGGGGCTACAAAATGAACGGTTCCTAGCGGAACCATAAGAAAACAATAATCTTTTTTTAGAAAAATATTTATAATAATAACACTATCAATACTTATATCTAATTAAATTTGAAGGGATTTTCCTCTTTCATAATAATAAAAATACCAGCTATGACCGAGCATAAAAAGACAACGCAAAACAACCAAACTAAAGAATGGCTTATTAAAATCCTTTTGTTATTAAGAAATACGATTGATTTAAAAATAAAATACTTAAGACAAGAAGTTTTTACTTCACTTCCATTAAAAAGTCTTGCGCCAACTAATGAAGCAGATAACGGCATTTACGACAATGCTCTATATACAGCTCTAAATGATGACAGCATACTTAATATTGGCGTTACCGGACCTTATGGTTCAGGTAAAAGCAGCATAATTCGTTCATTTGAAAAGAAATTTTCTTCTCCTAACAATCAATTTCTAAATATTTCACTGGCGACATTTAATGAAGAAGTAGAAAAAGAAACAATAAAAAGTGTTATTATTGAAGATGGTGATAGTTATTCGTTTAGCAATAAATCAATTGATAAAAAAAACGAACTTGATCAATTAATAGAGTTAAGCATTATCCAACAAATATTCTATCATGTAAAAGCCAAACGCATTCCCGATTCTCGTTTTAAAAGAATTCGTTCATTAAGCCCTAAAAAAATGTTCTTGTATTCTTCTGTGGTTGTCATCTGGCTGTTATCACTGTTTTTAATAATCAATCCGAATATAAATAATCAATTTATTCTGTGTTCAATTTTGAAATGGGGAGCTAATGGATTACCATCAATATTCTTTTCTATTTTTTTTACAACAGGTTTATTCTTTTTTACATGGAAAATTATTCGAAAACTAAATAGCGTAAAACTTAGCAAATTAAATCTGGTAAATGGTGAGATCGAATTAGGATGTCACAATGAGCAATCCATTTTGAACCGATATCTCGATGAAATTATCTACTTTTTCGAGATCAATAAGAAATACAATATTGTTGTTTTTGAAGATTTAGATCGCTTTGAGAATCAGAAAATATTTTCAAAACTACGGGAAATAAACAACTTACTAAATAATTCAGAACAAATAAGGTTACAAAACCGAAAGATCAAATTTATTTATGCCCTTTGTGATAACCATTTTAAAGAAAATAAAAACAGGACAAAATTCTTTGATATATTAATCCCTGTTATTCCGTTAATTAATACGACTAATTCTGGTGATAAGATTAATATTCGATTAAAAGAAATTGACTCGGAACACTTAATTTCAAATGACCTAATTCAAGATATTCAACTCTATATTGATGATATGAGGTTGTTATTCAATATTTCCAACGAATACTTGATTTATAAAGAAAAAATTGGAGCAAAACTGGACAAAACTCAGCTCTTTGCAATGATTGTTTATAAAAACATATATCCATCTGATTTTGTTGACCTACATAACAGTAATGGACTTGTATATAAAGTTTTAAAATCAGAAAAACATAAATTAATTGAGAAAAGAATCTCAAAACTCAGTGATGATAATCTTACTTTAGAAGAACAATTAGAATCGATTGGGAACTTAATTGCCAATAATGAAGAAGAGTTAAATACAATTTATGCAAGCTATTTGTTTAAAAAATTTGATAAAGTCACAAAGATTAAAATTCAAAATACCTACTATCAACTTAATGAACTAATTAACAAAGAAAATTTTGCATTATTATTAAAATTTGGGATTAATTCTTATCATAAGGATGTCTTTGGTGAAATATCAATGAAGTTGACATTTAAAGAACTTGAAAATGAAGTTGATCCGAAAAGAACATATCTCCAAAAGCTAGATGATTTAAACAATAGAACCACTAGCGATATTGAGCGAATTAAACAAAAGATTGAAGCTAATAAAACAAATTCATCACTAATTAAAAGATGGCCTATAAAAGAAATTGCATTAGTACAAGATATTTCTGAAATATTAGAGGAATTTAAAAATCAAAAATATTATTTACTCTCTTATTTAATACGGAATGGATATATCGATGAAGATTATTCAACTTTCCTATCTTATTTTTATCCGGGCAGTCTAACTAATGAAGATCATGAGTTTCTATTAGCAATTAGAAATAAAATGCCCTTAGATTATTATTACAAACTAGTGAATGTTCAAAATGTTGCATCAAGGATTCATGATAATGAATATTTGCAACCAGAAGTTCTGAATATTGATCTTCTGGACTTTCTACTAGAAGATGTAAATAAAAATTGGATATGGTTAGACTTTTTTTGCATACAAATAAAACCTGAAAATATTAGATCAATTGAATTTTTAGATGAATTTATAAATCATGGAAAAAACAAAGGTGTCTTTATAAAATACATTGTCAACAAATGGAATGGATTCTGGTGGTTTATTGAAAAAGAATCAGACTATTCCATTTATAAGCAATGCCAATATTTAATATTTATTCTCCAATATGCAGATTTAATTGACATTAGAAAACAAAATGAAAACAATTCAATGGCTGACTATATTGCTAATAGATCAGATTTATTTGAGATAATCCCATCAGCAGCAACAGAAAATACAATAGATTTAATTTTTGAACTAGGTATTAATATAGCTAATCTAAAAGCACCAATCTCTAATTCACAATTATTTGATGCAATTTATGAAAGCCATCAATATGCCTTAACCTTAGAAAATATTGAATTTATCATTAGATATAAAAATCCAGAAATAGAAAATCTAGCACATTTACTTCGAACACAAAATTACACCACTATTCAAAATTCAACATGTGATTCCCTGAAAGAGAATGTTTCAGAAATCTTAAAGGGATATATCGTAAATATTTATCTGCAAATTGAAACAAATACCGAAGAATCCGAAAATAATATAGTTTATCTACTCAATAACAATGATTTAACTCCAGAAATCAAACAAACAATAATCGAAAGATGGAATGGACAAATAGGTTCGATTCAAGATCTTGATGATGAAAGTTTGTGGCCTTTCATATTAGAGATTATTAAAGTTGTGCCGACATGGGAAAACGTTTATCATTATTGGAACCGAGAACAAGTTATTGATGAAAAATTGACAATTTATTTAAACAATAGTGTTATTCATCAAGAATTAGCCAATCATCAAATAAAAGATTTCGATGATTATGATGAAGATCTAATCAATGAATTAATTGAACAAATCATACTTTGTAATAAAATCAGTTATGAAGCATATTTATATCTATTGGATTCTATCGATTTGAAATACGGTGATTTAGATATTAGTGAATTATCAATTAATAAAGTAGAACTTTTAATTGATGAAGACTTTTTAGTTTTAACACCAAATAATTTTATGAACCTCAAAGCTTCCCATCCACATCAACAAATTTCATTAATCGAACATCATGAACATGAATTTTTCGAATCGTTGAGTGACTACACTATTGATGCAAAAGATGAACTTTTATTGTTAAGATCAGATAATATTTCAACAAAGAATAAGTTAGCGTTAATTATGGAAATGAATGAAGATTTTCTAATTAAAAATCATGAATTATCATCTCTGTCAATCTCTCATCTAATAAGTAATAATCTCGTAAATATTTCATTTTCTTATCTTCAAAAACTATTTATAAATTGCACTGATCAGGAACTTAAATTAGTCTATTTAATCTGTCTTCTAAAATCAGAATCATTAAATAAAAATCAAGAAATATTATTGATTGATTCTCTTGGCTCTCCTTATTCTGAACTTATCAAAAAAAGCAAGAAACAGATAAAAATTGAAAATAATGAATTCAATTTGGAATTTACCAATTTACTTAACGAAAAGGGGTATATTTCATCTTGTCCGATTAAGAAAAATAGTATTGTTGTTTATCGTTTTCAAAAATGATATATCAATAAATTAAAAAATCTCCCCACCCCCTTCATTCCTCCCCATGAATACTCTATTCATCACCAATAATGAGGCATTCATGTACATGAACAGCGCATTAATCACCATGATTGGCGTATTAATGTGCATGAATGGAGCATTCATCACCATTAATGGAGTATTCATCGCCATGAATGGAGCATTAATGACCATTAATAGGGTATTCATCATCATGAACAGAGCATTAATGATCATGAATAAAGGGCTATCGGGTTATTATACTGCGTTCATTAGCATGAATATACCACTAATAATCAACAACATAACACACCAACCCATTAAAATAAGGGAAAGGGGCATGAGGCCTATAGAGCGCAGTTTAAACAATACCCAACCGTGTGGCAAATACTATTACCTGCGACATATCTTTTGCCCTAAAGTGCTGTTCGAGGTGACGGCGGTGCTCGTTAAGCGTGTTTAGCTTAATGCCCAGCATTTCGGTAATCTGATAGTTTTCGTACCCGGCAACAATGAGGCACAACACCTCGTACTCGCGTTTCGACAACAGGTTAACCGACACCTTATTGCAGGTAAGTTGCAGCTTATCGCCCATAAACGAGAACGACCCGAAGTAATAGCCGCAGGGGGCATTGTGGTTGGCACAATCGGTCAGCATAGTCGAATGGATTAGCAGCAGCCAGATGTTGTTGTTGCGGTCGAGCCTAAAAACGGCAATACGGTAAAACAGCAACTTGTACCCTCCCCGCCCGTTCTTTGTTCTGAAAAGGCAACAAAGTATCTTTTCGTGCTTCTCGTTGGGCGGAAGCTCTTCGAGAGTTTCATAAGCTTCGAGGTTGGCCTCAAGAACCTGCGGAAGATCGTTGGCATGGATTGTCTCGTGGAAATTAGCACAATCGACCCCGGCACGCCAGGCAAAAACAGGGTGCTCGCAACGGTGGTCATCAGAATTTGAACGGAACAAAAACTGGTGACGGTGCATGTCGTAAACCGAAAAAGTGGTATTGGCTAGCCTGCTATACAATTCTAAATCGCGGATAGATGTTCCGAGCAAATCGTAGTCATCGTGTTCGACCATACATTGGTGCTTTTCGCCCATTGCGCGATGATTGGTCTTTAGGGTTTCGAATTTTGGAGTCATTTGTCAATAACGAAAATTTGTTATTGACTATTGTATAGGCTGTTCCGAAATTTACAAGAAAAATTAAATCGTAAAATTGAAACTATGGTATCAACAGCAAAAGTAAGTAAAGATCTATCGTCGAACCGGTATTCCGATGCCGACCTGAATGTGAAAGCTGGCCACATTGTAACCTGTATGACGGGCAATGCCAACTTTCAAAACCCTATCCCCACACTCGATGTGGTGACTACTGCAAACACTGAATATGCAGAAGGCCTCGACAAAGCTAAGAGTGGCAACAAGGCCGATACGGTGAACAAAAACAACCTCAGAGCAGCACTCGTTTTGTTGTTGCAACAACTGGGCGACTTTGTGCAAACTGCCAGTGGTGGCAATGAGGCAATTATACTGACCAGTGGCTTCGATGTAAACAAAAAACCATCGGCAGTTGGCGTACTCGACAAACCCGACAACTTCAAAATTGCAATGGGCGCCAATAGAGGCAGCGTAGTTGCCAGTTGCGATGTGGTAGATCATGCACAGTTCTACGAATTTGAATATACCGAAGGTACACCAATAGCAAGTAGCGTGTGGGTAAAACAAACCTCGACCAAGCACAAAATATTGATTGAAAACTTGGTAAGCGGTAAAGAATACACATTTAGGGTTGCAGGCGCAGGCAGCGACCCCTCGCGAGTGTGGAGCAACTCTATTACAACCTTTGTGGTGTAATGTTATGAGAAACGTTGCCCCAATAGCCGGTAGTGGTTGTTGGGGCTAATTTTTTTCCCAAACCCGACCATCTCCAACATATTTTCGAAACTTATTGAGGTTAAATACAAAAAACGAAAGAAAAATAATGTAAAAAATTAATTCATTTACTTATCTTTGACATTCATTATTAACCAATAACCCTTTAAATGAAAAAATCTTTCTTAACAAAAACAATAGTTGCAATAGCTTTGCTGTTGATAATTGGCTATGGCGCTAACGCGGGCAACGTGATATTTAACACAGTTACAGGACAAGCCGTTAATCACAACACTGGTGGTAGCTCTACTTTTGTATCTTTAGCAAGTTCTGGTGATCTGGTAAATGTAGATAATGGTTGGAATAGTGGTATGATTTCTTCATTAGGAGAAACAGGAACCGATTTTTATGCACAGGCATTTATTGCCACTACAAGTAGCATTACGCGTTTCGGAGCTGTTGTTCAAGAAATGTCACCTGAAGGACAAATTCGGTTAGCCATTGCAGCCGATAATGGAGGAGTACCCGACTATGACCATCCATTGTATATTGGAAGTTTAATAAACCCCACAACAACTGCTATGTGGTATTTCGAAACGGGAATTAATGTTCATGTTACAATTGGTCAAAAATACTATGTATTGTTAGATGGATTTGAAAACGCAGGAGCTACTGGTCAATGCCAAATTGGATCTTCAGCTACATTCCCAATCACTGGACAGGGGCTTATCTATTCAAACTATAGTGGTATTGGTGCATGGGATAACTATTGGGCACCTTTAGCTATTTATGTTGAAGGAAATAACAATTCGGTACCTGTTTCAATTTGGACTATTGTGTTAGCGTTTGCTGTAATTGGTGGTGCTGCTTTTGTTGGTTTTCGCAAAAAACTTCTAAAACAAGCTATTTAAGCTTTCAGATAATATTCTAATAATACAATAAACCCCTAAATTGAATTAGTTCATTAATTCAATTTAGGGGCTTATTTTTTGTGCCTGTAATTTTATAAAAAGCAGGTGAAGCCCAAAAACATTACGATTGTCCACGATACTGAAAGGATCTAACAACCTTCGTAGCATACAGAACCGATATAATTTGCAAAATAACATGATCCTGAAATGATCAAACAATCATAACCGCGTGTGAAACACGTGGATTACCAGAATGCAATGAGGCGAAAAGAACCCGAAACGGGTTCAACAAAACCTCTTCATCAATCTTTCAACTTCGGAACGTATTTGTTGCAAACACCCTTTAACCCCCATTCGGGGGTTACGTCACCAACATGCTTTCAACCTTTTCCGTAGGTTTACACCTACGGCTACTATTATTTAACCCTGCGGGTTATGATATTTGTACCTGTTGCCGAAGGGATCGAACAATCATAACCTGAAACAAGAACCAGAAAATTCGTAACCCCATCCGATCCTGAAGGGATCAAATAATCATAGCCGCGGGTGAAACCCGTGGATAAACGGAATGCAAAGATAACCGATGAACCCGGGACGGGTTCAACAAAACCTCATCACCTAAAAATAACGTTCCCAAAAATACATTGGGGGGTTGCCATCGGCAAAACCGGAGCTCTTATAGAGGGCTTGTGCCGCACTATTGTCGTGGCGCACTTCGAGGTTCACTTTCGAGAAACCTTTCGCTTCGGAATAAGCTAAAACAGCCTCCATTAGTTTTTTGCCAATCCCCTTTTTTCGGAACAAACTCGAAACGGTAAAATCGTGTATGTTGATGTATTGCTTTGCCTTGAAGGTCGAAAAGTTAATGTAGCAGTTGGCCAGTCCGGCATATTCGCCATTGCATTTGGCAAGGAAGAACACGTAGTTTGTTTGCAGCTTCAACCCCTCAACAACCCGGCGTGCCAGCTCGTCCGAAATAGGACCAACACCGCCCATTGGGTCTTGCATATAATCATCGAGAAGGGAAATCATCGCCTTCTGATGCTCTTCATTAAAAATATCGCCGATAATAACTTCAATCTTGTCCATATTCCTTCTTTTTTGAATGCCATAAAATTACCAGAATAGCCAAACAAAGCAACCATTCAGAACTTTTTTCTACATTTACGGGCACAGCAAATTAACAAAACCATGCGATCGGCAACTGTTACCATTTTACTCTTTCTACTCTGTTTAAACTCTTTTGCACAACAGCCCAAAAGAGAGTTCCGTGCTATGTGGATTGCAACGGTCAACAACATCGACTGGCCTTCGAAAGCCGGAGCAACCATCGAAACACAGAAGAGTGAGCTTACAAAGATGCTCGACGCTCTTGACGAAATGAACTTTAACGCTGTGATTTTTCAGGTGCGCCCTGCTGCCGATGCCTTCTATCAATCGGAAACCGAACCATGGTCGGCCTACCTTACCGGCGCACAGGGGAAAGCCCCAAACGGGAACTTCGACCCGCTGGCGTTTGTTACCGAAGAGTGCCACCGCCGCGGAATGGAACTTCACGCATGGATGAACCCTTTTAGGGTACAGCAAAACCCAAAAGATGTTCTTTCGGAAAAGAATGTTGGCAAGAGGCACCCCGAATGGACTGTTACCTATGGCGGAAAACTTTACCTCGACCCGGGAATCCCAAGTGTGAGAGATTACATCAACAATGTGGTAAGCGAAGTGGTGAGGAAGTACGATATTGATGCCATTCATTTCGACGACTACTTTTACCCCTACCCTATTGCCAACGAAGCCTTTCCCGATACCAACTCATTCAAATTATACCACGGAACTTATACCGATTCGCTCCTTAACGATTGGCGGCGCAACAATGTCGACCAGATTATCGAGAGCCTAAACAAAACCATCAAAGCAATAAAACCAACGGTGAAGTTTGGGGTAAGCCCTTTTGGCGTTTGGCGCAATTCGAACGAAGATCCATCGGGCTCTGCAACCAATGGGGCAACTACAAACTATAATCACCTTTATGCCGATGTTAAAAAATGGCAGCAAAACAACTGGGTTGATTACCTTATTCCGCAGATATATTGGGAAATTGGCCACCCCATAGCCGACTATGTTACGCTTGCCAACTGGTGGAACGACAATGCCTACAGCCATCACATATACGTTGGGCACGCGCTCTACAAGCTGGCTGAAGGCACTTCCGATTCGTGGAAAAGCGAAAAAGAGATGCCCGAACAAGTTATGATTGCCCGAAAACTCGATCACATCGAAGGGAGTGCCTTCTTCCGGATGAGAAGCCTTGAAAAGAACCCTGCAAAAATCACCGATCACCTGAAAAAAGATATCTATCCGAACAAAGCACTGCTCCCCACCATGCCGTGGCTCGACAATCAGGCTCCAACAGCCCCAAAGAAGATTGTGGCACCCGGCCTTTTCTGCAAAAAGAAAGTTGTGATTAAATACGATAAGAACAAAACCCCTTCCGACGATTTACTGGGGTACATGATCTATGCTTCACCGAAAAAGAAAAATCTAAACACGAACGACGCAACACAAATTCTGCAATTCACCACAAAAAGTGAGATAAAAATCAGCGACCTTAAACTTCCAAAGAAGAAAAGAAGCTATATATGCATTACAGCCATCGACAGGCAAAACAACGAAAGTACGCCGATTGGCAAACTTAAAATCAGAAAAAGATAATGGACAAATTCGAACTTTTCCTTTTGGGAAACCAACCAACAGTTTCCCTGGGTACAACAAAAATATGGAGCATCGTTCCACCGTCGGAAAGTAAAACCGACAACCAAACCATACAAGTCGCCTCGTTCGAATCGACATCAACATTAAAAGAGATAGCCAAAAAAACCAATGCCGAATATTTTGTCCTTCAGGTAAAAGCAGGCCTTATTTCTGTTGATGAAAAAGAGCTAAACAGCTGGATTAACAGAGCATCTGAAGCAAACGCCCTGCTCTCGTACTCCAACTATTACGAACTTTCGGCAGAAGGAAAAAAAGAACTTCCAACCATAGCATACACAGAAGGCAGCATTCGCGACGATTTCAATTTTGGCCCGTTAGTGCTTATAAAAACTTCGGCACTGAAAGGATACATTGAAACATCGATACCCGAATATAGTTATGCCGGATGGTACAGTTTCAGGCTATTCATGTCGAGGAATGGCAACGTAACGAAGGCCGAAAACTACGTCTACAGTTACGAAGAACCCGACTTGCGGGCATCTGGCGCAAAGCAATTCGATTACGTAAGCCCATCGAACCGCGCACGGCAAATTGAGATGGAGCAGGCAGCAACTTTCCACCTGAAAGAGATTGGCGCGTTGGTATCGCCGCCGTTCAAACCAGCAGTGTTCAGCGAAAGCGATTTTCAGGTTGAGGCTTCGGTAATTATCCCTGTGCGCAACCGTGTAAAAACATTGGCCGACGCAGTGAATTCGGTACTCAATCAGAAGACCAACTTCAACTTCAACCTGATTGTGATCGACAACCACTCAACCGACGGAACAACGGAACTGCTCAAAAATATTGACGACAAACGGCTTGTTCACATCATACCAACACGGCTCGACCTAGGCATTGGCGGGTGCTGGAACGAGGGGATCAATCACCTCGGTTGCGGGCGTTTTGCCGTTCAGCTCGATAGCGACGACCTCTATTCCGATGAGAACACACTGCAAAAAGTGGTCGACAAATTCCATAGCGAACAATGTGCCATGGTGATTGGAAGCTACAAAATGGTGAACTTCAATCTGGAAGAAATACCGCCGGGAGTTATTGACCACCGCGAATGGACCGACAACAACGGACCAAACAACGCCCTCCGCATTAACGGACTTGGTGCTCCAAGGGCTTTTTACACGCCTGTAGTGCGGCAAATTGGGTTCCCGAACGTGAGCTATGGCGAAGATTATGCAGTGGCAATTGCAATTAGCGGAACCTACAAACTTGGAAGGATTTACGAACCTATTTACCTTTGCCGCCGTTGGGACGACAATACCGACTCGAACCTCAGCATTGATAAAGTAAACGCCCACAACGTGTTTAAAGATTCGTTGCGCGATGCCGAAATTAAAAAGAGGAAGAAGAACAACTCAGGCTTTACTGTAGAATGAAGAAAACCAATGCAGCACGAATTCTCGATCAGCAGAAAATAGCATACGAGCTGGTTGAATACGAAGTTGATGAAAGCGATTTGGGCGCCCAGCACCTTGCCAATATTCTGGGGCAAGATATTAATCAGGTATTCAAAACCCTGGTTCTCCGAGGCGACAAGACAGGAGTGTTTGTTTGTGTGATACCCGGCAACGAAGAGGTCGACCTAAAGAAAGCAGCCAAGATTTCGGGGAATAAGTATGCCGAAATGATTGCCATGAAAGAGCTCTTGCCTTTAACTGGTTACATTCGGGGTGGTTGCACTGCCATTGGCATGAAAAAGGCGTACCCAAACTACATTCACGAAAGTTGCATCTTGTTCGATCATATTTTTGTAAGTGCCGGGGTGCGCGGAATGCAAATCAAAATTAATCCTGACGATCTGATCAAGGTTGCAAACATGAGTGTGGAAGATTTGGTCGGTTAGTCCTGAAATCGTTATGAAGTACAATATCATCCATTGATATGAGCCGAGATTATTCCAATTGTATGATTTTGTAAATCTTGCTTTCAACAAACTGTTTAATTTCAAATGCAAGTTTTTTGTATTCTAAAGTTTCATTTTTATCTGGAATATACATGTCTCCCGGATATCTTGCTTCAACGCCAAAATCACTCAACTCTTTTGGGTCAACGCCAACAAAATCTTTGTCAATATCAGAGCATTCTGAAAGCAAGAATTCAATGTTATGCGTTTTTTTGATATCAACTCCATTTGCAATTAGGAATGCTTTAAGAAATTTCTCAACAGCTTGTTGGCAATGGAAACAGACAGAAGAAGTCGCAATAATATCAAATTCAGTTAGTTTATCAACAACCAATAAATCTTCATTCGCTTTAAATAACCATTGCTTTATAAAATCTATTGTAGCCTCACTCATAAAGCAACTCCTTCTCTTAGAACTTGTTTTAGAATGTGTCCGGTAATTTCTTTTTTAGAATTAATTTCCTCATCACTTTGAATCAAAATATCTGCGGGAATTTTAAACTGCGCTAACTCTTTCCTCATCAAAGATGTAAGAGTCCTTTTCTTTTGAATATCAATTGTTTCTTTAGTAATAATAAGAAAATCATAATCACTATCGCTACTATTATCTCTTCTTGCTCGGGAGCCAAACAACAGAATCTTGCTATTCGGAATAATCTTATTGACTATCTCTCTGACAATTGATAATGCATTTGAATTGTTGTTAATCATTTTACTATTCTCTTACTAAACCAAAAATAATCAAAATTTTGCAATGATTGAAGTTTTCGAAAATTATGAGCTTGCAACATCCTAAATTACTTGAAGTGATGCGAGTTGCTCTAGCTAAACTGATTCGCCAAAGAGAACTGCAACTGATAAGATCACCATCATGGAATCCTTTCAAAAAAACAGTCAATGGATCCTTGGCTATAAACTTTTGAGGTGTGCCACCACAAACTTGATTTCGCTATAACTGTAATCTTCACCAAGAATCTCGCGTATTTCGGTCGAAGAAGTTAAATTCCGGCTTTCAACTATTTTCTGAATGGCAGCAATCCTATCGTGCTCAACAAGGCGTTCAATTCCAAGCTCGCCCTCAGTTACATATTTCAGCAGATGTCCCTCGATTGTTGAGACCGCAAAACCACGTTCTTTGGCAACTTCAGCAATAGTCTTACCACTTTTAAACAGCTCTAAACTTTGCTGATGTGTAGTAAGTGAAGCCTTTTGGATTTCGCGCTCGGCTTCCAACGGAAGTTCAAGCCCTTTCTCCTGTCGATAGGCAATTACAAGCTGGAGAATCTCTTTTCCAAACTGCTTCAACTTGGTTCCGCCCATGCCTTTTATCGCTTTCAGTTCGGCAACAGTGGCCGGAATAGTTTGTGCAATTTCCAGAAGGGTCCTCTGCGGAATAATGCGGGCGTACTCAAGGTGCAGCTCGTCCGACTTCCGACTCCTCCACTCGAGCATTTTCTTATAAAACTCGGGATAAGCCATTGTTGAAACACTTGCCAGCGAGGTTTTAACATTTCCGGCATTCATTGGTTCGATCTGAGCTTTCGACTTTGTAGAAAGATACGCCTTAATCGAAAAACCTTTCTGAACAGTTTCCAAACAAGCTTTCCTTATTCCAATCTCTTTTTCAATCTTGTCAACACCATCTTTAATGGTCTTCCTTACCTCTTTATTATCGGTTTGATAGGCCGAATTTGCAAGAGGTTCAATAACCAGCGATGCAAGTTTTTCAAGAAAATAGGTGCATCCGTTTTTCACCCGTTCCTGCAACTGAGGGTTCTCCTCGGCATTCGAATTCTGAGCCATCATGCCTCGAACCTGCGAATTAAACTTCTCGGCCACATGAATCATTTCGGTTTGAACAGGCACCAGCATATTCTTAAGGTTGTCGGACAAATTACCTTGCAACGACAAAGCCTCTTCACTCCACGACTTCAGCAAGTATTGAATTAAACGGTGAAGGTATTTGAAATCAAACAGTTCGCCAAGTAGCTGAATCTGATAATTGTACCTCGACCGCTCCAACTCACTCTGCCCGGGCTGGTTCTGTTCAACCTGACTCGAAAACCGAATTACAGTTGTGTCGTTCTTAACACTTTCGGGAACAATAGGCGAACTAAGCACCAACCCTTCGAGGGTTTTACAACGGCTCAAAGCCACGTAAACTTGTCCGTGTGTAAACGACATACGCGCATCGATCACCGCTTTTTCGAAGGTCAAGCCCTGACTTTTATGAATTGTTATGGCCCAGGCTAACTTCAACGGAAACTGGGTAAACTGGCCAATTACCTCTTCGTCTATCTCCTGTGTCTTTTCGTTCAACGAGAATTTCGCATTCTGCCATTCAGCCTTTCCAACTTTGATAGGCAACGCATCGCCGGGGCAAGCCACTTCTATGTAATCTTCATCAATATCAATTATTTTGCCAATTTTCCCATTGTAAAA
>Ga0209373_10002198_pt1 | contig 20142 bp, 16 predicted proteins | sample Higcelweek5metaG_FD_187173 | JGI IMG/M metagenome (GOLD analysis project Ga0209373, IMG submission 187173) | Freshwater pond sediment microbial communities from the University of Edinburgh, under environmental carbon perturbations - High... | ecosystem: Environmental > Aquatic > Freshwater >... | reverse complement strand
AACATCCTGCGCAAGCAGGATTTTTTATTTTGAAGGAGCCTCTGAAGCTTGCTTCAAAGAGGGTCCTGAAAAATAAAAAATATCAGCCGAAGGCGGATGTTTTTTTGTTCAGGGCCCCCCTTAAGGGATCTCGAGCGAAGCGAAGTAATCCTGCCTTTTTCATTTTCAGAGCCTCCGTTAACGGATCACTGGCGCAGCAAGTAATCCTTTATGCACGGCGCGCAGAGCCCCAGCTACTCCTTACGATACGCCGGTTGGTAAGAAAAATCCTACCCCTTCAAGGTTATTCTGAGAGAATTTTCTTCAGCCCTTGTATTTCAACCCTGTATACACAACTTTTGTCGCCTCTTCTGACCGATGAGGCAACACGGGCAGTCACTGCAGTGCCGGAAACTTTTGAGAACATCAGTTCGGCAAACCCTTCTGAACAATAACAAATGGCTGATGTGTCACGGTTAATTACATTTTTAAGGATTGGGCAGACACAGTGGTCCTTGTTTTCATCAGCAAGCAACACCCCTGTTTCCATATCATAGTCAATCTTCCAGCCCCACTCCTTCTCAAGGAATCCTGTGAACTCCTTCAGCTTCCCGGTATACCCTGAAAGCAACTCATCCATCTTCAGCTGATCGTAATGTACCTTTGCCGAATCCTTTATAATCAACCTGATCTGCTGTGGATCCATGTTCTGCTTCATATTTGACAGCAGGCTTACTAGCCAGGCTTGTCCAACCGGGTTGCCTTCTTCATCCTCCGGCTTGATTCCTTCAGAGGCTCCTTTTGGCACTGCTCCGAAACCACAGAAACATACCCCGGCCATACAGGCGCTTCTGACAAATCCTTTCCTGTCCATATTTATAACTCTTTTTACAAATCTAACCATAAATTATACGTAACAGCCTTAACTTGAAAACTTAATGCATCCCTCAGGCGTTTGTTATTATTTACATATTTTTACGTCAAAATATTTAAATATGCAATTTCTGACTGACAATTTTTTCTTCATCCTCTTTGGGGTGATGATAATCTCGATACTCCTTGTCGACCTTTTGGTTATAGGGCGCCACAAGCACACCGTCTCACTGAAGGAATCACTTATCTGGACATCGGTCTGGGTGAGCCTTGCAATCGGATTTTACTTTTTCATCAGGTATTTCGGACACCTGGTCCACGGTATCAGTGACTGGCAGTCGCTGAACGAATATGTTTCCGTTTACCTTCCAAAACTTATACTACCGGATGATTTTGGTGCTGCGTTGGATCTCTACCGCCGTGAGACAGCGCTGAATTACATTACCGGATACCTGCTGGAGTACACTCTCTCCATAGACAATATATTCGTGATCCTGATGATTCTGACCGGCTTCTCCGTTGCACACGAGAACTATAAGCCGGTTTTGTTCTGGGGTATCCTGGGTGCCATTGTCCTTCGCTTCATCTTCATATTCGTCGGCTCCGCCCTTATTCATAAATTCTCATGGCTTCTCCTGATCTTTGGAGCATTTCTTGTCTATTCAGGGATCCATATGTTCCTCACAAGAAACAAGGATGAGAAGATGCACATCCGGGACCACTGGCTTGTCAAATTTCTTTCGAAACACATCAGTATCTACCCCGACTTCATCGGAAACCATTTCTGGAAGAGGATTGACGGCAAGTTCTTCTTCACCCCCCTCTTCGTGGTACTAATAATGATAGAATTCACGGATCTTATATTTGCGCTTGACTCAATCCCTGCGATTTTTTCGATAACCACAGATCCCTATATTGTTTTCTTCTCCAATATTTTTGCGATTATAGGGCTTCGCTCACTCTTTTTCCTGCTCGCAAGAATGGTAAGCCTGTTCCATTTTCTGAAGGCTGGTATCTCTTTCCTGCTTGTTTTTGTCGGGTTCAAGCTTCTGTTCCATACCTGGCTTGACAACATAGGCTACAAAACCACATACTCATTGTACATTATCGCAGGCACACTGCTGATAAGCATCCTGGCATCGGTGGCATTCCCTGAAAGGAAAGCTGCAGAGACGGCAGTTGAGGAGTAAGGACCTGTCTCATGAGTGGGTTTCGACCCGTCACCCGTTTATCTCCAGATCATGGACGTACTTGTTGTTGTCCGAGAGGAACAATTCAAGTGTGATTGAAAATGGTTTCTTGATTACAACTATCTTCTGGTAGGGACTTAACTTGTCCTCATTTTTCGCAGTGCAGTAATAGTACCTGCACAGACCGTCAAACCTGTCTTCCTTTTCCTCAACCAGGTAAACCTGAAGTACAAGAGGCTCAGTATAGCCGTTCAGGTAATTGGAGATTGTTATCTCCCTGTCACTGATTGCAATGGATCTTACAGTCCGGTCTATCTCAAAACCGCCTTTCCTGATTGTGGCTGAGTTGCTCCTATATGTCTGAGCAAACGTACCGGTGCCAACCAAAGAAATTACCATAAGAATAATGATTCTTTTCATGATTGCCATATTCCCGGTTTAGAAATCAGTTGTTTTGACGAAATCATAAATCAGCTGCCAGTGACCTTTATACGCAGAATTCTGATTTTTGTTCGATTCGGTCGCCCATTACCCCTACAGATGGGGAATCCCAATAACAATTATCAGTGACATGTAATAAAGGCCCTTTTAATGAGTATCTTTGCGCCATGCAAAATGAAATAACTTTTAACGATCGCTTTCCCGAAGTAAAAGAGGAAAACATTAAAGCAATGGCCAAACGCAGGGAGGACTATTCACTTCACAGAGATCTCCGGGCAAAGGAAGATAACGAGGCTATCGCCCGCAGACTTTTAAAAGACAAAGAAAAAGAAAAACAGGGTTGAGATAACCTTTTTTGCGCCCCTTCTGATCAGAATTCTTCATTATTACGGGGCTTTACATCCTTAAACTTGATTCATGATAACCTTATCGATAATCATTTCAGCTATTGCTGTGTACCTTTTCAGACAGTTCAAAAAGTAATAATAACCTGTTCCGTCGTTAAGCATAAGCTACTCTGGTAAAAGGGAATATCCTTAAAAAGGTGTTGTCTGTCACCTTCCAGTGGCTCAAGGTCAAAATTAACTTGCCCGCAAATCCGGTCCAAAGTAAATTTGGATTGCAATCAGTTAAACGGGCTTATGAAAACACTCCTCGGCGCTGCATTAATCGTCCTGGCATTATTGGGCTGCTCTGTTACGGCTCAGGCGCAGACCAACACCCCTCCGAAACAACTTCTTGAGGCACTTGCAACAAACAGGCAGAAAGATGCGCTTAAACTGGCGCAGACAGTTTCCGATGCAAAGTACTGCGACAAATCCGGGGCTTCACTGCTTATGTGCTCTGCAGAGGCAGGTGCAAAGGATGTCTGCAGGGTACTTCTTGACCGTGGTGCCGATCACAGTCACCGCGCAGGCAACGGTACCACTGCCTTATACATCGCAGCACAGAACGGACATGCAGAGGTTGTAAAGATTCTCATCGAAAAAGGTGCTGCAACCGATATTCAGCCGGATAACGGTGCCACTCCCCTTATTGTAGCATCAGAGTACGGTCACACTGACGTTGTCAGACTTCTGACCGAGCAAGGGGCAAACACCAATCTGCAGGACAATCATGGCTCTACAGCACTGATTCTGGCCTCTCAAAACGGTTATGCTGAAATCGCAAGTATTCTTCTTGAAAAGGGGACGGATTTGAATATGGTTGACAAAAATGGCTCATCCGCCCTTTTACTCGCAGCACAGGAGGGAAATACCGATATAGTGAAGTTGCTGCTTGAGCATGGTGCAAGTACAGATCTTCAGACTGTAAACGGAAATACTGCCCTGATTCTTGCTTCACTTAACGGCCATCAGGAAATAGTTAAGATGCTCCTTGACAAGGGGACGCAGGTAGACCTGAAAGCTGCAACAGGCGCCACAGCTCTCTTTGCTGCAGCATCCCGGGGACATTGCCAGGTCGTAACCCTGCTTCTTGAAAAGGGCGCCGACCCGCTTGTCAAAGACTCACAGGGGAAAACAGCTTACATGTATTCAAAGGATTACACAGTCAAGTCAATCCTGAACGCCTGGTCCAAAAAGTAAAAGCCGCCTTCGCTGCATAAGGTCAACCTTTTAATTGAACCTTTGTTATTACCGGAGATATTATAGGTCAAACCGGAATATTCCTTTATTTTGCCACCTGGTGATTCGAAGGTTAACATTACTCTTATAAAAGACAGCAAAAATGAAGACGACAATTTATCTTACCCTGGCAGCGCTGCTTACCCTTGCCTTCAAATCTGACAAGCCAGCGTACCTGATTTTTGATTCAGAAGGCAGAACCATCAAATACCAGAAGATGATTGAGACAATCAGTACTGCTGATGTGGTCTTTTTCGGGGAACTTCATGACAATCCTATCTCGCACTGGCTTGAATATGAGGTCACAGCCGACCTTTACAAAGTTGCCGGAAACAACCTGGTCACCGGTGCCGAGATGTTCGAGGCTGACAACCAGTTGCTTCTCGACGAATATCTCGGGTCAAAATACCAGGCTGACAAGTTCGAGGCGGAGGCCAAGCTATGGAAGAACTATAAAACCGACTATAAGCCTCTTGTGGAGTTTGCCAAAAATAACGGGCTGCCCTTCATCGCCACAAATATTCCAAGAAGATATGCTTCGATCGTTTCAAAAGGGGGATTCGAGGTTCTTGACAGTCTGTCGCCTGAAGCAAAAGCATATATTGCACCGCTTCCGGTCTCATATGATCCTGAGCTGAAGTGCTACAAGGATATGTTGTCAATGCCTGGCATGCCTGGCATGGGAGGCAAGCCAAACCTGAACTTTCCCAAGGCACAGGCAATAAAGGATGCCACTATGGCTCACTTCATTGCTGCGAACCTGGGTGAAGGGAAGAAATTCATTCATTACAACGGCGCATACCATTCTGACAACTACCAGGGAATAATCCACTATCTCATGCTCTACAGGCCGGATGTAAGGGTTGCAACAATCACCACCGTACTGCAGGATGACATCAGCAGTCTTGTTGACGAGAACAGGGGGGTAGCTGATTTCATTGTGGCTGTACCACAAACAATGACCCGCACCTATTGATCAGAAAGTGCCCGAAAGCACTCCGCTGATGTTCCAGTGCGAGAAGCTCCCACCCTCAGGCTTGCCCAGGGGAACAGTGACACTGATTGAATGCTTTCCGGGAGCCAGTCCGTCAAGCGGTATTATGAGCGGTTCGGACAGCGATCCCGGACACCATCCCGACCTTGAATAGTCGGATGATGAAAGCCCGTTCCAGAAGTTACCGGAGGCCGGATTGTAATTGCGGTATGTTCCGCAGTCGCTTCTCCAGGGAACGTAGGACCATACTCTCCTGCCGTCAACAAGGAGTTCATTCATTTTCTGGTTAAACTCATCTCCTCCGCCCCAGCCGCCGTGGCCGGTCGTGATAAAGTGCATCTTCAGTGATTTTAATCCTTCGGGTATATCGACGCTCACGGTGAGGGTATCTCCGTCGAACATTGTGCCGTATTGCTGTCCTGCCATCTCCATTATTGGCAAAGTATTGAAAACCGAATAGATCCACTGTTCAGAAGATTCAGGTGGTTCCAGATCCCTGGTTTCCGGATAGTATTTAAGCCTCAGCGAGAGTCTGTGACCTCCCCTGTCATAGTTGCCGATAAAGGCCCCGATCCAGACCCCCCCCCTGAGAAGAGGCAGGTAATGGGTTATGTCCTGCTTGTAAAAGGCCGAGTCGTGCCATGTCAACCCCGGCACTGTCCGCCTGTCATTGAAATTCCTCACCCCGAATGGTGTGAAGAAGCGGACCAGTTCCACAGGCGGCCTGAATTCATCCGTTGCCGCAACACCATGATACTCCTTCCCGTGACGGTCTGAATAAAGAGGAAGAACAGCATGGCCCTTCGTCAGTCCGTCAAGAAATGTGAGCGGGTCGCCCTCCGGAATCACAAAAACGGTACCCGTCCGGTCATAGGCATCACCGGCCGAATATTCCGTCACCTCGGCGAAGAGGCTATGCATGTCATGTACCCGGGGCAGGTTTATCTTTTTCAATATCACAGTCCCTCCCGCAAAGCGATAAAGAGTATCCGTCATACCAAAGGCAGGATTATTGACCTCTCCTTCCCAGTTGATGACAGCATTATCAAAGACAGTCACTGTGGTTACAAATGCTTCCCGCAGAAGGTGTTCGAATGTCATCCGGTCAACGCTCTTTCCTGTGTTACCGGGCATGCTGATACGCAATTCCTTGCTCTTGACATTCTCCACCCTGTCGGCTTCGGTGATGTTGTTTCCGTTGCGCACTATACGCAGGACCAGCCCGGCGGGCACCCCCATGGCCGGCGCCGGGGTCCCTGACACACCCGCCTGGTCAGTATACCAGATGTCGATAGTATTTGAGAAGTATATCACCCTTGACCTGATACACCTGTATCCTGCAATGAATTCGGTATCCCCGCTCACTTCGGCGACGGGCAACTCACTGAAGGGAGTCACTGTGCTGATCCGGCTACCGTCAGGCATCTCGGCCAGTTGCAGGTATCTTTTTCCTGCTATGTCGATGTATGATGACTGTTGGGGTGATGGCATCTGAGGCCTCTCATCCTGCCTCTTCGGGACCGTAATCCGGACCGTCGCACCATCAGTCTCTATAGTGGTCCGGGGTCCGTCCGGCATCTCCTTGCCGTTTATGATTGTTTTATAAGTAACCCGGACGGGTTTCTGCGCCTGTGTGACAGTGGACAGCAGCGCAATCATGGCAAGTGTAATTGTGATTGTTCTCATTTTCAATATTATGTACCCTGACTGATTTGACCCCATTATGACTGTCAGCAGGTTGTCATTTACATTGGGAGGTAAATTTAAAGAATTAATGCCGATGAATGCCAATCAGCACAGTCAAAGAAAAAGACTGCCCGGTGCAAAGGCATCGGGCAGTCTTCAAATAGAAACCCAATTATCCAATCAGGGTTTTGAAAACCAAAGCTTCGTATCCATTTTGTCTGCTCCCTGCCTGCCGATGGCTGTATTCAGGTTGGCGCCGTTCTTGCTGTAAGCGCCGGTTCCGTACTGCATACGTTCAGGATAAAGTCCGTTGATTGAGCCCAACGCATAGATATCAACATCGCTTACTCCGGCTGCAAGCTCAGATGGGTAGCCCAGCTTCCTTACAACTGCCCAACCCTCAAATCCCTCAGTATATGAGTTTATCCATCTCTGGGTGGCAATTTTCTCAAGCTTCTCAGCAGTCGTTCCTGTTGCAATGCTTGCAACGGCCTGTGTGAGGTAGGTATCGATATCACCGGTGGGACAGCCCCACATAAGCATTGAATGCCTGATACCGTCACGGAAGAGAGCATTGGCATCACCGGTGGCTCCCTGGATTCCTTTGACAATAGCCTCTGCCTGCAGAAAATATGCTTCTGCGGTGGTTAGCACTATCTCCTTGTAAAGGTTGGTTGTTCCTCCCTTTGCAACCACGAAGTAGTCCGTGGGGGTGCAGAAGAACTCTCTCCTTATCATGGGTTTAATGAATCCGTTGAGCCTCACAGGCTGGCCGACAAAATTCTTATTGACCGGCATCGTGAAAACCACTGTGTTGTCAGTGTTCTCGTTGCCTGTCTTTGTAAAATCAGCACCAGCAGCTGTCAGAACCCCGGTAAGATATGCAACCCTCTTTGGCCAGAGAGTTGCCTCGCTGCCCGACGCCGGTTTGGTAAACGTAAATGTGCCTCCCGCTGCCGGTTTGACAAACTTCGTCAACCTGGGATCATTATAGTTGCGCAGGTTATCAACCATGACCTTGCTGACAGTCCAGCCTCCGCCACTTCCGAATCCGCCGAAATCAAGCCATGCACCGGCATATGAGTCGCTGTTCCATTTGCTTATCACATTATCCTTGGACATCAACACGTTATCTGCAGCGGTTGAGAGAAGAGGAGCCGAGAAGCACTGCGCCACGGCTGCGGCAGCAAAGTCATCACCGGTCGCACCGTGAGCACGAAGAGCAATTCTCAGCTTCAGTGTATTGGCAAGCCTTTTCCACTTCTGAAGATCACCTGCACAGTATAGGTCATTGCTTCCCAGATCCTGTACGCCGTCACCTGTCTTAGTGTTCGTGCCAATTGTAGTCATGGCCATGTCGAGGTCAGCAATGATGCCCTTATAGATCGTAACTTGCGGGTCGTATTTCGGAAGAACTATGTCCGGATCTCCGGCCTCCGAGTAAGGAATCTCGCCAAAGGTCTCGGTGTACATCTGATAATAGAGTCCCTTGATTATCAATCCCACAGCATACATTAGTTCATTTTCAAAATCACCTCCGGGTGCAGTAAGTTTCATGAAGTTGTCTAGCTGTCCGAAGTAGCCTTCAAAAAAGTCCCATGTTGCATCAGTGTATGCAATATTATAAGTGTAGGACAGCTCATCTGACCACCATGAATAGTTGTCGCCAAAGGTAAAATACCCTGCAAACCTGTCAGCATGAATGAGCTGGGCTCTCCAGTACGGATAGTTATCAGGCGCATAGAGCTTGTACTGAGGGACAGTAATAAAATACCTCGCGCTCGCCTGTTCCGATGTAATTGCATTCGGATCTTTGTTGATCTCCTCAAAGTCCTTTGTACATCCTGCCAGTCCGACGGCAACAAGTATAACCAGTAAAAATCTGTATGGTTTCATATTTCTCATCTTTATCGGTTAGAATTTGATACTGACATTGAAGCCTATGCTCCTGGCTGTCGGCATCGTATAGAAGAGAACTCCCTGTGAGTAGTTGCTCACGCTGTAGCTTCCTTCAGGGTCATAGTTTTCGAGTGCCCTGTAGAGGAAGAAGAGGTTTCGGCCGGTTATGCCCACAGACAATCCCTTGATGAAGGTATTGGCAATGTACTTGCCGGGAAGGTTAAAATTAACTGCAGCTTCCCTGAGCCTAATATTGGTCTGGTCGAATATGTAATTCTCTCCTACTCCACTGTATGACCCCCAGTACTGCTGTCCTGTAATATTTACAGTATTAGCAGTTCCATTGGCCCTGACACCGTCAATTACCACCCCTTCATCACGATACCGCAACGAGGCTTTGGATACGCCGAAGGCATCAAGACCGGCGTCAGTACCTGAGTAAATTTCGCCGCCGATCCTTGCATCAATCAGGAATCTGAGTGATATACTGCCGTAAGAAAGTGTGCTGCTCAGGCCTCCCACCCAGTCAGGCTGATAGTTGCCTACCAGTTTCTTCTCCGAGGCTGTCTGGAACAATCCGGCATCCGTTACAATTATATTGCCACTTTCATCCCTTTCGTAGGTGGTTGCATATATGTCACCGTAGCCACCTCCCACTGTGGCCCAGACCTCTGCCACCCCTGAGTTGGTTGTGGTGAATATGAAGTTATCAACACCTTCAATCAGCTTCACAAGGGTGTTCTTGTTCGTCGACATGTTCAGAGAAACATCCCACATGAACTTGCCGGACTGAACCGGTATGCCACCGATCAGGAATTCGAAACCCTTGTTGGTAATCTCGCCCACGTTTGTCCTCTCAAAGTTGTAACCTGTGGAGGCTGGTATCGGGACATCCATGATCAGGTTCTTCGATTTGATTGAATAATACGACAGGTCTGAGTAAAGCCTGTTGTCGAAAAACCTGAATTCACCGCCAAGCTCCAGGGAACTAGTCTGCTCGGGCATGAGATTGGGATCCCTCCTTGTGGATGGGCGGGTCAGTATCGTTAGTCCAAGGTAGCTGTCTCCTGCAGATGACAGATTGAATGCATTCTGGAGCTGGTATGGTTCTGTGTCACTGCCCACCTTGGCCCAGTTGATTCTTACTTTGGCAAGATCAATTGCATCAATTCCGATGATTTCATTTAAAAGTACAGACAGGCTGGCAGAGGGATAGAAATATGACCAGTTATTCTTTGGCAGTGTCGAGGACCAGTCGTTTCTGGCCGAGCCCTCCAGGTAAATGAAATCATTATAACTTATCATTGCAGAGCCGTACAGCGAATTGATGATCTTTTCCTGCAGGGGATCATAGGCCGGGAGGTTGGTTGAGGCACTTTCAAGATTTGGTTTTGTCGGTATCTTGAATTTCTCGGCATATACGCTCATTCCCTCGTAGGTCTGATACATATGGTTTGCCCCGAAGTTTGCATTGACCTTTATACCGGAGGCCAGGTCCTTTTTGAACATAAGCAATCCGTCAATATTGGTCTCGCTGGTCCTGGCCATGCTGTTGTTCATCCGTCCCGTTGAGTAATACCAGTGTCCGTACTGGTTCACTGTCTCAACCTTTTCGGCAACGGCGTCTGTACCGATACGGACAAATGCAGACAGCCATTCGGTGAAGTCATAATTGGCCTTGACATAACCCTGCAACCTGTTCCTGTTGTCATTATTTATGTCATGCAACTGATACCAGTAAGGATTACCAAAAGTCGTGCTTGTATGCGATCTGGCGGCATAAGTGGCAGGATCCTGGTATTTTGCCTGCTCAGGGCCGTAATCGTCAATGAGCATGTTCCTCGGTATCCGGTACAGCCATGCTATGACACCCTCCGTACCCATCACAGGGCGGTTGTGAGCATTCTGGACAAAGTAGGTCACCTTGGCATCAAGGTTGAACTTCTCTGTCAGATTTGTCGTACCTCTGATGTTGAAGTTGTGCCTTGACAGGTCAGAGCCGGGGATCATCGAGTTGGCCTTCGTATTGGAATAGGAAAACCTCAAGGTGGACTGTGCATTCCCACCGTCGATGGCGATAGTATTAACCATCGTCGCCCCTGTCTCAAAGAAATTCTTCACGTTATCGGTCTGTGCAGAGTAAGGCCTCGTTTCTCCGTTAAGTCCGGTTCCGTAAATCTTCTGTGAACCATCCAGAGCTGCACCCCAGGAGGCTGCCGTGGCACGCAGGTCACCTATTGTAGCCGGCACATTACCTCCCGTTCCCTGCCCGAACTCATTCTGGAACTGCGGCAGGAGCATCGGGGTATCGAAATTAAAACTCCCTGAATAAGTCACCCCTAGTCCCCTGTTCAGGGTCCCTTTCTTGGTAGTGATAAGTATGACACCGTTTGCTGCCCTTGAACCGTAGAGAGCTGCAGCGTTCGGTCCCTTGAGAATTGACATTGATTCAATGTCATCCGGGTTCAGGTCAGAAATACCCGAACCGTAGTCGTTCTTCGAATATTCACCCGTGTTGGCCGAGCTGGCTGACCCGTATCCGGTGTTGTCAATCGGAATACCGTCAACCACATAAAGCGGCTGGTTGTTCCCTGTAAGGGAGTTGTTCCCCCTTATGATGACCCTTGAACTGCTGCCCGGCCCGAATGTTCCCTGGGTCACAACAACCCCGGAAACCCTTCCGGCAAGAGAGTTAACAACGTTCAGGTCTCTTACCCTGGCCACATCACTTCCTGAAACTTCCGTGACAGCATACCCGAGGGACCGCTTTTCCCTGGAGATACCCAGGGCAGTCACAACCACCTCCTGCATCATAGTAGTCTGAGGTGCCAGAACCACATCAATCAACCTTTGATCAAGCACCTGGTACTCCTGACTTTGCATGCCGAGAAAGGAGAAAACAAGTGTCGCTCCCCGTGGCAATGAAATGGAGTATTTTCCATTAGTATCCGTTACCAGGCCGTTTGTTGTGCCCTTCTGCAGTACAGTAACTCCTGCAAGAGGCAGTCCGTCATCAGAGCTGGTAACCGTTCCGGCAACCGTCACATTCTGTGCATTCAGCGTGTACGCTGACAAACACAGGACAATGATTGTCGTAAGAACCTTACGCAAAAGAATCAACTTTTCCATAGGCGTTTTTTAGATTAGTTTTTCGATTGGAAAGCCCCAAAATGAGCGTTCCGTATAAAAATCTATCTAATTTAAGCAGAAATTAATCCAAATAAACAAGAATTACCTGGAAATATTAATTTCGCTTTAATTGAAACGCTATTGAAAATCTAATGAACCAGGTCCAGAACTCCTTCCAGAATAAACGAAGGCCTGTAGGCAAACTTTTCTGCCGATTTAAGGGTTGAAATACCGGTCAGAACGAGCAGCGTATCAATCTCCGACTCGATTCCTGCAATTATATCGGTATCCATCCTGTCACCGATTATTATCGTCTCATCATTGGAACAGCCGATCCGCTTGAGGGCAATCCGCATCATCAGGGGGTTGGGTTTGCCAACGAAATATGCCTGGCGGCCCGTTGCCAGTTCTATCGGCGAGATGAGCGCCTTGGTGGCGGGAATGATCCCGTTCTCAACAGGGCCTGTAAGATCGGGGTTGGTCCCGATGAGCTTGGCACCCTTAAGCACCAGGTTGACAGCCTGTTCAATCTTCTCAAAGCTGTAGCTGCGCGTGTCACCAACCACCACGTAGTCAGGATTATAGTTGTTCATCGTGTAACCGGCATTGTACATTGCATTGATAAGTCCCGCTTCGCCAATAATATAAGCCGTGCCGCCCGGTCTCTGAGCCGCAAGGAAATGAGCGGTTGCCAGTGCACTTGTATAAAAGACGTTTTCTTCGAGGTCTATTCCGAGCCTTGACATCTTTTCCTGCAACTCTCTCGGGGTCCTTTCACTTGAGTTGGTCAGGAAAAGAAACTTCTTCCCCTCCTTCTTGAGCCATTCCACGAACTCCGGAACACCCGGAAGAAGCTTGTTGCCATGGTATATAACTCCGTCCATGTCACTGATAAAGGCTTTCTTGCTCTTTATCCTTTCAATAATCTCTTTGTTTTTCATCATTCTTTAATCTGCCGCAAAATTAACGCTTCGCATTCAGAATGGAAAGAAAGATTGTGACCATCAGTTGAATCAGCCTGTGACATTTTTATTACTCCCTGAACAGGAGGGTTCCACGGATGCGTTCAGCAAGTCAGGCACTATTTTAAATGTGAAGTGTTATTGCAGTTTATTTTCAAAAAGAGTAGTTTTGAAGCCGGACTGCCGTAATAACAGATTTAACGGCAGAAGAAACCTCAACAAAATCATACACGAAACAAGATGATGACAGGTGAATCAGCGGCCCCTATGAGTCGCAAAAATTACATCGTTGGCATGACGGTCATTGCCATTTTCTTTTTCATCTTCGGGTTTATCACATGGCTTAACGGGATCCTTATTCCCTTCCTTCGCACTGCGTGTGAGCTGACTGATTTCCAGGCATATTTTGTCACTACGGCCTTTTACATATCCTATTTCGTGATGTCACTCCCCTCCTCGGCAGTCCTGAAGAAGACGGGATTCAAGAACGGGATGTCAATCGGTCTGTGGGTCATGGCCGTTGGAGCACTGATCTTCATCCCTGCCGCAATGGCAAGAAGCTACCCCATCTTTCTTCTCGGCCTATTTGTGCAGGGCACCGGCATGGCACTGCTGCAGACCGCATCCAACCCTTACGTGACAATCATCGGTCCGCGTGAGAGCGCCGCAAAGCGAATAAGCATGATGGGCATCGCAAACAAGTTCGCCGGAGCAATCGCCCCGATTATCCTGGGCGCTCATATAATGAAGGATTCTCATCTTCTTGACAGGCAACTCGCTGAAGCCAGTGATGCCGTAATGCGCTCCGGGATCCTTGATCAGCTGGCAACCAGGGTCATCAACCCGTATATAATAATGGCCGTCATCCTGGTGGCGCTGGGACTCCTGCTTCGCTTTGCGCACCTTCCCGAGGTTGACACAGATGCGGAGGAACCTTCTGTGGGCGACTCAAACGTAAACAAAACCAGTATCTGGCATTTCCCACACATGATAGTTGGAGCAATTGCGCTCTTTTTCTACGTTGGCGTTGAGGTTATTGCCGGAGACACGATAATCCGGTACGGACAGTCCCTGAGCATTGACATGTCTTCTGCCAAATATTTCACATCGCTTACAATGCTCGGGATGATTATCGGCTACATATGCGGAATCATCTTTATTCCTAAGGTTCTGTCACAGGTAAATGCACTGCGTATCTCGGCAATACTTGGAATCATCTTTACACTGGGAGCCGTCTTCGCCCCTGCGGGCCAGCAGATTACAATGCCTTTCAGGGACCTCGTAACATTCCAGGCCGTGAATCTGACGATTCCTGTTACTGTGCTGTTTGTTGCCCTGCTCGGGCTCGCCAATGCCCTTATCTGGCCCTCAATGTGGCCCCTTGCGCTGAACGGCGTCGGCCGGTTTACAAAGACCGCCTCTGCCCTGCTCATAATGGCTGTGGTGGGAGGAGCTATCATTCCTCTCATTTACGGAAAGATGGCTGATATCTTCAGCACTCAGGCTGCATACTGGGTATGTCTCCCATGCTACCTTATCCTGCTGTATTACTCACTTCACGGCTACAGACTCAAGGGAAGATAACGGAACGGCTATGGAACCTGACTTCAGAAGGATCTTCAGCCGGTTCAGTGCGGAGGGCACATTCCTGGAAGGCAAGGCCTTCGGACCAGGCCACATACATGACACCTTCCGGATCATCACAGCGGAGAAGGAGTGTGATGATTATATACTACAGAGACTTAACAGCAATGTTTTCAGGAATATCCCTGCCCTCCAGGAGAACATGGAGAGAGTGACCACCCACCTCAAAAAGAAGATCGCGCAGTTGCCCGGCAGCGACGTAAAGCGGGAATGTCTCACCCTGATGCCATCGGCAGCGACAGGAAGATCCTATATAACAGACGACGAGGGAAGGTACTGGAGGATGTTCATCTTCATATCTGACCACAGGTCATACGAGCGGGTAGACAGCCACCAAAAGGCTTTTGAAGGCGGAAGGATCACCGGCAGGTTCCAGGCCCTTCTTGCCGATCTGCCAGGTGAACCTCTGCACGAAACAATCCCCGACTTCCACAATATTGAAAAGCGTCTGGAGACCTTCCATCAGGTTATAGCAAAGAATCCGGCCGGCAGGGTGGAATCAGTCAGGACAGAAATTGACGAGATTACCCGCCGCGAGGAGAAGATGAAAACAATCCTCAGACTGGGCGCCACAGGACGAATTCCGCTAAGAATTACCCACAACGACACAAAATTCAATAATATTCTCTTCGACCGGAAAGACAGGGCCCTGCTTATAATTGACCTTGATACCGTGATGCCGGGCTACGTACACTATGATTTTGGCGATGCTATACGAACCGCCACCAACAGGGCTGAGGAAGACAGCACCGATCTGTCGGCCGTATCAATGGATATAGAGATATACAGAGCCTATGCTGAAGGTTTCGTTTCGGAAACCCGGGAGACGCTGAACGCCACTGAGATTGAATACCTCCCCTTCGCTCCCGGGCTGCTTACCTACATCATGGCCACCCGATTCCTCACTGACTATATTGACGGTGACAACTATTACAAGATAAGATACCCGCTGCATAACCTTCAGAGGACCAGGGTTCAGCTTACACTGCTGAAGGACATGGAAGCACAATATGACAACATGGTTCAAATAATCAAAAACTTAACAAAATGAAAAGATTCATACTGGTTGTCGCTGCATTGATCTGTTTAACCTCATTTGTCAACTCGCAGACCCAGACCGCTGCAACCGACAGCTCGAAATTCGCCCCCTACTGGTGGCACAGCAAGGATATGTACGATAACCTGCCGGACATTAAGAACGAGATCGTGTTCCTTGGCAACAGCATCACTGACGGAGCAGAGTGGTTCGAACTGCTGGGCAATAAAAAGTGCATCAACAGGGGCATCAGCGCCGACGTAACCGAGGGAATCCTGTTCAGGCTCGACGCAATCACGAAGCTGCAGCCAAAAAAACTGTTCATAATGATCGGCGTCAACGACCTCTCGCGCAATATGACCCCTGACGAGGTGACGGCAAATTACAGGAAGATCCTTGAACGAATCAAAGCTGAATCGCCCCGCACAAAGGTTTACGTTCAGAGTGTTCTTCCCGTCAATCCCGCCACCGGGATGGCGAAAAACCACACAAACAAAACACCGGAAATCATGGAGCTCAATGGCAAACTGAAGACTCTTGCCACTGAATTCGGATACACTTACATTGACCTCTTCAGCCTCATGGCCGACTCAGACAACCATCTTCCGCGAAGTTTCAGCGTTGACGGCCTTCATCTCTCGTACAAGGCCTACAAGGTATGGGCAGACGCAATAATGCCTTACGTGAAATAATTTTTGTTCCACATTTATTTGCCTGTATATTAAACAATAATGGGCTGAAATCTGTTTTCGTTCGAAAATAGATTTGCATAACAGAGGCAAAATAATGACTTTTGTCATGCCGTTTAAACGGCGTGAGACCCATTCTTTGCCAACAGTTCATATATGGATATAAACGGGAAGTATTTCAGGTCATTCATTGAAAGGGAAGAGTCGCTGAAAAAACAGTACAGCGCAGAGCGAATCAAAAAGCAGCATTCAAAGGGAAAGCTTACAGCTCATGAGAGGATAGCGCTTCTCTTTGACGAAGGCACGTTCGAGGAGATTGATGCCTATGTCACCCCCTCCGATCAGGGGGTGGAATTTGGGAAGGTTGAGCTGGCCTACGGTGACGGTGTTGTGACCGGGCATGGTAAGATTGACGGAAGGCTGGTTTTTGCCTTTGCACAGGACTTCACGATCATGGGAGGTTCACTTGGTATCGTCCACGCACGTAAAATTGCCAAGGTACAGGAGATGGCGCTGAAAATGGGAGCTCCGTTCATTGGTATCAATGACTCAGGTGGAGCACGGATCCAGGAGGGTATTGCAAGCCTCAACGGGTATGCAGTAATATTCAATAATATTATCCAGTCGTCAGGTATCATCCCCCAGATCTCAGTTGTCATGGGGCCGGCAGCCGGAGGGGCGGTTTATGCACCTGCGCTGACTGACTGGGTCTTTATGACAAGCCATACGAGCTATATGTTCGTGACCGGTCCCAATGTTGTCAGGGAGGTGCTTAACGAGGAGATCAACAGCGAGGATCTTGGCGGCGCTGAGGTACATGCACGCAAGAGCGGGGTGGCGAATATGATCTATGACGATGAGGAGAACACAATTATCGCTGTCAGAAAATTCCTCTCATACCTTCCTTCAAATAACCTCGAAAATCCTCCTGTGTCTGATTTTGCCGGTGATACGCCGGACTTCAACCCGAAACTGCGCGACATAGTGCCCGATGATCCCAATAAGCCGTATGATGTTCGCGACGTGATCACACAGATAGTTGACCGAAACAGCTTCTTCGAGACATCGGAGCTTTTCGCCGGGAACATAATCACCGGTTTCGGACGCATGGAAGGCAGGACTGTGGGAGTTGTGGCGAATCAGCCAAAAGTGCTTGCAGGGGTTCTTGACATCGACTCATCCACAAAGGGTGCCCGGTTCATCCGATTCTGCGATGCATTCAACATACCCATTCTAACGCTTGAAGATGTACCCGGATTCCTTCCCGGCAAGGATCAGGAGCACTCCGGTATTATCCGGCATGGGGCCAAGCTGCTGTTTGCATACGCCGAGGCAACAGTACCGCGTATTACAGTGATCCTGCGCAAGGCTTATGGAGGCGCATATATTGTCATGAACAGCAAGGGCATGGGAGGCGATTTCAACTTTGCCTGGCCCTCGGCTGAGATAGCTGTCATGGGACCCGACGGAGCCGTGGCCATACTCTACCGTCGCGAACTCGCAGAAGCAAAGGACCCGGCAGCGATGAAGAAAGAGCTTGTAAAAAAGTACCGTGAGAAGGTGGCCAACCCGTTCATTGCAGATGAAAAGGGGTATATAGATGAAGTAATCGATCCGGCACAGACCCGTTCCAAGCTGCTTTCGGCATTCTCCGCCCTCGGCAATAAGAGCGTAAAGGTCCCCTCGAGGAAACATGGGAATATGCCACTTTAGGCAGTAGGCAATAGGCAGTAGGCAGTAGGCAGTAGGCAGTAGGCAGTAGAGGGCCGAGCGTGAAAAAAATGACCCGGTGGGTCATTTTAGCGAAGGAGCCGGATTGCAGGGAGGACAGTAGGCAGGAGGCAACAGTGGAATTGGCCGCAGGCCACAAAGAATTGTAGAATGGATAACAGAAAACCAATATTCCCCGCAGGGGATTCAGCATTGTAACTTAGCATATGACCAGAATCACCCGTATATTAATCGCCAACCGCGGCGAAATCGCCGTCAGAATAATGCGCACGGCTCACAGTATGGGCATTGAATGCGTGGCAGTACGTACTAATGTTGAACCCGACGCCATGTATCTTTCCTTCGCTGATATCATTCACGAGGAGGAAGACGAACTGGCTGAGATACCTGTATTCCTCGATGTTGAGAAGCTGATCTCCATCGCCCTGAAAACAAAATGCGACGCACTTCATCCCGGTTACGGCTTCCTTGCCGAGAACGCCTATTTTGCGGAAAAGTGTCGCGATAACTCAATCATCTTCATAGGCCCCTCCCCTGACGCTATTTACAAGATGGGCAATAAGCCCGTCGCCCGCCAGATTGCACTTCGCCATAAAATTCCTATGGCCATGGGTACACCCGGGAGCGTCGCGAACGAAGATGAAGCAATACGCCAGGCTGGCAGGATAGGTTATCCTGTGATCATAAAGGCAGCCTCAGGAGGCGGGGGCCGTGGCATGCGCATCGTGAGACAGGAGTCTGAGATGGAAAAGATGTTCATTCTGGCAAGCCGGGAGGCAGAAAAGGCCTTCAACGACCCCAGCGTCTTCATCGAGAAGTATATTGAAAACCCGAAACATATTGAATTTCAAATTCTTGGGGATACGTACGGCAACATAATCCATCTTGGAGAAAGGGAGTGTTCCATCCAGCGTAAGCATCAGAAGCTGATGGAGGAAGCCCCCTCCCCTGCCCTCGATGAAACACTCAGGGCACGAATGGGCGAAACTGCCGTGAAGATTGCCAGGGCAGTGGGTTACTACTCTGCAGGCACAGTGGAGTTCCTGCTCGACTCTGACCGAAATTTCTACTTCATGGAGATGAACACCCGGATCCAGGTGGAACACCCGGTCACTGAGATGATTACAGGCATCGATCTGATCGAACAGCAGATTCGCATTGCCTCAGGGGAAGAGCTCACAATCAGGCAGGAAGATGTCAGGCTCACCGGCTGGGCGATCGAGTGCCGCATCAACGCCGAGGATGTGCAGGCAGGCTTCGCCCCTGCGCCGGGAAGAATAGAGAAGATCAGTTTCCCTGACGAACCAGGGGTACGGGTGGACACCGGGGTAAGGGCCGGATCATCAATAGTGGCCTCATATGACTCCATGATTGCCAAACTGATAGTAACCGGCAGCGATCGCCATGACGCTATAATTAAAACCAAACTGGCGCTTGACAAGGTCTGGATAAAGGGGACCAAGACAACACTCCCGTTCTTCAGGATGCTGATGCGTAACCCTATCTTTCAGGCTGGCACCTTTACCACAGCTTTCATCGAAAAAGATCTAGATAAGTTCCATTCCAGCAGTGAGTACGAGGAGACAATTGCTGCATGGCTTGCAACCAAGCTCTTCGTTGAGGAGAACCTTTCCGAAAGGAAGGCCGGAATCAGTTTCGACCAGGGAAAGGAGCTCACCCCTTGGCTGTTGAGAAAGAGACTGACACAATTTTAAAACTCAGACATGACACCTGAAAGGCCTGCAATTAAAAAGCTGTACGCCCTCTCAAATGAGGGACATAAATTTTCATTCAGCCTCCCCCTGAAGAACATAATCAGGGTGAACGGCAGGGATTACACCGTTGAGCTGCGCGAGGATGAGAAGTACGGGGTGCACATTTTGTGGAAGAACAGACGTTACCCTGTGGAGATTGTCCGGACGAAGCAGAACAGGTATGAGATTCTCTTCAATGACATTGGCCACGTCTTCACTGTCGAGACTCCGGTCTCGATGCAGCGGAAAAAGGTCCTGAGGACAGGTGCCGGCAAAAGTCAGGCCCTGGTTGTGAGAGCACCCATGCCGGGCAAGATAATCGATGTACTGGTGCGTGAAGGTGCGCCAGTGATGAAAGGTGAAGCCCTTGTGATTCTCGAGGCCATGAAGATGCAGAACGAAATACAGTCCGTGGTTGCCGGCACAGTCACAAGGATAGGTGTGAAAGCCGGGCAGAATGTCATGAAAGATGATATCCTGGCGGAGATATCTGTAAAATAGCTTTACCGG
>Ga0209373_10002197_pt1 | contig 20146 bp, 12 predicted proteins | sample Higcelweek5metaG_FD_187173 | JGI IMG/M metagenome (GOLD analysis project Ga0209373, IMG submission 187173) | Freshwater pond sediment microbial communities from the University of Edinburgh, under environmental carbon perturbations - High... | ecosystem: Environmental > Aquatic > Freshwater >... | reverse complement strand
GGACTTTGTTCAGGAGGTTATTGCCGAGACGGTTGCGATAACGAAATATCATCCGGAGACGGACGTGATCATCGAGCTTGGCGGAGAGGATGCCAAGATTACATATCTTCATCCTGTTCCCGAGCAGCGAATGAATGGTACCTGTGCCGGCGGTACAGGTGCTTTTATTGACCAAATGGCAACGCTGCTTCAGACGGACGCCGATGGACTTAATGAGATGGCGAAGTCGTACAAGTCGCTTTACACAATTGCTTCGAGGTGCGGTGTTTTCGCAAAAAGCGATCTCCAGCCGTTAATCAACGAGGGGGCGGCAAAATCCGATCTTGCGGCGTCGATTTTTCAGGCGGTTGTAAATCAGACCATAGCAGGCCTTGCGTGCGGAAGGCCGATCCGGGGACATCTGGTGTTTCTCGGAGGACCGCTTTATTTTTGTTCCGAGCTTCGAAATGCTTTTGAGCGAACGCTTGCATCGCAAGCAAAGTCATTTTGGATGCCCGAAAACGCACAGCTTTATGTTGCTCTCGGTGCGGCGCTTTCCGCAACCGGCGAAGAAATTTCCGTCCGGAAACTGATGAACTCATTTCGGGATAAGAGCGGATTTACTCCGGACATTACTCGAATTGCCCCTCTTTTCAAAGATGAAGCGGAAAGAAAAGCGTTTAATGCTCGACATGAGAAGGCTACCGTAGAGCTTTTTGACCTTTCCACGCAAAAAGGCCCTTGTTTTCTGGGAATTGATGCGGGGAGCACGACAACAAAAGCAGTCCTCATCAACGGGGAAGGTCAGTTGATCTACACGTATTATGGCGGTAACAAGGGAAATCCGGTGAAAAGTTCGGTAAAAATACTTAAAGAGCTTTATCATCAACTTCCCGAAGGTGCCTATATTGCCAATTCCTGCGTGACCGGTTATGGCGAAAATATCATTCGTGCAGCGCTGCGCGTTGATCTCGGTGAGATTGAGACAATGGCCCATTTCCAATCTGCGAAGCACTTTTGCCCGGATGTCGATTTCATCATTGATATTGGCGGACAGGACATGAAATGCATGCGGATTCGTCACGGCGTTATCGATTCCATCATGCTGAATGAGGCATGTTCGTCCGGATGCGGCTCGTTTATTCAAACGTTTGCCGAGAATTTGCAGATGGATTCACACTCGTTTTCGATTGAAGCGCTTTCTGCGGAAAATCCGGTCGATCTGGGAACAAGATGCACTGTTTTCATGAATTCAAAAGTAAAACAGGCACAAAAAGAGGGCGCGTCCGTTGGAGATATTTCAGCAGGCCTTTCGTACTCTGTCGTTCGCAATGCACTCTACAAGGTAATAAAGATCCGCGATACGTCCCAATTGGGCGAGAAGATCGTTGTACAAGGCGGGACATTTCTTAATGATGCAATACTTAGGTGTTTTGAACTTATTTCCAAGCGTGATGTTATCCGTCCGAATGTCGCGGGGCTTATGGGCGCATTTGGTGCGGCGATCATTGCAAAGAAGCGTTGCGTGGATATGAAGACAAAATCAACGATTCTTTCGGTGGATGAGTTGGACCTCTTTAAGATGGATACTAAGACGTCGATTTGCCAGCTTTGCACGAATCACTGCAAACTGACGATTTCTACTTTTTCCAACAGCGGACGTTTTGTTTCCGGAAACCGATGCGAGCGCGGAGAAGGAAAAGACAAAGATGATAATAAACTACCCGATATGTTCAAATACAAATACGACAGAACGTTCAGGTATAAGGCGCTTGCGCCGGACAAAGCTCCGCGCGGTACGATCGGGATACCCCGTGTTCTTAATATGTATGAGAATTATCCTTTCTGGTTTACGGTCTTGACACAGCTCGGTTTTCGAGTGGTTATCTCATCGCGATCGGATCACGATCTCTTTGAAAAAGGTATGGACTCCATCCCTTCCGAAAGCGTATGCTATCCGGCAAAACTAGTACACGGACATATTGAAGACTTGATCAGCAAGAAAATTAAAACCATTTTCTATCCGTCCATTCCGTATGAGAGAAATGAGAATCCGCATGCGAACAATCATTTCAATTGCCCGATTGTTGCCTCATACCCCGAAGTAATCAAAAACAATCTCGAGAACATTTCCTTTTGCGATGTCAAATTTCTGAATCCATTCCTTCCGCTCGATAATCCGGCTAAGCTTGCCGAAAAGTTATCCGAAGTTTTTTCCGACCAAAATGTCACCCGGAAAGAAGCGCTGCAAGCGATCGAAGCCGGAGACAAGGAATATTACAATTATAAGCAGGATATTTATAAGCGAGGGCAGGAAGTTCTTCTCGATCTGGAGAGAGAAGGACAAAAGGGTGTTGTGCTTGCAGGAAGGCCGTATCACTGCGATCCTGAGGTGCATCATGGCATCCCGGAAATGATTAACGGACTGGGACTTGCGGTACTTACCGAGGATAGCGTTGCAATGCCCGGTCATCTGGAGCGTCCGATTCGTGTCGTTGACCAATGGATGTATCACACAAGATTATACGAAGCGGCCTCACTGGTTTCGACTCGGGATAATCTGGAACTGATTCAGCTCAATTCTTTCGGATGCGGTTTGGATGCAGTTACATCCGATCAGGTTCAGGAGATTCTCGAAGCCAAGGGCAAATTATACACGCTGCTTAAAATCGATGAAGTCAGCAATCTCGGAGCTGCAAGAATTCGTATCCGTTCGCTAAAAGTTGCCATGGATGAGCGCGGACAATCGCTGATCGACGGAAATCTCCCCAAAGAAGACACTGAGTATACCATTCATAGAGTGCCGTTCACTAAGAAGCACAAGCAGCTGCACACACTTCTTGCACCTCAAATGGCACCGGTACAGTTCGAGTTTGTTGAGGCGATTTTTCGTAATGCCGGTTACAAGATTAAGGTGCTTAAAGAAGCATCCGCCGAAGATATCGAATGTGGTTTGCGCTTTGTAAATAATGACGCCTGTTTTCCTACGATTATGGTTGTCGGCCAGCTGATTAACGCATTTATATCCGGTGAGGAAGACCCGAATAATACCTCTGTAATGATTACGCAAACCGGTGGTGGATGCAGGGCGACAAACTACGTTGCTTTCCTGCGAAAAGCGCTTCGCGAAGCCGGTCTTGAACAGGTTCCGGTCATTGCGCTTTCGGCGCAAAGTTTCGAAAAGAATCCGGGACTCAAATTCACCGTTCCGCTCCTGCATCATGCACTTCAGGCAATATGTTACGGGGATCTGTTGTCTTCACTTCTTTTGCGTGTGCGTCCTTATGAGACGGTGCCCGGGGCAGCAAATGCTCTCTATCAGATCTGGAATCGAAAAGGGGTCCTTTTCTTCAATAAAGAATCCAAGTATGATGACCTGACTGACGAGTATAAGATGGATAGATCCAATACCGATGAGACAACCGCACAGGTTCTCAAAGGTGAAATCAAGAAAGTTGTGGATGAACTTTCACTAAACCTGACGTTTGATAAGGACGCCAGGTCTTTCAAGAGTCTTGTTGACCGCACCATCGAAGCATTTGACCATTTACCGCTTTTGGATATACAAAGAAAACCCAGAGTCGGGCTTGTCGGTGAAATTCTGGTGAAGTTCCAACCCAACGCGAATAATCATGCCGTAGATGTAATCGAGCAGGAGGGGTGTGAGGCTGTCATGCCCGGACTCCTGGATTTCTTTCTATATTGCGCATATAACCCCTACTGGCGGGCGGGAGGCCTCGGCAGAAGCCAGCTGAGTGCATTTGTATCTAGTCGTCTTATTGATATTATGGAAGGATACCGGAAACATATTGTCGAAAAGCTTCGCGAGAGCGGCAAATTTCAAATTCCGGTGGAAATACGAAAGCTTGCAAACAAGGCAGAATCGGTTCTGTCGTGCGGAAACGCATGCGGCGAAGGATGGTTTTTGACTGCCGAAATGATTGAACTGATTGAGAGCGGCGTTCCGAATATTGTATGTGCACAGCCCTTTGCGTGCCTTCCGAATCACGTTACGGGCAAGGGAATGATTAAAGAACTTCGGCGCCAATTTCCCGAATCCAACATTGTACCGATTGATTATGATCCCGGCGCGAGCGAAGCAAATCAATTGAATCGAATTAAGCTCATGATCAGTACCGCGCATTTGATGCATAAATAGGTTAAGAAATGGGGGAGAGCCAGATGAACGAAGAGAAGATTCTTCTGATTGACGGCAACAGCATTATTAACCGATCCTTCTTTGCACTTGCGGGACGAGGTAACCTGACCGCTCCGGACGGTACTCCAACCGGAGCGATTAACACATATTTGAATACCATTGCCAAGCATATCAAAGATATTGAGCCGACCCACATACTCACACTGTTTGACCGTCGCGAAAAGACGTTTCGTCACGACATGTTCAGTGACTACAAGGCACAGCGAAAAGGAATGCCTGACGAGCTTGCTGTCCAGTTCCCGCTACTGAAAGACATACTGGACGCAATGAATTCGGCAAGATGCGATTTGGTAGGATATGAGGCGGATGATCTGATCGGCACCTATTCCGAAATTGCCCGCAAAAAAGGCTTCAAGGTTTTTATCCTAAGCGGAGACAAAGATGATTTTCAGCTGATTGACAGCGATACTCAGGTAGTGTTACCCGTTACGAAAAACGGCAAAGCCACCTCCGAAAATATTGATGTTGCGGCGTTTTTCGAGCGATACGGGCTCCTGCCCGGTGAATTTGTAACGGTAAAGTCTCTGATGGGAGATCCGAGCGATAATATTCCCGGGGTACGTGGAGTCGGAGAAAAGACGGCGCTCGACCTGGTCCGGAAGTATAAGACCCTTGACGATATATATTTGCATCTTGACGAATTATCCGACGGACTCCGTAAAAAAATGATTGATTCTAAAGAGATGGCCTATTTATCACGTGAACTTTCTGCCATTGTCAGAGACGTACCGGTAGACCCTGATTTAGAACGTTTTAAGGTCCGCGAGCCGGACAAAATCGCACTGTCCGGGATATTTTACCGCCTGGGCTTACGAAGTCAGATGAAAAGATTCGGGCTGGAGGATATTTCACAAACGCATGTTGCGGAGCCAAAAGCTGCAGTGATTCAGTCTGATGAAATTGCGCCGGAAGATATTCCGGTTGAAATTATTATACCGTCCGGTCTGCCGGAAAAAATAGATCGTATTGTACCTGCTGACTTAGCACAACTGCTGAATGATATCCTCGAAAAGGGAAGCGAACCGACTATGATTACTTTGGATGTGTCCATGGATAATCATGGTGGACTCAGTGAGCCGGAGTACAGACTGGCATTTACGCTCTGTGCTTCAGATGTATATATCATAGAGCAGTCGGATATTGCGGAATCGATCCGTATTATACACAAAAAAGAATCTGACACCCCGGGTAAGCTCCGGATCATCGGGCATTCCATTAAAACAGCATTCAAATTTCTTTTGGAACCACTCCCTTTTTCGAAGTGTTTTGACATCGAAATTGCCGGTTATTTACTGAACCAGATTGAAGGAACCGCTCCGTCGTTTGAGATGCTTTTTGAGCACTCGACTCAAATACCGTTCCCGCGCGTTCCTAATTTGCCGGGTGAGAAAGTGAGTAAAGACGAGCCTAAGGCAACACTTCTCGAATTGATGATCGACGGTAATTCCGATGAAATGAATAACGGACACACCGAGGAGATCATAAGAAAGAGTGTCTGGAAAGCGCTTCTGATGCGCCCTGTTGCGCTTGCTCAATTTGCGGAAATAAAGAAGACGGGAATAAAGAAGCTTGCGTATGATATCGAGATGCCGCTTGTACTTCATCTGGACCGGATGGAGCGTGCAGGATTTCTTGTGGACAGAGAATTTTTGGATTCTCTGCACACTTCTTTCGAGAGCAAAATTTCTGCGCTTACCGAATCAATATATTCCAAGGCAGGAACAACATTTAACATCTCATCGCCTAAGCAACTGGGACAAGTGCTTTTCGAGCGGTTAGGTCTTGCTTCGGGCAGGAAAAACGCAGGCGGGGCTTACTCCACAGATTCCGATGAATTGAGCCGTCTGATTAATGAGCATCCCGTTGTGGAAGATATACTTAATTTCAGACAGATTTCAAAACTAGACTCGACATTTGTTGTCGGACTTCAAAAAATGATTGATCCTTCAGACGGGAGAATACATTCGGTTTTTTCGCAGGCGATGACGTCTACGGGAAGACTTTCCTCCGCTGAGCCGAATCTTCAGAACATACCGATTCGAAGTGAGTTGGGAAGCCTGATTCGTAAAGCATTTATTGCTCCGGAAGGATCCCTTCTGCTTGACGCCGACTATTCGCAGATTGAGCTCCGATTGCTTGCGCATCTATCCGGTGATGTCACTATGACAGAAGCATTTCTCAATAATCAAGACATACATGTCAACACGGCGGCAAGTATTTTTCACGTATCCAAGGAAATGGTAACTTCGAAAATGAGGTCCGCGGCAAAAACAGTCAATTTCAGTATTGTATACGGTATCAGTGATTTCGGGCTTGCTCAGGATCTTGGTGTTCCGATGCATGAAGCACACAGCTATATTGAGCATTACTATGAGCAATATCCCCAAATTAAAGAATATCTGGAATCCCATAAAAAAGCCGGTTACGATCTGGGTTACGTCGAGACAATGTTTGGAAGAAAGAGGGTTCTCCGTGAACTGACGTCACCTAACCGCAATGTAAGAATGTTTGGAGAGCGTGCGGCAATGAACACTCCGATTCAAGGAAGCGCCGCCGATATCATCAAAATTGCCATGAACCGCGTCAGTGATGAATTGGCACGCGCCGGGATCGGTGCAAGACTGATTCTTCAGGTACACGACGAACTGATCGTTGAGTGCATAGAAGCGGACTGCGACGCTGCAGCAACGATACTAAAAAATGCCATGGAGACAGCAGTATCACTCAAAATTCCTCTTACTGCGGACGTTCGAAGAGGAAAAAGTTGGTATCAGTGCAAAGAATAGGAAAGATAGGAGTAGTACTATGTTTGTAATTGGAATCACCGGTGGAATCGGGACCGGAAAATCCAGCGTTGCGGATATTTTTTCCGGTAAAGGCATTCGTGTCCTGGATGCGGACGAAATATCACGCGAGGTAACCGGTGAAAATGGTGCTGCTCTACCTGAAATTCGGGCGCTTTTCGGAAATAAGGCAATTGATTCAAAGAATTCTTTGAACCGTAAATACGTTGCAGCGCTTGTATTTTCAGATCGAACTAAGCTTGACAGACTATCGGCGATTATTCATAAGTATGTTTTCGAAAAGATCGCCATCGAGATCGATTCGGAAAGAAAAAGAGGGACCAAACTTATTGTTATGGACGTCCCGATCCCTGTAAATAAAGGATTTGTAGATATTTGCAACCAAATATGGGTAATTAGCGCAGATGAGTCCATACGTATTGACCGGTTGGTTGAAAGAGGCACGGATCCTGACGATGCAAAAAGACGAATGAGCATGCAAATGACCCGAGAAGAATATGAGAACCTGGCGGATATTGTCATTGTAAATGACGGGTCCAAGGAGGACCTTGTAGCGCAAGTTGAAAAGAATATCGAAAAAGAATTGCTTGAGAGGGGAATCAGGATATGATATTACAGCGAATTATCTCACTAACCGCACTGGTTCTTGCGTTTGCACTCCTTGCCATATCACAGGTTCTAGCCGGCAAAATGCGACCGACATTAAGGAAATATCTTCGTTACTCCGGACTGGTATACTTGTCCGTGACCGTTTTACTATATGTTCTTGTGCGGTTTCGTCCTGACCTGCCTGTAACGTACGTCGCACTCGCGGAAGGTCTTGCACTTCTGATCCATGTTTTTACATGCGGACTTCTTGCTTTTGTCGAAAGAAAGTTTTCCATGATTAAGGAAGATGCGCAGAAGAAATCAGACGTTGAACCTAAATAAAACGATATCGCCGTCTTTCATGACATACTCTTTTCCCTCAGAACGGACAAGACCCTTTTCCTTTGCGGCGGCGTATGATTTGTACTCGAAAAGGTCTTTATAAGCGACAATCTCGGCCCGAATAAATCCGCGCTCGAAATCAGAATGAATCTTTCCTGCGGCAGCGGGTGCCTTGGTACCCTCGCGAATCGTCCATGCCCTGACCTCGGTCGGCCCGGCGGTCAGAAAAGAAATCAGCCCGAGAAGCTTGTAACTTTCCTGCACCATTTTATCAAGTCCGGTCTGATCAATACCCATTTCTTCCAGAAAAACAGTCTTCTCTTCGTCATCCAGAAGTGCAATTTCTTCTTCGATTTTGGCTGAAATGACAACAACACCGCAACCCTGCTTCTTCGCATAATCGCGTACTACATTAATATGTTCGGAGATCGGATTGGCAATTTCGCTTTCCGAAATATTAGCTGCAAAAAGAACCGGCTTCATGGATAGAAGCGGAATATCCCGAAGAAGTGACAATTCTTCATCATCATACTCGAGCATACGCGCAGAGGTGCCGTTTTGAAGGCCTTCATAAACGCGCTCATATAAAGAAAGCTCCGCGTCGTATTTTTTATCGCCGGATTTCATCATTTTGCGCAATTTATCAATTCGACGCTCCATGAATTCCATATCGGATAATATCAGTTCCAGTTCAATGGTCTCGATATCTCTTGCGGGATCGGCATTTCCATTCACATGAACGACGTTTTCATCTTCAAAACACCGAACTACATGTACGATCGCATCGACTTCACGAATATTTGAAAGGAATTTATTACCCAGTCCTTCGCCTTGACTTGCACCCTTAACTAACCCCGCAATGTCGACAAATTCGATGAGAGCGGGTGTATATTTGGCCGGATTATATAGCGTTGCAAGAAAGTCCAGACGTTCGTCCGGTACGGATACGACGCCGATATTCGGTTCAATGGTACAGAATGGATAATTTGCAGATTCTGCACCTGCCCGGGTGATCGCATTAAACAAAGTGCTTTTTCCAACGTTGGGGAGGCCGACAATTCCAAGCTTCATGAAATACCCTCAATCACATAAGAATGGCTAAATTACTCGGATATTATACCACTTGAATCGCTTTTCAAACCACAAATCTTTATTAATGACAGTCACAGGTGCAGAGGACAAATGCGTTGTCGTTTTTTCTCTGAATTGTCGAAAAACACTCGCATGGCAACCACATAAATTCTATAGAGTTAAAACATAAAGTGAGGGCGGTTAATGAGCACGAAGAAGATTCGATACGCACGAATATGGACATGCATTCAGCATGGGATGGAAGGTGTTCCCGCGGAAATGGAGGTGTCCATACTGCCGGGATTGCCGTCTGTTGATCTTGTCGGACTGTGTGATTCATCAATACGAGATGCAAAGGAGAGAGTCAGGTCCGCCATTAGGCAATCAGGATATTCTTTTCCGTCAGCGCGAATCACAGTTGGAATATCGCCGGCATATCTTCAGAAATCAGGCTCGCATTTTGACTTGCCTCTTGCGCTTTGTTTACTCATTGCATCCGGACAGATTCAGATACCTCCGGACATCAGAATTGCAGCTTTCGGAGAACTTACCATAACAGGAATTGTCCGCGACACTCCGGGTGCATTATCGGCGCTTACTTCTGTTGCGTCGGAGAATCCGAACATTATTTTAGTACCTGCTGCTAACCGCAAGGAGAGCGAGCTTCTGGGAATCGATGTTAGACCTGTCTTTTCGCTGCAAGATGCCATAAATAAGTTATCTCCTTCATACAAGTGTTTGGACGATAATCAGGCTGACGTATCTAAGCTTGATGGCAACGACTCCGATTTGAGTAATATGAGCGGCGAATTTCGAGTTCACCCAAATAACCAAGACATTATGGGAAGCCAAGAGGAACTTCCGGACTTTTCACTGCTGAAGGGTCAGGAGAAAGCCGGACGGGCGCTCATTTTGGCAGCTGCCGGTTTTCATAATCTTTTACTGGTCGGTAGCCCGGGAAGCGGGAAGACAACAGCCGCTTCTATTTTAAGAGGGATTCTACCGCCGCTCTCTGTCAAAGAAAAGATTCAGCTTCTGAAGATAAGAGGCATTTCGCATAAATTGGTAAATGAAGACCTTAATAATAATCTTCGCCCGTACCGGTATGTTCATCATTCATGTACGGCAACAGAGATGATTGGAGATAAGCGGAAAGGATTACCCGGTGAAATTGCTTATGCATCTCACGGCATACTGTTTTTAGATGAAATGGCAGAATTTTCGACTCGCGTACTGGATCTTCTCCGGCAGCCACTCGAGAACAGATCATTTTCAAGCAGCGGGAACGATAACTTGCGAATTATTTCTTCGCATTTCCTTCTTTTGGGCGCAATGAATCCATGTCGATGCGGACGGTATCTTGACAGCCCTTCCGCCTGTACCTGTGACAGCGCACACAGGCGTCATTATGATCGCAGAATAAGTGGACCGCTGCTGGATAGAATTGATTTATTTTGTGAAATGTATCGAGTTGAAAAGAAAGGATTATATGAATCAGTGTCTAACACCAAATCTCTTGAAAGCGCTCGAATTCGAGAAGATGTAGCCCGTTGCTGGAATCTGCAAATAGAAAGATGCATAGCAGCCGGTATTGAGCCGGCACTTAACGGAGAAGCAATGAATATAAGACTCGGAGAATTATTCCGGATACCGGAATCAGTTCTCGATTATTCGGCATCCATAGCCGATCGATTGAACATCTCGGCAAGAGGACTCAATAAGATTCTCCGTGTTTCCCGAACCATTGCGGATTTGGAAGATACGGGAGATGTAAGCGCAAAACATGTTGCAGAGGCGCTTTTGTTCAGACGTAAAGAAATTGAGAGTGAGTCAATTGTACGTTTGCCGACTAACATAAACAGAGGGAAAGTATATGCCGGAAAGTAATCATCAGGTCTCCCGAATGGCTGCTGATCTATATATATCGGAGTTGATGATTGGTAAGAAAATAGGCAGCAGACTTATAAAGAAACTGATTGAAGGTGGAGCAATCGTTTCGCACAGAGATCTGTTCGGAAATTCAACAGGAGATATAAGGTGCTCGGAGATCATAAATTGTTCGGATTGTGATTCCGAGAGAATCGCAATGTTAGGAAGTGAAAGGCCCGACAAGGAAAAGTATTATGAAATCGCAAGCAAATACTTAAACGCAGGTATAGTTTCTGTTTCAGAAGAAGATCCACAGTATCCGTCTGCATTTAGAAAACTTGAAGGAATGCCTCGAATTCTTTACTATAAAGGCGATAGCCAGTTGATGCAAGAATCCGGAAATACAGTTTCGGTCGTTGGCAGTCGAACGCCCAGCGGTCCGGGACTCCGGGCAACCGAAGAAATAGCCGGGGAACTGGCTCAAAGTGGTGTAGTGATTGTCAGTGGCCTTGCAAGAGGTATTGACACAGCAGCCCACAGAGCAGCACTTTCAAATAGCGGCAAAACAATTGCTGTAACCGCATGCGGACTTGATTTGGTGTATCCTCCTGAGAACAAGGAACTTTTTGAGGAAATATCAAAGAAAGGACTGTTGCTTTCAGAAATGCCGCCCGGTCAGAAGGCACTACGACAATACTTTCCTGCCCGTAACCGGATTATGTCTGCGTTATCTGATGTTGTTGCAATTATCGAGGCCGGCCAATTTAGCGGTACATTGCATACTGCCAGTTTTGCCGCAGCTCAGGGAAGAGATGTTTTTGTACTGCCGGGTAGCATTTACTCACCGTATTGTCGAGGAAATCTTATGCTTCTTCAAGATGGTGCGGATCTTCTAACTTGCGCAGGAGATATTCTTGCCAGACTTACCGGAGTGAACTTTTCGAAAGAATACGATGAGATAAGGACATGCGCAAGGAAAAGTGTGATTCGGGAATGTTTACCGGATCACCCCGAAAAACTCACGGTGAAGGAACTATCGGGACTGATATTTGAAGAGTTAAGCAACGGAGAGCTAACACTTGACGAGTTGATTTCATCGACCAGAATACCTTTTGATTATGCGGCTCCTCTCGTGTCAGAAATGCTGCTTAGCGGAGCAGTTTCCGAAAACCGGCAAAGATTTGCTTTGACTTTTCCATACACATGAAGTATATAATGGTAAAAGATTTCTTAACCTTGAGCCAGTGGGCTCGGAAATGAGTGTGAATGGGCAAGAGTTTAGTAATTGTGGAGTCTCCCGCTAAGGCGAAAACGATCGGTAGGTATCTTGGAAAAGACTTCCGGATCGCTGCTTCTGTCGGTCATATCCGCGATCTTCCGTCTTCGACGATCGGTGTTGATATCAGGCACGGATTCAGGCCGACGTATATTAATATGCGTGGCAAGGAAAAGGTGATTCGGGAACTCAAGGAATTATCGAAACAGGTCGACAATATAATCATCGCAACTGACCCTGATCGCGAGGGAGAGGCGATAGCTTGGCATATCGCCAAAATACTGAACGTCGATCTTGCTACTTCATGTAGGATATCTTTCAATGAAATTACTCAAAAAGCAGTCATGTCCGCATTGTCGGAACCGCGGATGATCGATATTGATCTGGTGAATGCACAGCAGGCAAGGCGAGTTCTTGATCGTTTGGTAGGCTATGAATTGAGTCCGCTCCTTTGGAAAAAAATAAAGAAGGGACTTTCTGCCGGCAGAGTTCAGTCAGTAGCTGCAAAGCTTATTGTAGATCGAGAGGATGAAATTAATTCGTTTATCAAGGAAGAGTACTGGCTTTTGACAGCGGAGTTAACACCACTTCAGACCGCTTTTCCTTTCAAATCCAAGTATTACGGAATCCTGAATGGAGAAAAGACTGAAAAGGTCAAACTTAAATCACAAGAACAGACGCTTTCTGTCATCAAGGAAACTGAAGGACACGATTATATTGTTCGTACGGTTAAGAAGGGCAAGAAACTCTCTAATCCATTCGCTCCTTTTACCACCAGTACATTGCAGCAGGAAGCATCTAAACGCCTGAGCTTTGCTTCCAGAAAAACAATGAGTGTTGCGCAACAGTTGTATGAAGGAATCGAAGTTGAGGGTCAGGGACAAGTGGCTCTCGTATCCTATATTCGTACGGACTCTGTTCGAGTATCCGAAGATGCGCAGGAAGCCGCCAAAGAAATCATTCGTGAAAAATTCGGCGAGGCATACATTCCGAAGCATCCACATAAGTATTCCAACAAGAATTCTGCACAAGATGCTCATGAAGCTATCCGGCCGGCGCATTTCGAGCTTTCACCTGAAAGCATTCAGGATTCTCTTTCGCACGATCAATATCGGTTATACAAGATGATTTGGGATCGTTTTATCGCTTCCCAGATGTCTTCTGCAGAAATAGACACCGTAACGCTGGATATTTCCTGTGCCGCTCATCTTTTCAGGACTCAGGGTGAAACGGTCCGTTTTCAGGGTTTTCTTGCTCAGTATACGGACATTAACGAAGACAAAGCGGATGACGATAAAGATTATTCCAAAATCAAGTTGCCACTTCTTCACGAAGGAGAACAACTGAAGCTGATTTCGTTGACTCCGGAGCAGAAGTTTACATTACCTCCGGCAAGGTATACCGAGGCCACGTTGATAAAAACCATGGAGGAAAAGGGTATCGGCCGTCCTTCGACATACGCCCCCACAATTTCGACGATACTAGAAAGAAGTTACGTAGAAAAACTCGGGAAATTCCTGATTCCAACTGAACTTGGAAACATTGTGACAAAGATGCTCGCAGAGAATTTTCAGAATATTGTGGATACTGCATTTACTGCCAAGATGGAAGAATCGCTTGACGAAGTAGAATTAGGGAAAAGAGACTGGGTTGAAGTTCTTTCAGAATTCTATTTCCCTTTTCACGGATTGGTTGAAAAGGCCGGAAGTGATATTGTTAAGGTTGAAGCCGTAGTTAAACTTACAGGTGACAAATGTCCTGAATGCCTGAAAGGCGATCTTATCATAAAAGAGGGCAGATTCGGCAAATTTGTTGCCTGCTCTGATTTTCCCGAATGTAGATACACAAAGAATATTGAAACATCCGTTAATGCCAAGTGCCCGAAATGCGGGTCCGGACTGGTATCCAGAGCCTCTAGAAAATTCAAGGGAAGAGTTTTTTACACTTGCGATAAGAAGGGAACGGATCCGGAGTGTCCGTTTATCAGTTGGGATCTTCCGATCGACGGCAGTAATTGTGAAATTTGTAGCAGTTATATGGTTATGAAGAATTTTAGAGGAAAAGCCTATCCGAAATGTTCCAACAAAGCGTGTGCGTCAAATGAGCGGAAGAAATCATCGAGCAAAGACGCTTCAGAGGCTGAGGTGGAATTAACGGAGATGGGTAGTGAGTAAACGGTGAGTGATCCATTGATTTCAGTTATTGGTGCCGGACTTGCCGGATCTGAAGCTGCCTGGCAGATTGCGGAGGCTGGCCTACGCGTTCGTCTTTATGAAATGAAGCCGTTGCGGAAATCTCCTGCTCACCACAGCGATAATTTCGCAGAACTCGTTTGCAGCAATTCTTTTCGATCGGACAGAATTGAAAATGCTGTCGGCTTACTTAAAGAAGAACTCAGAAAAATGGGTTCTCTGATTATGTCCTGTGCGGATCGTACCAAGGTTCCTGCAGGAGGAGCACTTGCCGTAGACAGAGAAGATTTTTCGAGTTTGGTAACCGAGTCAATTAAAAATCATCCGCTTATCGAGATTGTTTCTGAAGAAGTTTCTTCCATACCATCCGAAGGCACCGTCATTATTGCAACAGGGCCGCTAACCGACGGCGAATTAGCGAGCTCGATCATGAGTATTCTCGGAAACAGCGAGTTTCACTTTTTTGACGCAGCAGCACCGATTGTTCTTTCGAATTCCATCGACCGAAGTATCGCATTTCCGATGTCACGCTATGGAAAAGGCGGGGATGATTATTTGAACTGCCCGATGAACGAGGAAGAATACCGACTGTTCTATGAGGCCTTAGTGACTGCAGAGTTGGCTGAGGTCGCGAACTTTGATAAAGAGACGGTTTTTGAAGGGTGTATGCCGATTGAAACGATGGCCAAGCGCGGATATGATACGATCCGGTTCGGCCCGATGAAACCGGTTGGACTGATTGACCCCCGGATTGGCAAAGAGCCCTATGCCTGCGTTCAACTTAGGCAGGATGACCGCCTGGCATCCATGTTCAACATTGTCGGATTTCAGACCCGTCTGCGAATTACGGAGCAGCAACGAGTATTCAGAATGATTCCCGGACTTCGTGATGCTGAGTTTTGCCGGTATGGCGTGATGCATCGCAATACTTTTATCAATTCACCGCAAATTTTGGATTCGCACTATTCCCTGAAAAATGACTCGAGGATCTATTTTGCGGGTCAGATTACCGGCGTTGAAGGATATGTAGAATCGGTGGGCTCCGGTTTGCTGGCAGGAATATATGCGGCAGCGGCGATTAAGGAACTTTCCATCGAAAATCCGCTATCCGATAACACCATGATCGGAGCGATGGCGGCGTATGTTTCGGATCCTGCCGTAAAAAAATTTCAACCGATGAATGCTAATTTTGGCATTATCGCGCCACTTGGTCGCAAATTTAAAAGTAAACCGGAAAAGAATCTATTGTATGCCGAAAGATCGCAAGAAGAAATAGACCGGTTTATTCCGGTTATTTCCGCCTTGAGAGAAAAAGGTTATAATTAATTAGTTGTATAACTATTTGTAGACTGGAGTTGATTATTTATGGGGTTTTTCAGTGGGATGGATCAGCCCGGTCCCGGCGTTTATATTGATGATCCGAAGGACGGGCCGGTCGTAAGTTTCTTCAAGATGTACGTATCGAAATTTTTCACGCTATGTTTGTGTAATTTAATGTTTTTGGTGGCAAATATCCCGGCACTTCTGATCTGCTGCCTTTTTGGAGGATACCTTCTTCCGACGATCAGTCCATCTCTTTCGATAAGCAGGCTGACGGAAATGATTCCTCTTTTTTTAGGTGATTCCCTAAGCGATCCGTCTCAAATAGCGGCGGCAGCAGACCAGTTTTACTGGCTATTAATAATCCTATTTTCATTCGCTCTGACGGGTATGCTACTTATCGTTTTCGGACCGTTTCAGGCTGCACTCAGTTATGTGTATCGTAATTTTGCACGCGGTAATTCAAGTTCTTTTTGGCAGGAATTAGTCAAGGCGTTCAAGGATAACTGGAAACAGTCACTGATTACTTCAGTTATTTCGGCGATCGTAACCATTGTTCTTCTGATCAATATTGGTTTTTATGCAACTGTATACACCGGGAAAATAGCAACTCCGCTTGCGGTGATCGTTTCGGTTTTTCTTTTTTTCTTCATGTGTATACAAATGTACGTGTACCCGATGATTGTTTCTCTGGAACTTCCTCTTAAAAAAATATACAAAAATGCACTGATTTTTACGATAATCCGGCTGGCTCCGACGATAGGTGTTGTGCTAATCCAACTAGTGGTTGTTCTCATTATTCCTTTGCTTCTGGTTTCCTTTGGTTCGAGCATCGGACTTTCGATTGCCGTTGCATTTTACTTGACCTTCGCGTTCTCTTTTGCACATTTCCTGGGTAATTTTTTCGCATGGTATCAAATCGAAAAATATATTGTTGCTCCTCAACAAAAGGCAGAAGATGATGAAAAGCCGATCGAAGAAGATAAAAACGCTTCGTCCAATGATGATGTTAGGAATGACGACACCGAAAGCAAATAATCCATTAATTATTTTGTTGAACAAAAAAGGACGGCATATCAACAATGCCGTCCTTTATGTTATCGCTATGAGCTTTCCAGTTTCACATAACCAAGTCATTCATGTTGTAAAGACCCGGGCTGAGTTTGGATATGAATTGCGCCGCCTTGACTGCACCGCGGGCAAACACGTCCCTCGTTAATGCGTTGTGGGAGATTACGATATTTTCTTCAGGTCCCGCAAAAATAACCGAATGGTCTCCGACAATATTTCCACCGCGAACGGAGTGAATTCCGATTGTGCTTTTCTCTCGCGGATGCCGGTCGTTGTGTCGGTCATAAACATACTCCATATCGTCACTGACAGCGCTGTTTATTGCTTCGGCGATCATCAGTGCCGTTCCCGAAGGTGCATCAATCTTGCGATTATGATGTGACTCGAGCAGCTCAACATCAAAATCGGGATAAAGAACTTCCGCAGCCTTTTTAACCAGATTGATGAGTACACTAATTCCCAAAGACATGTTTGCGGAATGAAAAACGGCTACTTTATCGGAAAGTAAGTGTAGCTGCTTTTTGTTATCTTCCGACAGTCCGGTCGTGCACATGACGATCGGCTTGGACCTTGATTCGGAAAGTGAAAGAACAGAGGCAAATGAATTCACATGGGAAAAATCAATAATTACATCAAAATCTTCTTTGCAGTCAGTTGCGACAGAATAGACCGGAAACGCACAAGGGGTGGTTTGAATATCTGCGCCGGCAACAATTTGAACGCCGTTTGTCTGTGAACAGATACCCGTAATAACCTTCCCCATATGACCGTTACAGCCATTCAAAAATATACGTAGATTTTCCATTATTACACCGTCATCCTAAAACTGTTGTGTGCAGATAAATCATAGTTAGAAAGAACTGCCTCAAGGTTTGCATGTCCTTCCTTCGACATTTCACAAAGAGGCAGACGGCAATCGCCGACATCCCATCCAAGAATATTCAGTGCTTCTTTTACAGGAATCGGATTGACGTCCGAAAAAAGCGCGTTGACCAGCGGTACTAAATCCAGCTGTATTCTACATGAACCGGAAGTATCACCGTTAAGGTAGCTGTGAACCATCTTGCTCATCAGAGCAGGAACGATATTTGCCGCTACGGATATTACGCCCTTTGCTCCGAGGGAAAGCATCGGTACAACATATCCGTCTTCGCCGGAATATATCACAATATTTTCTCCGCAAAGATGGGCAACTTCCGGTACTTGTAACACGTTGCATTCTTTTACACCAACGATATTAGTGATTTCGGATAAACGCTGCAGGGTTTTTGGTGCAATGTTCAAATTGGTTCTGGAGGGAACATTATATAGAATGATCGGTAGATCTGTAGCTGACGCCATCGCGTCAAAATGCCGGAACAGCCCTTCCTGAGATGTCTTATTATAATAGGGTGTAACGATCAGCAGTGCGTCGACACCGATCGCAGTAGCCTCTCGGGTCAACTTAATACCGTGAGATGTGTCGTTGCTTCCTGCCCCCGCAATTACGGGGATTTTGCCGGCAACGCGCTCAACAACAATTTTTACCGCTTCGAGATGTTCGGAATCCGGCATCGTTGAAGCCTCGCCCGTTGTTCCGCACACGACGATTGCGTCTGTCCCGTTTTTGAGATGGAAGTCGACAAGCTGCTGAAGTTTCTTACAGTCGACACCTCCTTGTGAAAAAGGTGTGATAATCGCTGCTGCAGAGCCTTCAAATACTGGCTTTTTCATGAATAGACCTCCTTCTCTTATAAGTTTGAGTATAAATTATACTTCAGAAGTATGTTGAAATGATAGCACCTACTATACTTCAACGTCAATTGTGACTATAATTGTTTTTCATGAGAACCAGTGATTTTTTCTATGATCTTCCCGAAGAATTGATTGCACAGCACCCCTTAAAGGATAGGGGGGGCTCAAGACTTCTGATGCTCGATGGCACATCAGGAGAAATCAGTCATCGACTTTTCAGCGACATCCCTGAGATTTTGCATAAGGGGGATTTGCTGGTTCTAAATAACACAAGAGTCATTCCCGCCAGGCTTCTCGGAGCAAGGGCAGACACCGGGAAAGCGATTGAACTGCTGCTTCTGAAACGTCTGGACGAATGCCATTGGGAAACACTTGCAAGACCCGGTAAAAAAGTCCGCAAGGGTGTCCGGCTGGTTTTTCTTCCCGGCAGGCTTGAAGCGATTGTCAAGGATGTTCTCGAAAACGGAAACAGAATCATCGAGTTCATTTTCCAGGGTATCTGGGAAGAGGTTCTTTACGAAGCGGGTACGGTTCCGCTTCCGCCGTATATACACGAGCAACTTGAAGATAAAGAAAGATATCAGACAGTCTATGCGGTTCTTCCCGGATCGGCTGCGGCGCCGACAGCCGGACTTCATTTTACCGAAGCAATGCTCAGCAGACTAAAGGAAAAGGGAATAGAAATTACAGAGTTGACTCTTCATGTCGGTCTCGGTACTTTCAGGCCGGTAAAATGCGATGTCATTGAAGAACATGTCATGCACTCCGAGTGGTTTGATTTTCCTGAGGATGCGGCCGATAAAATCCGCAGGGCAAGGGCGGAGGGACGAAGAGTGGTTGCTGTGGGAACAACGAGTTGCCGAACACTGGAATCTGTTTGCAGAAATGATCCGGAAATGAAGGCCTGCTCCGGATGGACCGATATTTTTATGTATCCGGGTTATCAATTTGGATGTGTCGATGTGATGATTACTAATTTTCACCTTCCTGAATCCACCCTGATTATGTTGGTTTCTGCATTTTCGGGAAAAGATAATGTTTTCAAAGCATATCAGGAAGCAATTGATAGGCGTTACCGGTTCTTTAGCTTTGGAGATGCGATGATTATTACAAGAAATAAACTGCCGGGTTCCGGCGAAAGGAAATAGAGTAATGGAAACGTCAAAACCGCCCGTCTGGTATGAGAGCATTCATGTTTGTAAACAGACGGGGGCAAGACTCGGAAGAGTTCATACACCGCACGGCTCGTTTATGACGCCGGAATTCATGCCCGTCGGGACTCAGGCTACGATTAAAGGAATGTCGCCGGATGAAGTTGCCGGAATGGGTGCGAATATTATTTTGTCAAACACGTACCATCTATGGATGCGTCCGGGCAGTGATATTGTCCGTGAAGCGGGTGGCCTTCACCGTTTTATGAACTGGAAGGGCGCAGTTTTGACCGACAGCGGGGGATTTCAGGTTTTTTCTTTGGCGCGTCCGAAAGACATCACCGAAGAGGGTGTCAAGTTCAAATCCCACATTGACGGTTCCGCGCATATCCTGACACCTGAAAAATCAATGGAAATACAAAGTGATCTGGGCGCGGACATCATTATGGCTTTTGACGAGTGCACGCCTTGGCCTTGCGAGCATAACTACGCTAAGAAGTCACTTGAAAGAACCACCCGATGGTTGGAGC
>Ga0209373_10002196_pt1 | contig 20151 bp, 12 predicted proteins | sample Higcelweek5metaG_FD_187173 | JGI IMG/M metagenome (GOLD analysis project Ga0209373, IMG submission 187173) | Freshwater pond sediment microbial communities from the University of Edinburgh, under environmental carbon perturbations - High... | ecosystem: Environmental > Aquatic > Freshwater >... | reverse complement strand
GAAGAGCTGTAACTAACTTGCGGTGCTAAGCCAGAGCCACGTTTTGTAGTTACCAAAATTACACCGTTAGCACCACGGGCACCATATACTGAGGCCGAAGCGGCATCTTTGAGAATTGTAATGCTTTCGATATCGTTTGGGTCAATTCGGTTGAAATCGCGTTCGATTCCATCGACCAATACCAATGCACTGTTGTCGCCATAAGTACTTTTTCCCCTAATGCTAAACGAAGGTGAATCGGCACCCGGTCTACCACTGGTTTGACGGGTAATAACGCCAGTAAGCTTACCCGCAAGGGTTGAGGTAATGTTGGGAGCAGCTGTTTTAATTAAATCATCGCTTCCAATTGTAGAAACCGACCCGGTTAGGTCAGCCTTACGCATTGTACCATAACCAATTGCAACAACTTCTTCAAGCCCTATCAAATCGGCTTCAAGAACAACATTGATTACTTGTTGATTATTAACAGAAACTTCGGTGGTTTTGAATCCAATAAACGAGAAAATCAATTTCCCATTTGAAGGTACATTTGCCAACGAGAATTCACCATCGACGTTTGCAACAGTACCGTTGCTTACACCTTTTATCATTACATTTGCTCCTGGAACAGGAGCTCCATTTGATTCGGTAACCTTTCCTTTAACCAATAAATTTTGTCCGAAAACAGTAGTCGTAAAGGTTAGAAAACCAAAAATAAGGAGAACTTTAAATAGAATCACTCTGTTCATGGCCGAGTAAATTCGACAATAGAATAGCTCAATTTTTTGCATAGCTTTAGTTAAAAATTAGTAGTTGCTGTGTTCTCCATTTTTCCATTTCACCATTCAAATTTTGATGTAGAGTGATGCCATTTCAAACAGAAGAATCCACAATCCGAAAGTATTTCTATCGCTAAACCATACTATTCACTATTTTTTAAAAAGTATGTACTAATGTCTATCTTAAAATTCGGCAATTATATATACACCTAAATAACAACTACTTATCACACATACGTAGTTTAGCAACAAATCTCAGCATTGAAAATCGAATTACAAACCAACGTTTCCATAACTTATTTTCTCAAACAATTCATAATCCATTTTGAATCATTTAGCTCTTTTGAAGGGATCTATACCCTCATTAAATTCAAACTGAATTTCGATCTTAACATGTTTTAAAGCATGTAATTTGAAAAATTATGCTGATTTTTGCGACCTCAATAAAATTCACAAGAATTGATATGGTCGCACAAAACAAAGCAATGCAAATACGGCACGAAATTCAGGAACGGATTATCAGGCTGATTTTGAATGAAACGTTACTCGAGGAGATAGACAAAGTGCCATTGCACATGCGCCCCCGAGGAAGTGAAAGTTTCCGTTGCTGCATTTACCGCGACCGAGCCCTGATTAAACAAAAGATAATGGCCATGCTTGGTTTTGAAGTAAAAACCGAGATTGACGAAATAAGCCCCCTTTCTGATTTTGTTCTGCAAAGTTTTGTAAAAGCATCGAGCGACCGCGAAATTATGCGGGTTGTTGCCGATGCCTGCCATGGTTGCCAACAAAACAACTATGTGGTCACCAACATGTGCCGCGGTTGCCTTGGCCGTCCGTGCGAAGTAAATTGCCCAAAAGATGCCATTGATATTATTGGTTCAAAAGCTGTTATCAACCCCGACAAGTGCATTAGCTGTGGCATTTGCGAAGGTGTTTGTCCTTACCATGCAGTAATTTATGCACCTGTTCCGTGCGAAGAGTCGTGCCCTGTGGGTGCCATTTCGAAAAGTGAAACAGGAAAAGAGATCATCGATTTCGACAAATGTACTTATTGCGGTCGCTGCCTAATGGCCTGCCCTTTTGGAGCCATTGTTGAAGAAACGCATGTTTTTGACCTGGCTTTTTCGTTAAAACGGAAGAAGAAAATAGTGGCAATGCTGGCTCCGTCGGTTGCCGCACAATTTAGCTGCACCCTGCCTCAAATGAAATCGGCACTAATTAAAATTGGGTTTCACGATGTTATTTATGCAGCCGAAGGCGCTGATTTAACCACACTACACGAAGCAGAAGAATTTATAGATAACGGTGGTAAACTGATGACTACATCGTGCTGCCCGTCGTTTGTGAACATTATCGAAAAGCACGTTCCTTCACTTATAAATCATGTTTCGCACACGCCTTCGCCAATGGTTTTCACGGCCCGAATAGCCAAAGAACGACATCCAAATGCTCAAACAGTATTTGTGGGGCCTTGCTTGGCGAAGAAAGCTGAATCGTATAAAGTTGCAGGTGTCGATATGGTCATCAACTTTGAAGAACTGGACGCCATTTTGATGGCTGCAGAAATTGATCCTGGTGTACTGGAGGTCAGCAATTCAGCGATTGAAGCGTCGGCCGATGGATGGAGGTTTGCAACCAGTGGTGGTGTTCTTACTGCTGTGAAAAACAAGCTGCCCGATGGGGTTGACATTCGTCCAATGGTATTCAACGGATTGGATAAAAAATCGATCAAACAACTTAGTTTACTTCCGAAGAAAAACGAATTCAACTTTGTTGAAGGAATGAGCTGCGAAGGTGGTTGCGTTGGTGGTTGTTACATGAGTGTAAAACCAACGGTTGCTCAAAACCGCATCAACAAATTAGCTGAAGAAATAAGTAATTGATGTTTTATGATTGACTATTAATTATTGTCATTCGATACTGGAAATCAATGCAATCACAAAGCTATAAATACGACATTATATAAATATCAGTACTTAAAAGCAGCAGATCTAAATTAATTCAAAATCACTTCTACGCCCGAAAAAAGTTGCGATTTCTGTTTTCGGGCTATATCGCAGGGTGGAGGCTAAAGAAGAATGTTGAACCTTTTCCAAGTTCTGATTCAACCCAAATTTTACCATTCATTTTCTCGACATACGCTTTGCAAATTGCCAGTCCCAGGCCATTTCCACCATATTTCCTTTCTGCAGCAGGTTCAACCTGGCTAAAGCGCTCAAAAATATAATTGAAGTGCTCGGGTGCAATTCCAATGCCAGTGTCGGTAATGCTAAACACTACTTCTCCGTTAACGTAATCGGCATTAAGTGTAACCGAACCTGTTGTTGTGAATTTGAATGCATTCACAAGTAAATTGGTTATTATTTGCTCAAATTTTGTTGAATCGGCCAGTACACAAGTTATGTTCTCATGATTAAATAATTGCAACTTAAAATCAATCCTTTTATTTAGTGCATCAAACTGAAACACCTTGTAAACACGTTCAAGAACTGGGTTGATCTCAACATCTTTAAGACTTAAATCGAAATTTCCTGTTTCAATTTTTGACATCTCAATTATGTCGGTAACAATACCCAGAAGCTGATAGCAACTTTTTTGGATAATTTCGGTATATTCAATTCTCAGCTCAGGTGTAAGATCGTCCATTTCGATCAGGCTTGCAAAACCGATGATCGAGTTCATAGGAGTCCTAATTTCGTGACTCATGTTAGCAAGAAATGCCGATTTAAGCATGTTGCACCTTTCGGCATATTCTTTTTCCTTTAATAATTCCTTCTGCGTTTTCTGGTTCTTTTCTATTTCGGTTAAAAGAGTATCATTAATATGAACCAGATCGTCGTTACTTTTTTGAAGCACATTGGTGAGCTGCATGTTCTCCATTTTTAACCGATGTATCTCTAACGCACTGTCGATTGTTGACTTAATATCCTCTTCTTTCCAGGGTTTTTCAACATATTGAAAAATTTTCAACTCGTTAACCGCCTCGCGTAGAATATCATAATCGGAATAGGCCGTGACCAATATCCGGTTCAATTCTGGGAACTTGTTAAGGGCAATTTTCAGAAAGTCGAGCCCCGACATGCCGGGCATCCGTTGGTCGGTAAGTATCAAGTCGATATTTTCCTTTTCTAACATTTCAATTCCTTCAGCTCCTGAAGTTGCAGTCAGAATGTTATATTGCCGTCTAAATGTATTTCTAAATATCCTTAGATTCGATTCTTCATCGTCGACATATAGGATTGTATATTTTTGTTCATCACTCATTTCCAATGGCTTGCTTTATTATTTCACTCAATTCATCTTCCTTCCATGGCTTAGCAATAAATCGGAACAATTGATATTCTTTAAACGCCAGTTCAATATCATCCGGATCGCTATACCCTGAGATAATTAGCCTTCCGGGAGGAATATCGGGGTATTCCTCTTGCACCATTTTAAGAAACTCAACACCGGTAACTTCAGGCATACGCTGATCGGTGATAACCAAGTCAACTTTATGCCCTGAGAGTAGTTCCATCCCTTCTTGAGCTGTATCGGCGGTTAATATTTCATACTCGCGCCTGAAAGTAGCTTTAAACAAACGAAGGTTTATTTCTTCATCATCTATATATAATATGGTTTTCTTATTTGTATCCATATTCTATCAATTATTTTGCTTACAAGGTAATGAAATCGTAAATATAGTTCCATCATTTTCAACACTTTTTACATCGATAGTCCCGCCATGCTCCTGAACAATTCCAAATGTTATCGAAAGCCCCAAACCCACACCTTTTCCCACACTTTTTGTGGTAAAAAAAGGATCGAATATTTTAGTTAAGTTCTCCGGCGAAATGCCTTTCCCATTGTCTTCAATTTTTATTGTTATCCTTTCGTCGTCGGCTTGAGTAGTTATTGTAATTACACCTTCTTTTTCAATGGCATCGATAGAATTGCTTATGATGTTCATAAAAACTTGGTTCAGTTTACCTGGAAAGCATTCAATTTTTGGCAACTGGCTGTAGTGCTTGTCAATTCTGATATGATTCTTGAATTTATTGCGTAAGAGCAGCAACGATGAATCGATTCCTTCATGAATATCGGTAAGCTGTTTACTATCTTTATCGATACGTGAAAAATTCCGAAGTCCCCTTATGATGTCGGCAGCACGCTCAGCACCAATGTGAATATCGTCAATGGTTTGGGGAATTATTTCAATTATTTCGTCTAATTCAATCTTTTTCCTTAATTCTACAATGTTGTTTTTTAATACATTGGCATCAGTATCGGTCGATATCCCTTGAATCTCTTTAAGCAATATTTCAAGGTCGTTATAATCGTTTCGAAGACTATTAACACCTGTGAAAACGAAGTTTACCGGATTATTTATTTCGTGTGCAATCCCAGCGGTAAGTACACCCAACGAAGCCATTTTTTCTGACGATACCAGTTGCGATTGTGTTTCTTTCAACTGGCCAAGTGTTTGATAAAGACTTTTATTGGTAGAAACCAGTTTCTTGTTAATGACTTCAATTTCATCTTTTTGCTTGGTTAACAGCCTGTTTTTCTTAATCTTACTTCTGTAACCATTTACTATTGAAATTAATACAATTAACGCAAGTATCCCCGCAATTACCGCAAGTATAAGTATTTGCTTTTGCCGGTCGATAATCAAGGTTTGCTCGTTTAACACCAAATTTTTGCTACTAATCTCACTAACCAAACTATCGAGAATTGCCTTACTATTTTTTATTTCAATCTGCTGATGGTCTATAAATTTCTGTTGCTCTGTCAAGTTGATCAACTGTTTTTTAATGGCTTCCGACTGTTCATTCATTTGTTCTTTTTGCCTGATCAGTTCATAATACTGTGAAGCTACTTGACTCTTTTGCTTTTCAATTTCCATTTTACCAGTAACCAATTCCTGACCTTGTTCGGTCAACTGGTTTTCCTGCCGTTTCATTTCAGCCTGCTGCTTTTCGATTTGGAGCAGCGATTTGGTGATTGTCCCGTTCAATTCATCGAGCGAATCGTTCATTACCCTGAAACGTATTTGAAGCTGTTCCATTTCTTTCTGCGAAGTCCGGAAAAGACCGGCCACATCAATTTCTGTTCCGCCCAATAACAATATCTCGGGATCAATTTTAAGGTTCTGGTTTAATGTATTGGCCTTATTCACCTCGAAAAGAAGTTCTTGTTTTGGCGAATCGTAGAGGTTGATCATCACATGTTGCTTATCGGCACTGTTTTCGGTTACCACCAAAATAGGCTCATCGCCAATTAATTTCAGCACTTGAGGCAGTAAACCCGAATTGAGGTTATCGATAAAAATCAGGTTTGGATGCGGTTTTTTCAACATTGAAATGGTTGGCCTAACGTTTATTGAAATGGCTTTCCCTTTTGCTTTCAGGTTCTTCGAAAAAGCGTTAAACTCTTCGACCAACCCTTTATCGCTACTAACCAGCACAATGCGAAAACTATCGAGTTTGGGTTCATTTGGCCAGGTGGTGTAACGGGAAAAATTGTACACATAGGCACCAACCATTTTGGTGCGGTTCACTTGCCCAAAAGAAGCCATTACAAGGACTATCAATAAAATAAACAGGGCAATGTGTTTGTTTCTATTTCTCATCGAACATTGGTTTAAAGTTCAAAAACATAACGGGCCGAAAGCATAACAGTACGCTGCGGTTGCCTGTAACGATCTGGAGCCCGGTTCGAGGTGTGGTAATATTCAGCATTGAAAAGGTTTTTTCCTGTAAGCTGTAAAGTCAATCCTTTCAGAGTTGAATAAGTTACCGCTCCGTTGAAAATCAAATACGGGTCTACCATTTTACTACCAGTAGAAGCAATAACTTTCGCATTTTCACATTTCCCCATGTAGTTCGAACGCAGGTTGATTTTTAGCCTTTTTGAAATTTCATAAGTGACGCCGGCATTGGCGCTATGAGGACTTATTTCGGTAATATGTTCTCCTTTTTCGTTGCTACTATGATTGAACGTGTAGTTAATATACGCATCAAACCTTTCGAGATTCAAGATTGCTGACAACTCTGCACCAGTCGTCACAATCTCACCTGTATTTCCCCACCGGTAACCTTCAGGAAGTTGTTCTTTTATGATTCCATTTATCAATTTGTTTTCAAATCCAATCATTTCTAAAGTCAAACTTTTAGAGACTATTATTGTCATTCCGGCTTCAATCGATTTCATCTTTTCGGGCAATAAATCGGGATTCCCTTTCCCGTCGGTATAATCCCATGGCTTTGGAGCCCTGAATGCTTCGGAATATGATACACGTACACCATGCCTGCCAAACATATAATTGGCACCAACCCTTGGCGTAAGCATCTGTTTATAAATACTACTTTGATCGAACCGTAATCCTCCGGAAAGGAATAAGGTACTGAAAAGCCTTAAACGAGGTTCAACAAACACGCTTATCAGGTAATTATTTTGCATCGAAGGTTTTGTTGGAACAGGGGGTTTAACATTGGGCGAATCGCTGTAAGTTTGTGTGGGACCATTGGCCAGATGCTCGAATTCAGCAATCAAACCACTTGTTAAAGAGAATGCTTGATTTAGGTTGCAATTCAGAATATTCTCCAACCCTGTTAGATTATTGGGGCGATAATATCCTACCTGTGCAGTATCAAGCACATAATAAACGGTATTTTTAAGAACAGTTGAATTGCGGTTGTATAATGTTGATGTTAATCGTAGTTTGTTGGAAAGTTGTTTATCGTATTTTAAATAACTGTTGACAAATCGGATATTCCAAGAAGTTCCATAATCTCGGTACTGAGTCCCAAAAGACTTTTGCATTGTGGCTGTAGATGTCTGTTTTTCAATAAAGTTAGTACCCAACGTAAAAGCCTTGGCTTCCAACTTAACCCCTAGGTTGTAGTCGTTTTCAAAGTTATCCATCAAATCGGTCCAGTTATTATCACCGGCAGCTCCTTTCAGGTTTGCTTTGTCGGTTTTCTTTACCATGCCCGAAACACGAATGGCCGCTTTATTATCGTTGAACATCCAATTGCCGGCAAAGTCACCCTCAACCGTATTGAAATTTCCAACCAACGAATGAATTTCTCCCTTGCTTTTTTCGGGTTTCTTTGTAATTATATTAATAATTCCAGTGATTGCATTGGTTCCCCAAGCTACCGACGATGGGCCATACACCACTTCAATGCGCTCAATATTCGACATATTGTATTGACCACCAGCATAAAATCCACCCGAATTAAGTTCATTAAGCTGAACCCCGTCAATTAACACCAACGTAAGGTTGTTTTGGTTGGGAATTCCACGCTGAAACACATAACTGTTTATTCCCAGAATATTTCGGAACTGAAAACCGGGCAAATCGGCCAATGCTTCTTCAAGTGTAAAATACCCGTTATTCCTGATATCGTTCGAAGTAATCACCCTAATTGTGGTTGGAACTTCTCCAATGGCTTGTTCGGTTTTCGAAACAGAAACAATTTTCATTTTTGAAAGCTGTTCAAAATTCAGGTCATACACATTCACATTTTCGTTTTGCGAAAAAGCAAGAATTGAAAAAGCCAATAAGAGCAATAAGAGGCAATATTTCATTTTTGTGGCGTTAAATAATTCAATTAGCCAATAGATAGAATCAAACCTCGCTCCCAACCGCATCAAAACCTAAACACACTAAACTTTCATTCTATTCTTTCAATTGAATAATGTACGAAATTTGACTTAAACAGCAGGTGATTTAGTTTGCTTTTTTATTAAAAAATGAATTATTATGGAAAATTAAAACCTATTTGAATATATTGGCAGCAACCAACGACGAGATAATTTTCTAACTTTCCGAAAAAATTTAAGCAATGCACCGGTTAACACTCCTATTTATCAGCTTCTTTGTTCTGAATTGCAGCATACTTACAGCACAAGAACAAGCCGATTCCATCATCTTCATCGAAAAGCAAAAACTTTTTGGAAGCACAGAGTACCAATCACGTTCCGAATTATTTACAAAAATCGGGAAATCGTTTATTGAAACGCCTTATGTAGCTGCCACTCTCGAAAAAGAGGGAGATGAATCTCTGGTGGTTAACTTGCACGGTCTCGATTGTACCACATTTGTTGAAAGTTGCATCGCCCTCACAAATACTTTTTCTTCAGAAGAAAAAAGCTATGACATTTTTCAGAATAAATTGAAAGCTATCAGATACCGTAACGGAATTTTGAACGGTTATACCAGTCGACTTCATTATTTTTCTGAATGGATTTTGAACAACAAAGAAAAAGGGATAATTGAAGATGTAACCAAAAAGGTGGGCGGAGTTCTTTACCCAGTAAGTCTTAATTTCATGAGCACCCATCCACAGTTTTATCGCCAACTGAAAGCCGATTCAACATTGATCCCGATTATAGCTATGCAAGAGAAACAGATTTCGGAACGAGAATTTTATTTCATCCCGAAAGAAAACGTTGAAAAGATTGAACGTGAATTGGAAGAGGGAATGATTGTTGGAATTACCACAAATAAAGAGGGTTTAGACATTGCCCACACTGGAATATTGGTGAAGGAAAATGGTCGTGTTCACCTGCTCCATGCTTCGTCGGACTTCAAAAAAGTAATGGTTTCGGAAAAACCCCTGGCCGATTACCTCATGGGGAACAAATCGCAAAACGGGATTATGGTACTGAAGATTAAAGGCCATTGTTGGTAACAAATTAAAAGCAACAATTCAATCTACGAATTGAAAATTAGTGAACCACTTCAGATCCACTGCACATTACGACTCGATAAAACTACTTAAAAAGAGACACTTACAACTAATCGGCCAAATTCAATTGTGCATACCGGTTTTGAACCACCTTTTTGTATGCCATTTTTAGTTCTGAAGAAAGAAACGATTGGTCAATCCATTCCATGGCTTTATGCCTGTTGCTTATCATCCTTTTAAATACCCTTTGTATCTGTTTGTCGGTTAAAGCGAGGCCCTTAGCCAATTTTTCAAAATGCTCTTTCTTCAATTTTTTCTTCTTTCCTTCAAGCGTCAGTGCAAGTTCTTCGGTATCGTCGGGATTAAGAATATTCACATTCAATAGATCATAAGCCGGGGCCAAAATCCAGCCAGAAGGACTTTCGATCATCGAGAAATTTTTCAGGTGCATATCGTTATTCCCGGTTAAAAAACAAAACATCGAAAGCTCGAAAAAGAAGAGTTTATCTAGCAGGGTATTATTTGAATACGAGTGAAGAGCTTTCCCCACTTTCTCCATCGAACTTACATACTTGTCAAAAGCTTCAGTAATCTGAAACATATCAATCATGTGGATTTTTGCACCACCTGAGGTGCGGTCAATTCTTTTAGTGATGTACGATAATTCGCCCGATGCCAGGCGAATTAAACTCGACGGCACAACCTTTATTCCAAAAGCTTCAGCTATACGCATGGTCACATGTTCATTTTCAGGCATTTCCCTGAATTTATCGGAAGGTGGTTTCAGGATGAATTGACCTCCAAGTGCACCCACCACAGTTAATCGTGTGTCGGTATTTCCTTGGGTTTCTTTCACCACCGATAGAGATAACTTGGGCTGTACGCCGGGAACAGCAATGCTTCGCTCCACAACATCTTTAGCCATATCAGCCATCTGATTTATCGAATAAGGTATTAGTGGTGGCGTAGCTGTTCCAAAGAATTCAGTGCAGCATTTCGCATGAAAATCACCTTCACCATCAATGATTTGATAACAATACAGGCACTTATTGCTCATTTTCTTCTTGAATTTGTTCAACACTTACTGCTCCAATGCAGTTTTTACAGCATGCCAGCAATAGTCCCATGCGGTCGTTTTTATTTATTTTCCAGTTTTTAGAGGCAATATCCAATAACCAACCTTCGGGAATCAAACCATCAAAAAACGGGAACAACCGCTTATCTCGGTAGGGTTTGATTGTAACGGGCATCGTAAATGTGATAAACTCTTTAGGATGTTCAATCACAAAGTCTTCGTCATACTGAAATACAAATTCCCCGTCATCGGTTTCTGTGACAATTCCTGCAAAATGTTCTTTATAATAGACCTTGCCTTTTCTCATTCTGCTATTTCTTTGCTGTTTACAGGAGCCAATTCATGACCAAACATACTTAACACCAGGTTGACCTTATCCATATTTAGATTTGTTTTCCCCTGTTCTATTTTACGTATTACCGTGAGAGCAACCCCTGCCCGTTCGGCAAATTCCTCCTGAGTGAGATTCACCTCTTTTCTGCGTTCTTTTACAAATTCTGCAAGCCTTTTCATTGTATGCTTTTAGATATAATAGAAAACAAATATAGATATTTATATGTATTTAGATATAATAAATAATTAACAAACACATTTATATGCTTTAACATATAATAGCATTCACAAATCACTTTCTTCATTAACTGTTTCGCCCTATTAATAGGGAGTCACTTGGTTAATCAATATACATCGATAAAAGATTTCGAATTTAATGGTTTGCCGTTTTGAAACGCGAAAGAATGCAATTGGAAATCTATTAACCTGAGTTCGATTTTAAAAAGCATTTTCGATATACATTCCTTATAATCAAGATGCTATTTTGCAACTGTTATTGGTATTCGACCCCGACTCGATCGGATGTTTATAGAAAAGCAACCATTTCTATAAACATATGACTCCAAAGGAGTCATACAAACAAGAGAAAACATACAAAAGACTAAAGATTAATGCATTAACAATAACACTCAGGTTGTTAACTATTTCCGTGAATACTTGAAGGCGATACATCAAACATTTTTTTAAACGACTTGCTGAAGTATGCAGGGTCGTTAAACCCAACTTTGTAAGCAATTTCAGAAACGGTAAGTTCGCCAACCGATAACAACTTCTTCGCTTCGTTTAAGCGTACATTTTTCACAAATTCGGTAGTCGATAAACCAGTTATTTTCTTCAGCTTCACATGTAACAGCGTTCGGCTGATCATGATCTCCTTACAAAACAGTTCTACATTGAAATTAGCATCATCCAAATGCTCATAAATAATTGTTGTTAGCCGTTCGATGAACTGCTGGTCTTTGTTGCAAAGTTGGGTTACCGTTTCGGTTAGCGAGTCGAACTTGGCAAATTTATTCCGAATATTTTCCCTCGAACGCAGAATATTGCGCACCGTAAGCTCGAGCTCACGTAAATTAAACGGCTTGTCGATGTAGGCATCGGCACCATAATTAAGTCCCTGTAATTTTGAATCGAACCCCGATTTTGCTGTTAGCAAAACAATAGGAACATGGCAGGTTTCAACGGCATTTTTAATGGTCGAGCACAACGTGTAACCATCCATGCGGGGCATCATTATGTCGCTAATGATGATGTCGGGTTGCGATTTTGCGATCTTCTTCATGGCCTCTTCTCCATCGTAAGCCAAGCTCACTTTATAGTAGCGAGAAAAATGCTGAACCAAAAAGGCCGACAAGTCTTTGTTGTCTTCAACCACCAACAGTTCATATTCAGTTTCCTGAATATCGGAGGAAACAGGCAACGGAGCCGATTGATCGAAATCGAGAATAAACGACGAATTTTCCAACCTGAAACTTTCGTTGCGAACAATGAACTGATCGTTTTGAATGGTTTCTTTCGGGGGGTTATGCATCAGTGGAAGCTGAATAATTACAGTTGTTCCAACTTTAAGTTCTGAATTGATGTGGATTTGTCCGTCGAGAAAATTCACCAAACTTTTCACCAGTGCCAAACCAATTCCACTGCGGTGAAAATTGTTCACATCGTCGGAATAAAACGGATCGAAAATCTGCTTCAATTTCGAGGGCGACAAACCGGGACCATTATCCTTCACGGTCATCACCATTTCGCTGATCCGATCTGAATCTGAACCCTGATCATTTCCACCAACACGTTCAACAATATTCACATCGAGCGAAACTGAACCCGGCTTTTCGAATGAGTTACAAGCATTGCTGACGAGGTTGGTGACTATTTTTTCAACTTTATCGGGATCGAAAAAGACCGAAAAACTGTTGATGTTGGAGGTGAAACTCCCAGTTAGCGACTTCTTCTGCATTAACGGATAGAAGGTTTCGAACGTACTCCTCAGAAACCCGATCAAATCGCCTTTGTTCAGTTTCAGCGAGGCATGGTCGGTTTCAATCTTTCTAAAGTCCATCAGCTGGTTAATCAAAAATAGCAGTCGCATAGCGTTTTTCTTTATCAGCAACCCGTCATTTTTCACTTGGGGAAGCATCTCTTCGTGCGACAAAAATTTCTCAATGGTAGCAATGACTATGGTTAGCGGTGTTTTAAACTCGTGGCTGATGTAGGTAAAGAAATTTAACCTGTGCTGGTTTACCTCTTCGTTCTTTTGCTTTTCGAGCGTGGCCACTTGTATTTTCAATTTCTCCTGATGCCGCAACATGGAGTAATACCAGTAGAGGTACAAAAGGGTTGAAAAAATAATAAAATAGAGCAAAAAGCCCCAAACTGAAAGCCAAAACGGCGGAAGAATACGTATTTCGAGCGTGCGTTCAATATCGCTCCACACTCCTTCCCCATTGGCCACCTTCACATGAAAGGTATATTTCCCGGGCGAAAGATTGGTGTAAGTGGCATTGTTTTTCGTATTCACGTAGTTCCAATCTTTTTCAAACCCTTCGAGATAATAAGAATACCGGTTATTTTCGGGCAACAAATAGTTGATGCCAATAAACTCGATGGTGAAAACGTTGTACTTATATTTCAGTTCAATTTTCTGTTGATAATCGATGTGCGACTGCAAAATGTCTTTATCACCAATAGAAAGAGAATTGTTGAAAAGTTTAAAATCAGTGAAATGCAAAACAGGCTGCTGATAGTTGATCATCAGGTTCACAGGGTTGAAATAGGTTAGCCCGTTTACTGCACCAAAATAAATCAGTCCGTCGGAAGTAGCCAATCCTGACTTATAGTTGTACTGGTTGCCGATTAAGCCGTCGTGTTGCGAATAGTTACGGAATTTCTCGTTTACCGGGTTCAACATCGAAATTCCTTTGTTGGTGGTAAACCAAATATTTCCGGGCTTATCTTCAGCAATAGCATAAACGGTATTGTTGGGCAATCCGTTTTCAACCGAAAACGATTTAAACGATTTGTCGGCAGGGTTGTATTTCAACAAACCGCCTTCGGTTGTACCAAACCAAAGTACATTTCGCGAATCGTTGAAAAAATAGATAATCTGGTTGCTTTTCAGTAGGGGGGTGTTGTTGGTATTGTAATTGGTAAGGCGCAGGTTTTGATCAATTTTATAAATGCCATTGAAATAACTGCATGCCCAAATATTCCCCTCAAAATCTTCACCTACATGATAAAAGAAAAGATTGTCAATAGCCTCGGGCATGAACATATTAAACTGATCGCTACCTGGCATTTTCAAGTAAAGCCCACTGATGGCAGCCACCCAAATACGCTTTTTACTGTCGATGGTAATTGAAAATACACTTTGCACCAAATTTTTATCGGGATGGTTCAACACAATGTGTTCAATATTTCCGGTGCTTTTCACATATTTATTCAGTCCACCAATAAAAGTACCAATCCATATATCGCCGTTGGAATCTTCTTCCAGGGCATGTACATTGTTCGACGAAAGTGTGTTGGGATTATCAACACGGTGTTTCAGGTAACTGAAATCGCTAGTTGCCGGGTTAAAAATGGTAATCCCTCCATCTTCGGTGGCCATCCACAGCTTTCCGTCACGGGTTTCAATTATTTCGCTTACCGCATTGCCGCTTAGTCGGTTTATCCCACCGTCGGCATACATGTTTACAAATCCTTTTGAATAAGGACTGGTGTAATTTACGCCACCAAAGTAGGTTCCTACCCACATTACCTGATCGGTACTGCGGAAAATAGAATAGATGGCCTTATCGTTCAGCCCTTTGTCGAGCGGGTTAAAGCTTTGCCCGTAGAAGGAAAACTCCTGCTTAAACACATCGTAAATGTAAAGTCCCGATTCTGTCCCGATCCAAAGCCGGCCATCTTTATCTTCGTTAATTACCCTGATGAAATTATCTTCGATAGGGTTGACCCCTTTCTTAAGCTTCAGCAGAATAAATTCATCGGTTTCGGGTTTGTAGTAGCCCAAGCCATTGCGCATGGTGCCAAACCAAATTCGGTCGCGCGAGTCTTTATAAAAGCAATTGATATTTCGCGATGAAAAATCGAAACCCGACCGAGCCACCATATCGTTGTTGTAGCGTTTAACAATTTGTCCATCGGCATTCAACAAGTGAATCTCATTTTCGTAAACTGCCCATACCACCCCTTTCTTGAACTCACAAAAATCGCGATAGAGAAGATTGCTGATTTTCCTTACTTTCATGTTAGTATCAATGGAAAAGAGACCTTCTTCAGTAGATATCAAAATGCTACGATCGGAAAATTGTGTCATGTGTACTACATTCCATAGAAGCGAATCTTGTCCATCAATTAAAGTGAACGAGTCCTTCTCCTTATTATAAATACTTGCGCCCCTGTCAGTCCCAATAATCAAGTCTCCCTGTTTTGTAGAGAGCAATTGCTTTACAAAGTTGCCCGGAATGCTGTTCCCCGATTGGTTGTGGTAGTACGTTTGAATCGAACGGCCGTCGAAACGGTTCAACCCCTCGTGGGTGGCAATCCAAATGTAACCATCGCTCCCTTGCGAAAAGTGGTACACCGTATTGTTCGATAATCCTTCGATGGAAGTAATCTTTTCAAATTGCAAATAACTGGGATAAATTGGAAAATTGGCGTGGAGTTTCGGAGCCAAAAGAAGCATAACAGCAAGAACAAGTATGGAGTGATTGCGCCACTTCTGCAAATTCTTCCAATTTTTTTCTAAAAAAGAAACGTCACACATATTTTTACCCTTCATCGTCACCATCCATACTCAAAAGTCAACAAAAAACTGAATTCCAACACAAAAAATTCCTTTTCGAGAATCACTAACAAATATAGCTTTTCGCTTTTGGTCTCCATGTGGCGATTAAAAAAATGAACATATCTCCATGAGAATTGAACGCCATTACCTGCCGACTGGTTCAAAACAAACGCTTTTCTTTGGTTTGTAACCAATCCCATTTCTGAAAAAAGGACGAAAAATGAGGTTCAAAATCGAAAATCAAAAATAGAACAACAACCTGCCAGACTGAACATTAAAAAAGGGAACAGCTGAAAAAAGAAGCTTATTCCCGACTATCTTCCATTAATTGTGCCAATTCATTCCCTGCCAAAAGCCCTTTATCAACCCAATTTTTGAATGAACCGTTTTTTCTGTTCCAGCAAAATTTGAACATCATTACCTGTTTTCTGAACAACCGTTACAGGTATATCACGTCGACAATCATCAATTTTACTCCCATCAATAATTCATTAAAATCTAATTTAAACACATTACCTATGAAACTTTTGGTGATTTTGACATTCCTGATAGCAAGCCTGGGCACAGTATACGCACAGGAGACTATTATAAAAGGAAAAATAACCGAACAAAACGGCGATCCGCTTTCGGGGGTAAACGTTGTTGAAAAGGGAACTTTCAACGGCACAGTATCCGACGGAACCGGCAACTATTCCATTACGGTAAAGAATAAAAATGCCGTTCTGGTTTATTCTTACATCGGCTTTCTACCTGCAGAAAGCAGTTCAACTGGAAAAACAACCATCGACATTACCCTTTTGGCCGACATGAACGCCATTGAAGAAGTGGTAACCATTGGTTACGGAACCGTTAAGAAAAAAGATTTAACGGGCGCAGTATCGGTTATAAACGAAGATGCCATGAAAAATGTGCAGGCCCTTTCGGTAGGCGAGGCACTTCAGGGACTGGCTTCGGGGGTACGCATCCGTTCGAACGGGAACATTGGCAGCGAACCCGACATTAAAATCCGAGGAATCGGAAACTTTGGGAACAGCAGCCCGCTGTATGTGATCGACGGACTGATTTCGTCGGGTGGAATCCGCGACCTGAATGTGAACGACATAGAATCGGTACAAATTCTGAAAGATGCTTCGGCAGCGGCCATTTATGGTAACCGTGCTGCAAACGGTGTAATCATTATCACCACCAAAAACGGAACGAAAGGCGAAATGAAAGTCGACTTGTCGTTGAAATACGGTATCGACAAACTGCCAAAGTTGAACTTGATGGATACCACCGATTATTTCTTCTATAACGACATGGCTTACAAAAATGCAGGTTTGAATCCACAAAATCACTTCGGCAATTCAACCGACTGGGAAAAAGAGGTATTGAAAACCGGATACACCCAAGATTATAACCTTGGAATTTCGGGTGGTGGCGATAACAACACCTATTTACTATCGGCCAATTACTACAACAACGAAGGAACCAGCATTGGAACCAACCTCAACCGCCTTAGCCTTCGTATTAATACCGAAGCAAAAAAAGGAATGGTAACCGTGGGCGAAAACCTTTCGATTACCGATACAAAAGTACTGCCATCGAGCAGCGGAAACCCTGTGGTTGATGTGATGCGCATGACTCCCGACATTGCCGTGCTCGATTCGTTGAACCCTGGTGGTTACGGCTATGGCGACGAAGCCCGCGCCCGCACCTTTGGTGGAAACTCGGTAGCGCTACAAAATTTGGTGAACAACCGAAGCCAAAATACCCGATTACGTGGAAACGCTTACATTGAAATTGCTCCGGTAAAATGGCTCAAATTCAAATCTACAGTGGGTTACGAAACCAGCTTCGACGAATACCACAGCTTGCGTAAATTGGGCAACTGGACATTGAACCAGCCGCTCGATGCTTCGAACATTTACGAAAACCGCGCACGGTACCAATCAACATTCTTCGACAACTTGATTACGTTTGATAAAAGCTTTGGCAGCCACAATGTGAATGCAATTGCCGGTTCAAGCTTTCAACATGAACAATACAAACAACTTTACGGACAAAAAAGCGACATTTATGTTTCGGGTGGAGAATACCTCGACGTGTTGAACGCAGGTAGCTCGAACCCTGTTGCCGGAAGTTTTTACAACGAAATATATCGTATCTCCTACTTCGGTCGTGTAAATTACGACTATGCTGGAAAATACTTGTTCAGCGCAACACTGCGCCGCGACGCATCGTCACAGTTTGGCCCCGATTACAGAGTGGGTTACTTCCCTTCGGTTTCGGCCGGATGGCGCATGAGCGACGAAGAGTTCTTCGATGTAAGCTGGATCAACAACCTGAAATTGCGTGCCAACTATGGTGAACTTGGCAACTCGGCCTTCGACAATTTTGCGGCCAACGCCGGAATTAACGATTACATTCCACGCTTGACCATTTTCCCAATAGCCGTGTTTGGCGCCGACAACATCAACTACGGAACAACTCAACGCCAATTGGTAAATCCCGATTTGACTTGGGAAACCAAAAAACAATTGAACATTGGTGCCGACTTTGCTTTCTTGAAAAACAAACTGACCCTTTCGGCCGACTACTTTATTTCGACCACCGAAGATGTACTGATCAACTACCCAATTTTGCTTGCAACAGGTAACGACGGCGGAAACCCAATGGTTAACGCAGGCAGCTTGCAAAACCGCGGTATTGAAATTGAGACTGCTTGGAAAGACCAAATTGGCGACTTCAAATATTCGGTAACAGCAAACATCACTTCGCTTCAAAACGAGGTGCTCGACTTGCCTTATGGCGACCAAACCATTGTAACCGGATTGTGTAAAACCGAAATTGGACAGCCTTTGGCAATGTTCTACCTGATTAAATCCGATGGATTGTTCCAAAGCGAAGAAGAGGTATTGGCTCATACAAACTCCCAAGGGGTGGTGATTCAACCAACCGCAAAACCTGGCGATGTACGTTATGTCGATTTTGACGACAACGGAATTATTTCAGCTGCTGGCGACCGTCAAATTGTAGGAAGCCCATGGGCAAAATTAGAAGCCGGTTTAACCTTCGATGCATCGTACAAAAACATCTTCGTTTCGGTACAAGGTTACGGTTCGTTCGGTCAGAAAGTATGGAACGGAACCCGCTCATTGACCGAACGTTTCAGCGACAACAGCAACTACCGCACAGGAATTGATCCTTGGACACCCGAGAATACCGATACCAACTTTCCACGCTTGCTTTACGGCGACGAACGCAACGTGATGGGCAACATCGACCGCTGGATGGAAGATGGTTCGTTCTTCAAAATCCGTCAGTTAACTGTTGGGTACGACTTTAAGGAACTCGGTAAATTAAGCAGCTCAATCAGCAACCTGCGCCTTTCGGTGACTGGTCAAAACCTTTACACGTTTACAAAATACCAAGGGTTAGATCCTGAGTTCGACAATGGATATAAACTTGAATTTGGTGTTGATGGCAACAACTATCCATCGCCACGTTCACTGATGTTCAATTTAACAGCAAGTTTCTAATTCAAAATTTTAAAATATCATGATCAAGAAAATATTCATCCTGCTGCTTGTTATCGCCGGATTCACTTCGTGCGACGAAGAAATTTTGAATGTTGCCGATCCAAATGTGCCCACACAGGCCACCTACTGGAAAACGGTTGACGATGCACAACGCGGATTAACCGCTGCCTACAGCCAATTTACCCGCGTAGGAAACTGGTCGCGTTGGATTTATTTCCGCTACGACCTCACTTCCGACGAAGGATACAGCGTAAGCCCCTGGAATGAACTTCAGGATTGGACCAAGTTCAACTACGTGAATTACAATTTCATTCAGGGTGGCGAAGCAATTTACAAATCACATTACAAACAAATTTTCGAAACCAATCAGGTCATCACTTTTTCTGAAAATATCGAAACTAAAAACGCGACTGAAACTGCAACGTTAAAGCAAATTGTTGCTCAGGCTCGTTTTATCAGAGCGTTCGACTATTTCACATTGGTGACTTTATTTGGAAACATCGAAATTGTGTTGGAGCCATCGAATGCAGGCGACAACTACGAAGCTGGTTCTTCTGATGAAATTTATGCCATCATCATCGATGACTTGACCAAGGCCGCAGCCGACCTGCCCATCGAATGGTCGGAATTAGAAAAAGGCCGTGTAACCAAAGGTGCTGCATTGGCACTGCTGGGCAAAACCTACATGCAAATGCACGAATGGCAAAAGGCCAAGGATGCTCTCAACTGGATGGTTGAAGGCGAAGGAGCGCAATACTATGGATTGATGGATAACTACTTCGACAATTTTACCCACTTGAAAGAAAACAACATCGAATCGGTTTTTGAAATCCAATTCTCCGACGTGAACGAGAAAGAAATGGACCGTAACAATGGTTCAGACGTTGACGACGACGTGGCCGACATGGACCTTGGCAACTCACGCTCGCAGTTTTTTGCACCTAGCGGAATTGGCTGGGGCGACGGTCAACCACGCCAATGGCTGGTCGATGAG
>Ga0209373_10002195_pt1 | contig 20153 bp, 17 predicted proteins | sample Higcelweek5metaG_FD_187173 | JGI IMG/M metagenome (GOLD analysis project Ga0209373, IMG submission 187173) | Freshwater pond sediment microbial communities from the University of Edinburgh, under environmental carbon perturbations - High... | ecosystem: Environmental > Aquatic > Freshwater >... | reverse complement strand
AGAAAATGAAGAAAATGTGAAAGAAGAAACGTTTTACTATTCCCCGCGTCGTACGGGCCACGCGCGGTATTTTTTTCGAAGGAGGATCGGATCATAGGATTCTTTTGATTTTCTAAGTCCGGGGATTCCCATATCTTCTTCCCGGTTGATATATGAGGCATCAGGGAATTCGTTTTCGATCGTCAAACGGTTAATTGCCGCATAAATTCCGTCAAATGATGGATCTGCCTTCTCAAAATGCATATACGCCGTGTTTCCGTTGCCTGCGCTTCCAAGCGAGAATGCGCGGATCAGGCCGTTGATCTCGATCAGTCCACCACGCATCGACAACATGTCATAATGCGAAAAAAGGTTCTCGATCATCCGATAATCACTCTCGAAAGCATCTTCCGGATCAATTCCCTTCGCATCACACCAGACTTTTACCAGAGAAAGACAAGCGGAAACGTCATTCGATGTAAGGCTGCGATAGCGATAATTCGGATATAAGCGCAGAAACCGATTGACGTGATTTCTCTTCTTATGAAGGACATTGCCGGATAACGTCCGTAAAGCGTTCGCGTCATAAACGTAGTCCGACGCGCTGTCCGAATAGCTGAGCTCGGCGGAGAAATCACGGAGATGCGAAAACAGATCGACCTTGTCTTCTTCGATACACATAACTTTGAGCTTCCAACCACGGGCCCGGAATTCATCATCTGCCATGAGCAGGATGCGATTCAATTTGTCGGAATCAAGAGATCCGAGAGGCATGAGAAGGTGTGGATCGGTGAATCCTCCACCATCGGAAATCATAAGGGCGCAATCTTCAAAGAAGCAAATTTCGGTTCGAAAAACCGGATCCCAAGCCATACGGCAGGAGAGCGTCAGATCGGTAATCAGGCTGCCGGAGAGTCGATAGAACTCCTGATACTCGGCAAAATCATTCTGGGTTAAGCGATGGAAGCGTAATAAATTCATGGATAACTCCTATTCGTCGGTTGTTTTTGTCGCGTCATGCACAAGAAAGGGATCAATGCGCATCTGGTCATAATATAATGCGGTTCGAATCCCGGTGGTTGGCGGAGTGAAATGGATATCTTTCTGATTGAGAAGATCGATAGCGTGTTTCACATAATGGTTTCCCGCTAGACTTGAGGCGTAGATATTTCCCATCAGACGCGGATTAATCTCCAGTAAGCCCCAGGTGCCGTCGAGGCGTGCCCGGAAGCTGATGCAGGAGACATACGACAAACCGAGAAATTGAACAATCCGTTCGCAGTAGGAGACGAGGAGAGGGTGATCCGACACCTCGAGAACCGAAGTCAGTCCACCGTACATCGCAAGATTTTTTCGCGTCGTAGCTCCGACCAGATGACCGTTATGGGAAAGAATATCGACATCCCATTCTTCGCCCGGAAGATATTCGGAAACCATAAACGGAGGGATCGCGTCCGAATCGGATAAGGGTTCTAGATACTTCTCAAGAAGATTACGGGAGAGGCGCTTGCCCAAATGTCCCTCGAAGATATGAGACGTATAGTCGGACAGGTCATCGATAACAAAAAAACCTGCCGCATCTTCGCCCCGGCAGCGTTTGATACACACAGAAAGTCCCTGTGATTCGAGGGAATCAATCGTCCGAAACAGTTCGGTCTTCGTATGTGCGATTTGAAACGGGGGAACGAGGGAACGAAGAACTTCGTCTCCGCTGTCTGCGAGGGCGCGATACAAATTACCCTTGTCATTCGCGATCGTGAGGGAGGAAAGAGTAGGCGTAAGGATGCGAGCTCCGCTTAACCGCAATATCGTCTCCGCGGATTCGGCCATCAACTCCAATTCATCGGTTATGATCGGCAAAATGACGTCGATCGACTCCTTGCGGCAAAGTTCGGTTACAATATGGATATATCGCGGATCCTTATGAGAGACAACATGATAGAAAACATCAACCATAGCCCTGTGGGCCGTATTCTCATCCGTCGACAGGCCAACGATTCTGACCTCGTCGCCATAAGCATCGCGCAGAGCGCGAATTCCACCTGTGAATGCTGTATCGGTAAGAAGAACATGAAGCATGTTAATTGTCCTTTCGAAGAAGTACCGTTTCATTGTAAACAATATATCATATGAGCGCAACGTCATATGATCAATTCCTATCGACGATTGTTCCCGCCGAAGCAAAATGTCACGAAAATACCGGAAAATGACAATTCCCAAGCAAGTTCTTGAAAAGGTATTGCGAAAAGGACGCGGACTGAGATAATAGGAAAACACGAAAAAACCGGGGGAATTGGATGGATTTTGTTAAAAATCTCGTAACGAGAGTGATTGGAAAGTTATTCGGTGCCAGTCCGGCCTTGGGCGACGCACAGCGGAAGCTTGCGTTGATCTATGCGGCTGAAGGCATACTTTTTACACTGATCATTACGATGGCCCATAACAACAACAGCCTCTATGTGAAGCGTTTGGGCGCTGGCGCGTTCGAAATTGCACTGATGTCTTCCTTGCCGCCAATCGTCGGCATGTGTCTTCTCATACCGTTTACCATGTTCATGGGTCGACTTCGGAACAAAAGATCCGTCGTCATGTTATCCATTCTGGCTCTTGGTGCGGTATATGTACTTGTCGGAATCGCCGCCTTTACCGGAAGTTTCAGTGTCTATATCGTCATCGGTCTTCTGGTTCTTGCGAACATTCCGATGTCTCTGTACAACACTTCATGGCAGGCCTTCTTCTCGGATGTTGTCACCACGCAGGACCGCAATTATGTGTATGGTCATCGAACGCGCATGAATACGGCTGTCGGAATTTTTGTGCCGCTCCTCGCCGGTTTCATTCTAACCGTAGCCGTAGGTCCCCAGAAGATCATTGTTCACCAGATTTACTATTTTCTTACATTCCCGATTGCGATGGCCCAGGCATATTTTCTACGAAAGGTTCCGGGCGGAGACATTGAGCAGACTCGCATGACGCTTGCGGACCTGAAGACATCCGCCGGTTTGCTTGCGAAGAACAAGGTCTTTCTCGGATTTATGGGGGTCGCGTTACTGGTGTACAGTGGATGGTCGATGGATTGGTCTTTGTACTTCATCGCGCAGTTTGATTATCTGGAACTGAATGAGACAGGCTTAAGTCTTGTCGCGGTCATAAGTGCCGTCGCGCAATTTTTCGCACTGACTCTCTGGAATCGGCTTTCGATGAGAAAAGGCGTTCGCTTTGTGTTCATGATCGGCGCTGCCGGATTCGCATTCTGCGGCATTTCGATGGTCGTCGCGCTTCTTCTGCCGAAACCTTTGGCCTTGCCGTTTTATTTCGTTTTTCAGAGCATCGGCAGTTCGGCGTTCAGCGCTTTTCAACTCTCGATGTTTCAGTGTCTGTTGGAAACCCTCCCGCAAAAGGGGCGAACGCTTTCTATTGCGATCTACAACACAATTATCATGTCTTCCAATGTTATTATGCCGTTTTTGGGATCTTTTATTTATCGATCTCTTGGGGAAACACATGAAGCGATCCTGATTGCCATGGTGGCGATTGCCGCGGTTCGAATCGTTGCCACGGCGGCGGCGCTATTCCGCTGGTATTATAAGCGTGCAGAACCGTTAATCGAGTAATAGACAATAATTCTGAATTGTGAAATTTCTGTATTTCCGGTTAATTGGCTGTATATCCTTTTAAATTTATGATAAATCGTGTATATTTCCTAAAGACACATTTATATTTTGGAGGGAAGAAAAATGTTGATGAAAAGGAACAAACTCACAGGGGTTCTGCTTTCGCTGCTATTGGCTATGAGCCTCTTTTTGAGCTCTTGCACCTTTGGCGATAACGCGAAAACAGAGATCGAAAAAGTACTCCAAGAATACTTCTCCGAGATTGAGGACGGCGATTTCGCTGAGAATGAATTCGAATCCGACTTTGCTAAAGACACTCCGTTTGAAGAGCTTGAATTTGCTGATGATCGCGCGAAAGATGCCATGCTGATCGGTATGGAGAAGTTCTCCTATGAGATCACCTCGATTGAAGCTTCCACCTCTGCCGGCGAGGGCACATGTAAGGTCAAGATCACCTCGCTTGATGTAAAGAAGATTATTGAGAACATCGAGGAAGAGGAGACTCTGACCTATGAACTCTTCGAGGAAGCTATTTCTGCGAAGAAGGCGGAAAAGGACGATTCTACCGTTACATTGAAGATGTCCTATGACGCATCCGCGAAAGAGTGGATGATTTCCAACTCGGAAGATATGGTCGAGGTATTCGCCGAGCCGTATCTTGAACTGACATTCGGACCGAAGGCCGGAGACCCGACAGAGACTGTAGCCGCCTTTTTTCAGGCGCTTGCGGATGCCGATGAGGCAGCGCTTCTCGAGACCACGACCTTCTATACTTTCGAGGATTTCTACTCGGAAGATGAGATGACCACGGACCTCGTCGCAGCATCCTACAAGGGCCTTACCTATGAAGTGTCCGGAGACCCTGAGATCGGAGATACTACCGCAAAGATCCCGCTCTCCGTCACACTCATCGATATTGAGAGTGTATCTCAGGCTGTTCTGGCGGATGATGCCATCGTTACCGATATGATCAAGATCATGATTATGGGTGAACTGGACGGCACAGATTATGATTCTGAGATCACAGAATATATTGCATCCGCATTTGCCGACGCCATTTCTTCTTCGGATGCGCCGATGGTAACGCGCGATACGGTCTTAACGTTAGAAGTGTCCGAAGACGGTGAGAAATGGTTGGTTTATGACATTCCGTCTGACCTTTTCGATTTTGAAGTCGAGACGGAGCCTTCCGATGATCTTTACTTTGAGTGCGCGGTTGAGGCTCTGACACAGCTTCTGAACGAAGGAAAGATCGATCAGGCCACCTATGATCTCCTTTACAGCGAGTTTACCGGAACACCCATTGATCCGGTCGGCCCGACGAGCGAGCCTACCTTTACCGTGGGGACGAACGAATATGCGGCGGACCTGGTTTTTGCCGACTGGTATGACTACTTTACGGAGGATTATTGCACATACTATACATCGGCGAATACCGAAATGATCGAGTTTGAGCTGACATTCGGAACGAATTGGGACGGTTTGGAGCTCGTATATGAGTTCTATAACGTGAATGGCACGAACCTGTCATTCTCCGACAGCATCGTCTTTGGGCCCGAAGATTATACGGCTTATCTGCAGTATTTTATGGCGGACGGGTCGGTCGTGCCTCCGGACATTTATATGATCCGTGTCACAATGCCGGACGGTACGCTCGTGATCGAATCAACCATTCAGGTTGTCTGACACAATATAAATCGGCAAAGAAAAGCCGCTTGCGTATTTCGCAAGCGGCTTTTTTATTCGTTAGAAAATGCTACAAGTTTATTTGAAAAATTGTAACTTCCGTATATAATACAAACCAAATACGCAACTGGGGGATTACATGTAATGAGGACAAAACAAGTAAGATTTTCTGCCTTTTTCATGGTTATCGTATTTGCTACCGTTCTATTGACTTCTTGTGATGTGCTCTTTGATAAATCGAAAGAGGAGATAAAGCTTGTCGTTGAGGCCTACTTGGCGGAGGTTAAGGATTTATCCTTTGTAAAGAACGGTTTCGAATCGGATTTCTCTACGGAAATCATCGATAAGGAAGTCGAGTATTATGATGCCAGATCCGAGAATGCGATGCATCTTGCCATGGAAAATATGACGTTTGAGGTGATTGAGACCAGTGGTTCGAAGAAGACCGGAGAGGGAATCTGCAATGTTAGCGTTACCCTGCCGGATCTTGAGAAGATCATCACAGGCGGCTCGGATGATTCGAGTGAGTTTGCAACCTTCGAAGAGTTTGAGGATCAGGTGAAGACTTCCAAAGCGCGCACCAAGACGCAGACGGTATCCTTCTACATGAAGTACAATCAGGAGAAGAGTGTATGGGAAATCAGCGACACCGGTGGCCTCAAAGACCTCCTCATAAATGACTTCACTTCTTTACATTTTGGACACCCGGCCGGAAATCCCGAAGAAAGAGTAGAGGCGATGTTTACAGCTTTGGCTGCCGGTGATCAGGATATGCTGATTACGATGATTGATGAGGATTTCGTAAAAAATAATATCTTTCCTATCATTGCGGGCACAACGGATTTTGAACTGGCCTGTTTTTCGACATATAAGTACACGATAACAGAAGCAAGAATCATCGACGGTGGACATGCCGAGGTCGACGTTGATATTTCCTTTGTCGATTGCTCTAAGGTTACTGAAGATTATTTGACTAACGAGAAGAAGATCATTGCTTTATATAAGTCATTTTACATCCTGTCGCTTGATGATAAGGAAGCTACAGTGGAGGATGTAGAGAGCTATATTGCAGCTGGGATTAGTGAAGATATGAAGAGCCCGGAGGCCCCTAGGTGCGAGTACTCGGTTACCTTCAAGCTGGAGACAGATGCTACGGGAGCTTTATGGACATTACCGCTTGTTCCTTCAAAAATGTTTCCGCCTCTTCCAAATGATGATGTTTTCAGCTTCCCGCTCGATTTCTACTACGATTGCTTACGCGCTGCCGCTACGGAGCTTTACGAGGAAGGCCGAATAACAGAATATCAATATGATAGTGAAATTGACGAGCTTAACACCGATGAGGCGGCTGAGTCCTAATATGACTCCAGTTTTGCTATAGACATCGCGATTTCCTTTGTCCTGCGTTTGTGAACAGTTGAAACGGTCGATTTTTCGCTGAAGCGAGATTCGACCGCTTCTTTTTGTTATAATGACGCAAATACAAGCGTTAGCGTCAAGGAGCGGGATATGTACCGATCAGATCATTGGTCCGATTTCGAATTGCTTTACTCCGGAGAAGGAGAAAAGTACGAACGATGGGGAGAAGTTTACCTTCAGAGACCCGATCCGCAGGCCATATGGCCAAAGAGTACGGCGGACGAACCGATCACGTGGCCGAAACCTCATGGTTTGTACCATCGCAGTGAGACGGGAGGCGGCTTCTGGAGTAAGGAGAAACCATTCCCGTCGAAGTGGAAGATATCTTACCCTTTTTCATCGGGGAAATTAACCTTCATTATTGAGCCTACCGGCTTTAAGCATACCGGTTTGTTTCCCGAACAAGCCGCGAACTGGGACTTTTGCGGAGAGATTATTTCGAATGCAGCCAAAGCCGGCCGCAAGCTTCGAATCCTCAACCTTTTCGCGTATACGGGCGGAGCGACGTTGGCTTGTGCCGCTGCGGGGGCAGGAGAGGTCGTTCATGTCGACGCCTCTAAGGGAATGATTTCCCGCGCGAAAGAGAATGTCGAGGCCTCGGGACTCAAGGACAGCTATATCCGGTTTATTACGGAGGATTGCGTGCGTTTTGTCGAGCGGGAGATCCGTCGCGGCAGGACGTATGACGGCATTATTATGGATCCGCCGGCTTACGGACGCGGACCTTCCGGCGAGCTTTGGAAGCTTGAAGAAGCATTATTTCCTCTGGTCGAGAAGTGCGCGCAGTTACTTTCTGATCAGGCGGCTTTCTTCATTATCAACTCCTATACCACCGGTTTGTCGGCAAGTGTTCTCTCGAACATTCTTTCATTGGCGGTGTGTCCGACGCATGGCGGCAGCGCGGTTGCCGATGAGATCGGCATCGCTGCATCGAAGATGAATATCGTTCTGCCATGCGGAGCGACAGGTCGATGGACAGGTTCCGGGTCGGAGGCTTGAGGAAGATGTTTATTCCGGAAATTCTTCATGAAGATAATCACCTCATCGTCGCGATCAAGCCGGCAGGTATACTTTCACAGGAAGATAGTACCGGAGACCCGGACATGCTCACCATACTCAAGTCATACATCAAAGAAAGATATAACAAGCCGGGAGATGTGTTTATAGGACTTCTTCACAGGCTTGACCGGCCGGTTTCCGGCGTGATGGTTTTTGCCAAGACCAGTAAATGCGCATCTCGAATCAGCGAGCAGATCCGGCAACACACCGTGCAGAAGTCCTATCGGGCTGTTGTGATGGGCGAGATGCCCTCTTTGACGGCAACACTTACAGGCTATATTGATAAGGACGAGAAAGAGAATAAGGTTACCGTCTATTTGGAAGGCCAGCGCGAGAAGATTCCGGCTAGCGCAAAGAAGTCCACACTCTCCTACGAAGTCATCGGCACAGCCCGTCTTGACGGGGGACAGGGAATGAAGACGCTATCGCTCGTCGATATCGATTTGCTTACGGGGCGTTCACATCAGATTCGCGCGCAGTTTGCCAAAGAGGGACATCCTCTCTACGGAGACCGGAAGTATGGGGATGTACCCCAGAGTTATTCCGGTGATATCTGCCTTCAGGCGTATCGGTTGGCTTTTGATCATCCGATCAGTAAAGAACGACTTGTCTTCACAGCTCCTCTACCCGACAATATGCCCTGGAAACTTTTTCAAGAGAAAGAAGGGATCGATCATGAATGAGGATGAGAATACGCTACTAACAGAAGATGAATTGAAGGCCAATGCGGAGGAGATTAAGCGCTTATTGCTCTCGACCAAGCGCCCCGGCATGGAGCATCTGGTCGATTGGATCGATCAGAAGACAGATTTCTTCACAGCGCCGGCCTCGACCAAGTATCACCTTGCCGTTACGGGCGGTCTGGCAAAGCATAGCTTGAATGTATATACGCTTTTAAACGGCAAGGTTTCTTCCGGGCTTGTGTCCATTAAGCCGGAGTCTGTCATTATAGCGGCGCTTCTGCATGACCTTTGCAAGACGAACTTCTATATTACCGAGAAGAAGAACGTTCGCGAGGGCAGCAAGGTAAACGCATACGGCAAAGAAGTTCCGAACTGGGTTGAGAAGGAAGTATGGGCGGTTAAGGATTCCTTTCCGGTAGGTCATGGGGAGAAGTCCTGCTACTTCATCCAGAGCTATATCCGGTTGACACCGGAGGAATACGCGATGATTCGCCTTCATATGGGATCTGACCGCAACGGATACCCGGATCCTTTTACGGAGACTGCAAATTTGTTTCCGAGCGTTATCGCAATGCACACCTCCGATATCGAGGCCGCCTATATCGTGGAGAGCCGCTAATTCTTGTTTCGGCGCTGTTGACAGTGTTTGTCACTCATCTCTATAATAAATAGTCTGAATTCACGCCTTGCGACCGCAAGAATCGCGAGGCTTCCCGAGTATATTTCGAATAAGTGAGGGAGTATCACATGTACAAGAAGGTTCCGACCGACATGAAGTTCAACGAGAGAGAGATGGAAGTTCTTTCATTCTGGAAGGAGAACGACGTTTACAAGAAGTCGATTCGTCCCAAGAAGGAAGGCACCCCCTCGTTTACCCTGTTCGACGGACCTCCGACAGCGAACGGGAAACCGCATATCGGCCACATCAAGACCCGCGTAATCAAGGATATCATTCCGCGCTATCACGCGATGAAGGGCGAACGAGTCGAGTTCAAGGCCGGCTGGGACACGCATGGACTTCCGGTCGAGCTTGAGGTCGAGAAGATGCTTGGCATCAACGGTAAGCCGCAGATTGAAGCCTACGGCGTCGAGCCCTTCATTAAGAAGTGCAAAGAATCGGTCTGGAAATATAAAGATGAATGGGAACAGATGTCCGAACGCGTTGGTTTCTGGGCGGACATGGAGAATCCTTACGTCACGTATGATAACAACTACATCGAGTCGGAGTGGTGGGCTTTGAAGACGATGTGGGAGAAGGACATGCTCTACAAGGGCCATAAGATTGTCCCGTACTGCCCGCGCTGCGGAACCTCGCTGTCGAGCCATGAAGTCGCGCAAGGCTATAAGAACGTCAAGGAGAATTCCGTATTCGTACGTTTTGCCGTAAAGGATACGCCGGATACCTATTTTGCCGCTTGGACGACGACACCCTGGACACTCCCGTCGAACACCGGCCTTTGCGTCAATCCGCAAGAACAGTATGTTCGAATCAGCGTCCCGACAGATCTGGACGGGGCGGAGAAGACTGTATACTACTATATGGCTGGCGTTCTTGTACCGCAGCTTTTCGAGGAGTACACCATCCTCGAGAAATATGAAGGCAATGACTTGGTCGGCATGCGCTACGAGCCCTTGTTCCCCTATGGCGCGAAAAGAATCGCCGAGACAAAGTTGGATGCTTTTCGCGTCGTCAGCGATGATTATGTCACGATGAATGACGGTACCGGTATCGTTCATATCGCGCCGGCTTTCGGCGAAGATGACGCTCGTGTCGGTAAGATCTTCGGACTTCCTTTCCTTCAGCTCGTACGTGAAGACGGAACTTTGCCGGAAGAGGCCGAGGAGTTTGCCGGATTATTCGTCAAGGATGCGGATCCGCTCTTGATCAAGAAGCTCAATGTAGAGAAGAAGCTGATCAAGCGCATGCCGTACGAACATGACTACCCGTTCTGCTGGCGTTGCGACACGCCGCTGATTTATTATGCGAGATCCTCTTGGTTTATCGCGATGACACGGGTACGCGACGGATTGATGAAGAATAACGCGTCGGTTGAATGGTATCCCGAGAGTATCCGGGATGGTCGTATGGGGAATTTCCTCGATAATGTTGTCGATTGGGGCATCTCAAGAGAGCGCTACTGGGGCACGCCGCTTCCCGTATGGGAATGCGAGTGCGGCCACCGTCATTGCGTCGGTTCGATCGATGAGCTGAAGCAGATGTCGCCGGATTGTCCCGAGGATATCGAACTTCACAAACCCTATGTCGATCAGGTACATATCCGTTGCGAAGCGTGCGGCGGACAAATGACACGCGTTTCGGAGGTCATCGATTGCTGGTTTGATTCGGGAGCAATGCCTTTTGCGCAGTATCATTATCCTTTCGAGAACAAGGAGTTCTTTGAGGCGCATTATCCGTCGGATTTCATCTCGGAGGCACTCGATCAGACGCGTGGCTGGTTCTACTCGCTCCTTGCGATCGGCACGCAGCTTTTCGACAAGTCGCCCTTCAAGAACTGCATCGTCATGGGTCTTGTCCAAGATAAAGAAGGCCTGAAGATGAGCAAGCACAAGGGCAATGTCGTCGATCCGTGGGAGATCCTGAACAAGCAGGGAGCGGATGCCGCGCGATGGTATTTCTACAGCGCGAATGCGCCGTGGCTGCCGAGCCGTTTCGCGGACAGCATGGTTTCAGAATCTCAACGCAAGTTCATGGGAACGATGTGGAATACCTATGCGTTCTACATCATGTATGCCGAGATTGACGGATTCGATCCGACGAAATACTCGCTTTCCAGATCGACGATCACAACGATGGATCGCTACATCCTCTCGCGTCTTCACACGTTGATTGCGGATGTCGACACGCGAATGGCCTCCTATGATATTACGGGAGCGAGCAGAAGCTTGGAGAATTTCGTGGATGATCTCTCCAATTGGTATGTGAGAAGAGGTCGTGAGCGCTACTGGGGCGAAGAGATGACCGAAGATAAGGTCAACGCGTATATGACGCTCTATACCGCTCTTGAGACGCTGACACGCTTGAGCGCACCGTTTGTTCCGTTTATGACGGAGTCGATCTATCAGAACATGGTCCGTTCCGTTGACGCCGATGCGCCGCTTTCGGTCCATATGTGTGATTTCCCCGTCGCGGATCTGACATGGATCGACAAGGATCTCGAAGAGAAGATGGACGCGGCCAAGCACATTGTTTTTCTTGGACGCGCCTGCCGCAATGCTGCCGCGATGAAGAACCGTCAGCGCCTGAGCAAGATGTATGTGGTTTCCGAGACGGTTCTAACACCGGACTATAGTGAGATCATCCGTGAGGAACTCAACATCGCTGAGATCCTATACATGAAGGATGCATCGGAATTGGTCGATTACCGCTACAAGCCACAGCTTCGCACCCTTGGAAAGAAGCTTGGAGCGAAGCTTGCTGTCGCGAAGGAACTGATCGCGCTCCTGCCGGGAAGACAGACGCATGATGCACTTCAGGATGGAAAGGATATTGTGCTCACCATTGACGGTGAGGAGGTTTCCTTTGCGTCGGAAGACCTGATCGAAGAACTGGTCCAGCCGGAGGGATTGTCGACGCAGTCGGACCGCGAGTATACGGTTTCGCTGGATACGACGTTGACGCCCGAATTGATCGAAGATGGATTTGTCCGGGAGATCATCTCCAAGGTACAAACCCAGCGCAAGGAGACGGGATTACTTGTCACGGATCGAATCCGCCTCATGTATCTCTGTGACGAACGCTTGGCCGGGATTTTTGCGAAGCACAAAGACTTCATCGCTTCGGAGGTTCTCGCCGCGGAAATCATCGAGGGCGAAGGCGTGGATTCCAAAGAGTGGGATATTAACGGTGAGAAAGCGACGCTTTCTGTCGCGAAAATGGCGTAAGCCAAAGATGGCGTAAGCCATAAGAAAGGGATTTCATGATCACTATGCTTTTGAACTCCGGTTATTCCATACCGGAGATGATCATTATCGGCGGAATATTCATTATCGTTCTCGTATTCTCGTTGTCGATTCATGAGGTGATGCACGGGTATGCGGCCTACAAACTCGGTGATGATACGGCCCGTCTCCAGGGACGTTTGACGCTCAATCCGCTCGTCCATTTGGATCCGGTCGGCACATTGATGATGCTTCTGGCGGGTTTCGGATGGGCCAAACCTGTCCCGGTCAATTACAACCGCCTGAAGCGATTCAAGAATCGTTTTGTTTCGATCCGAATCGTCAGCTTGGCCGGTGTGACGGCTAACTTTTCCGTCGCTCTGGTATCCTATCTTCTCCTCAATATTCTGACGATCATTGGATTGAAGGGGGGCATAGTCGGCATTTCGGATTCCATCGGAGATCCCGGGCTTGGATTTGCACCGACGCTGTATCTCGTCGCGATGATGTTGTTCCAATATCTCTACTTTTTTAATCTGATGCTCATGGCCTTTAACCTTCTACCTCTGCCGCCTCTTGATGGTTATCACTTCATCGAGACATTTCTTCCCTACAAGGTCAAGCAGAAGATCGCCGGGTATGAGCGATATTTCGGGCTTGTACTTCTCGGGTTGATCCTTGCCGGCAACTTTTTGCGTTTGCCGATACTGTCAACGATTATCAACTTCATCATGATACCCTTTAAGTTTGTCATTGAAGTTCCGATCGACGCACTGTTCGGTCTTTTCCTGTAATTTCTCAAAATACAGTCCAGTGGAGGCTCGAACCATGCAGAAAAAAGTCATCTTGTCCGGAACTCGCCCTACGGGGAATATTCATCTCGGCAACTACTTCGGAGCGATTGAAAACTGGGTTGCGCTTCAGGATGAGTACGATTGCAATTTTTTCATCGCTGACTGGCACGCGCTGACGACCGGGTACGCGGACACGAGCGGCCTTCGGGACAACACCATAGGATTGATGGCTGATCTTTTAGCTTGCGGTGTAGATCCGCAGAAATCCACCGTCTTTCTCCAGTCCCTCGTTAAGCAGCACGCGGAATTATTTCTGCTTCTGGGCATGAACACACCGATATCATGGCTGGAGCGTTGCCCGACCTACAAGGATCAGATTGCCAATCTCAAGGATCGCGACATTACGACCTACGGCTTTCTCGGATACCCGGTCCTACAGGCGGCCGATATTCTGATGTATCGTGCGAACTTTGTGCCCGTCGGCGAAGATCAGGTACCGCATCTTGAGATTTCACGCGAGATGGCCAGACGTTTCCATTTCCTTACCGGAAGCGATATTTTCCCGGAACCTTTGCCGCTTCTGACGAAGGCGAAGGTGCTTCCCGGCACAGACGGCCGCAAGATGAGTAAGAGCTATAACAATACGATCGCGCTCGCCGATACACCGGATGAGGTCAAGAAGAAGGTTATGAACATGATTACGGATCCCGCCCGGATCCGCAAAGATGATCCCGGACATCCGGATGTCTGTGCCGTGTTTGCCTTTCATAAGGTTTTCAATGAGGCGGAAGTACCGGAGATCGAAACGCAATGCAAAGGCGGACAGATCGGCTGTGTCGCATGTAAGCGCAATCTTCAGGAGAGAATCGCCCGATTCCATACGCCGATCTATGAGAAGCGTACGGAACTCATGGCATCGCCGGATCATCTGAAGGATGTCATTCGCGAGGGATCTCGCGCCGCGTCGATCAAGGCCGAGGAGACGATGGTTGCCGTTCGAGAAGCGATTCAGATCGGTATCTAATCGGATAGAACACTGATGAACAAGAAGAGGAGGATCCGTTAATGTCGCAAAGACAGGTACCCGAACTCAAAATTCGTCAGTTCGAAGGTCCGTTGGACCTTCTTTTCCATCTTATCGAAAAGAATGATATCGACTTGTATGACATTCCGATTGCTGAAGTTACCGATCAATACTTAACGTTTCTCAACGACATGGATTCTCTTGATATGGAAGTGGCTTCCGAGTTTCTCGTCATGGCCGCGACCTTAATTCACATCAAGTCACGAATGCTTCTGCCGGATAAGCGACAGGCCCTATCCACAGAGTCGGACGATCCGAGAGAGGAATTGGTCATTCGTCTTCTGCAGTATCGTCGCTGCAAGATGCTGGCCAGAGAGCTTCGCGACCGCTACAAAATGTATCAGGATCTTCATGTGAGACTTCCGATGACGCCGGATTCTCTTGGCGTCAAAGCCGAGCTGCCTCCGCAGGAATTTGACCCGGAAATGTTCCGCCAGTCGATTTCTATCGTCAGTGCCAGAAACGAAATGCGATTTGCGGATATTTCAGCAAAAATAACGCATATTTTACAGCGCGACAAAGTATCGGTTCGTGATAAAATGAGATTCGTATGGCAGAAGATTGTCACAAGCGGGAGAGCTTTTTTTCACGAATTGTTCCCTGTTTCCGGTACCACAAGAATAGACAAGGTCGTCGGATTCTTAGCGATCCTCGAACTGTTGCGTGGAAACCGAATCACTGCCGTGCAGGATAAACCCTTCGATGTGATTCTTCTCGAGAAACTATCAGACCAGGAACGGGCAGCAAGGAATTTGGCGGACGACGTGGCTCCGAGCCACGCCAAGGAGTATTATTCGTATGACGGATAATGAGCGTGATGATTTCATACTGACGGTACAGGAGCTTCCCGCCGCGCTGGAGGGAATTCTTTTCGCGGCCGGGGATCCGGTTTCTCTTGCGAAACTCGAGGAGATAACGAATGTTCCTCGCGAGGTGCTTGAGCAGACGCTGGCAAAGATGATTTCCGATTATGATAACAATCCGTGGGGCGGCCTCTTGATTCGTCGCCTTGAGAACGAATATGTGATGTGTACGAAGCCGAAGCTCAAGTCGGTTTTCGAGCGGATGTTCCGTCCGAAGAGCCGGCCTCCGATGTCCCAGGCGACTTACGAGACACTGGCCGTGATTGCGTATAATCAACCGGTGACGAGAGCGCAGGTTGAGTCTGTGCGCGGCGTCAGCTCTGACAGTATTATCTCGCGTCTTCTGGACAGGGGATGGGTGGAGGAGTGCGGAACCTTGGACGCACCCGGTCGACCCGTAATTTTCCGAACCACACAACAGTTTCTGATGGAGTTCGGCATCCAGACTGTCGCTGAATTACCGTCAATGGAACTGATGATGTATGGCACGATTCGTGATCTTGAAGAATCTTTGGAGAGTGCGGCAGGCAACCGCGATAACCGTCAACTCTCGATGGAGCAGATGTCTGACGGTATTTTATCTTACGGACATACGGCGGACTAGACCTTGTGTCTGTCCGATGTCGAATATAATGGCAAGGAAGAGGTGATTGGTTTGGGATCAAAGGAAAAAATGGCTGCGTTTGTCGAGAAGACGTCAGCGAAAAACGACCGTCCGTTCTCGGACAAGAAGAGTGTGGAGCGTCTGTCGGCATTGTTCGACGCGAACAGCTTTGTCGCTCTTGACAGTCTCGTGGTCTCCCGTCCGTTCCGAACGGTTTTTGATCGTCCCCCGGTAGAGGGTGACGGCGTCGAGATCGGTTATGGAACCATCGATGGCAGGCTGGTATACGCGGCCGCTCAAGATCCTTCTGTTTATGGCGGGTCGATGGGCAAGATTCATGCGGAGAAGATTGTTAAGGCAATTCGCTTTGCCATAACAGCCGGCGCTCCGTTTGTGTTTCTCATCTCTTCGGGAGGAGCCCGGATTGAAGAGGGAATCGTAGCCTTGGAAGGACTATCTTCGGTCATTTCCGCTATGGTTGAGGCCAAGGGTGTAATCCCGCTTCTTGGAGCAGTCCTCGGACCGTGCCCCGGTGGACTCGCAATCGCCGCAGCAAAGATGGATTTCCTGTTTTTTGTCGACAAAGTATCCGGAATGTACATGAACAGTCCTTCTGTTACCGCGACGGTTTCGAAGAATCCGGACGCTGTTAAGACTATCGGCACAGCAAGTGTACACGCACATACGACAGGGCTCGCGTCCTTTGTTCTTCCTGATGAGAAGTCTTGCTTTGATCAAATCGTCGAACTGCTGTCATACCTTCCGGTACAGTCCGGTGAGGCGATGCAGTTTTCGAGAACCACGCTTACGTCGGATGATGCGAATCGCTGTGACGAGGCATTGAACGCGATGGCATCTTCTTCGGATGATTCGAACATCGATGTAGCAGCGGTGCTTTCCAGCGTGGCCGACGGAAGAAAGATCTTGATTTCCGGAAGAGATTTCGGTGCTGACGTCGTTACGGCATTTGCCCGGATGGACGGAATTCCCGTAGGCTTCATCGCGAATCGCGATTCGCGTATTACCAGTAACGGCGCGAAAAAGGCCGCTGCCTTCGTCGATTTCTGTACGGGTAGCATGCTTCCGATTATTACATTTACACAGGCCGAAGGGTTTGCGATCGGGGAAGACGTCGAGTCTTCCGACATCATCACTGCTGCGGCTGATCTCGTCACCAGCTTTGCCACATCAGATGTGCCGCGGATCGGGATTCTGACCGGAAAAGCTCTTGGAACCGCGTATATCTCGATGAACAGCAAGATGCTGGGCGCCGATATTGTCTATGCGTGGCCGACAGCAGAGATTGCCGTGATGAAGGCGGATACCGCCGCGACAATCCTCTTCAAAGATGAGATCAAGGAGAGCGAAGATCCGGCAGCCTGCCGCGAGGAGAAGGTTAGATCCTATGCGGAGGAGATTGCTTCTCCGTCCGTGGCTTGTGGCCTCGGACAGGTTGATGAGATCATCCTGCCATCCGCAACACGTGCCCGTATTATCAGTGCACTAGACATGCTTCTTACCGCGTACCCGATGACCGATTGCGAATAATGAACGGAGGATAACGTTTATGCTGAAGAAATATAGAATTACTGTCGAAGGAAAGTCCTATGAAGTCGAAGTGGATGATATGGCCGGTGGTGCTGTTGCACCTGTTGCCACCCCCGTAGCCACCGCTCCGGTTGCAGCTCCTGCAGCATCCGCACCGGTCGCTGCTCCTGCCCCTAAGGCTGCGCCTGAAGTTAAGGGTGAAGCTCTTCGTGCTCCGATGCCCGGTACGATACTGTCTGTCTCTACAGCGGTTGGCAAGGCCGTCTCGAAGGGTGAAGTCCTTCTCGTTCTTGAGGCCATGAAGATGGAGAATGAGATCGTCGCACACGCGGACGGAACCGTCGCGGCAATTTATGTACAAAAGGGTTCCACCGTCAACGCCGGCGATCCTCTCGTCGCATTCGCCTGATCGAGGCAGAAAGGATCTGACGCATTATGGTTAAGATAACAGAAACAATTCTTAGAGACGCGCACCAGTCACTGGCCGCGACTCGAATGACCTTCGCGGAGATGGAGCCGATGCTTCAGGATCTCGACAAGGTCGGATACAACGCTCTGGAATGCTGGGGCGGAGCTACCTTCGATTCCTGCGTTCGTTTCCTGAATGAGGATCCGTGGGAGAGACTCCGCAAAATTCGCGCCGCATGTCCGAATACGAAGCTCCAGATGCTTCTGCGCGGACAGAATCTTCTCGGCTACAAACACTATGCCGATGATGTCGTTGACTATTTCGTTGAGCGATCCGTCGCGAACGGTATCAACATCATGCGTATTTTCGATGCGCTGAATGACTACCGCAACATTGAACGAGCGATGAATGCCTGCCGAAAAGAAGGCGGTCACGCACAGGCAGCCATTGCCTACACAACCAGTCCTTATCACAACAACGAGAAGTTCGCCGCCGATGCGAAGCGCTTGGAAGAAATGGGAGCAGATTCCATTTGCATCAAGGATATGTCAGGTCTTCTTCTGCCGTACGCCGCCTATGACTTGATCACCACGATCAAGAGGGCGACGTCACTGCCGATTGAGATTCATTCACATTACACGTCCGGTGTTGCCTCGATGATGTATCTGAAGGCCATTGAAGCGGGTGTAGATATTATCGATTGCGCGCTTTCGCCTCTCGCGCTTGGAACATCGCAGCCTGCGACAGAGCCGATGGTCGCAAGTCTTGCCGGCACGCAATATGACACAGGACTCGACCTGAACCTCTTGTCCTCCATCAGCAGCTATGCGACGACGATTCGTGAGAAGTGGATCGCATCGGGACTTATCGACACCAAGGTGCTCGGCGTCGACGTCAACGCGCTCAAGTACCAGGTTCCGGGCGGAATGCTCAGCAACCTCGTATCCCAGCTCAAGCAAGCCGGTAAGGAAGATCAGTTGCTGCAGGTGCTGGAAGAAGTCCCGCGCGTTCGCGAAGACTTTGGATTCCCACCACTTGTTACGCCGTCGTCTCAGATCGTCGGAACGCAAGCTGTAATGAACGTTGTCACCGGAGAGCGCTACAAGATGGTCCCGAAGGAATCGAAGGCTGTCGTCAAAGGCGAGTACGGAGCAACACCTGCCGCGATCTCTCCTGAGATATTGAAGAAGATTCTCGGCGACGAGACTCCGATCACACACCGTCCTGCCGATGACATCGAACCGGAGCTCGAGAAAGTCAAGGAGCAGATGAATTTCTACCTTGAGAAGCCCGAAGATGTTCTGACGTGGGCAATGTTCCCGCAGGTCGCGGAGAAGTATTTCAAGAAAAGATACGAGGAACATCACCAGATTGATACGACAATCGGAAGTGTTGATCAAGCCTATCAGCCGGTATAAACGAATAAACCATCAAACAAAATGAAAGTCTTCGCAAGAAGGCTTTCATTTTTTCCCCGACAAAACCGTCGTTTGTATGTATAATGAGCATGTAATCCGATTGTACACAATAATGAAGGAGCACTGATATGCCAGACAATGAAGCAGAATCCGTCGTGAATAAATACATCAGCCTAGTCGAACATATTGAATCGGAAATGCCGAAGATGAGCAAGGGACATAAGGCGATCGCCCGGTTCATCTTGTCCGATTACGAGCGTGCCGCATATATGACGGCTGCGAAGATCGGCGAGGAAGCTGGTGTAAGCGAGTCTACGGTCGTTCGTTTTACCATGGAACTCGGTTATGAAGGATATCCGCATTTTCAGCGACTCCTACAGGAAGAGCTCAAAGTGAAGTTGACTTCCGTACAGAGGTTGAACGCTTCGCGACGGTTTGCCAACGACGATCAGGTTTTGCAGTCGATCCTCGAGAGTGATATATCCCACTTGAAGAGTACACTCGAGAATATCGACCCTCAAGCTTTTCGAATGGCTGTCGAGACCATCGTCGGAGCAAAAAGAATCTTCATCATGGGACTTCGATCTTCGTCCCCGCTGTCGTCCTTTCTCCATTTCTATTTTACATTATTATTTGATGACGTTCGCCATATCCATAGCAATAGTGCGAATGAAGTCTTCGAACAGATTCTTCCGATAGGACCCGGCGATGTGTTGATCGGTATCAGCTTCCCGCGATATTCCGTGCGGACGATTCAATCCATGCAATATGCCAGAGAGCGCGGCGCAGCCGTCGTCGCGATCACCGACAAGGCTGACACACCGCTTGCGCGGCACTCGGATGTTGCACTTTTCGCGACATCTGACATGGCTTCTTTTGTTGACTCTCTGGTTGCCCCTCTCTCTGTAATTAACGCACTCATCGTGTCACTCGGTATGCGCAAACGCGATCATATTGAGCAAACTTTCGAAGCGCTCGAACATCTCTGGGACGAGTATAAAGTCTATGACAAGAGTAAGGACCGCAAGGTGGACCTGCCTGTTTAAGACCTATCGGAAAGGAACAATATGCCGGTGAAGGATTCGAAGCCATT
>Ga0209373_10002194_pt1 | contig 20158 bp, 25 predicted proteins | sample Higcelweek5metaG_FD_187173 | JGI IMG/M metagenome (GOLD analysis project Ga0209373, IMG submission 187173) | Freshwater pond sediment microbial communities from the University of Edinburgh, under environmental carbon perturbations - High... | ecosystem: Environmental > Aquatic > Freshwater >... | reverse complement strand
CGCCAGGACCCGAGCCAGCGCAAAGGCAGCCTCAAGACTCGTCGGCTCATCGCCAGCACCTCGGATGACTATCGGGCCGAGTTGCTGGGACTCAAATGAGAATGCTTGGCTTCGTGCGATTGCCCTGCTCCGGCCTCTTTGACCAGGAACTCCGAATCACCGTACATCAGCTTGAACAGGTTGCGGACCTGCTGCATCAACTTCGCGTTGCGTACCACATCCTCCGCCAGAGCCAGCCGGGCATAGGTAGCCCTACCTTCCGCTTCGGCAGCCGAACTGAGGCCTGCACCGACCGCAAAGCTTTCACTGATGTCGCAATATTCTGTGGAGATGCCACCCCGGAAGGTGATCTCTTTCTCCACCAGGCACTTGTGCATCAGAGCACCCAGGCGCATGGCGATGATCATCAAAGCATTGGCTGAATGCATCAATCCCTTGTCAGCATTTTTCTCCCGATCCACGTCCTTGGGTTTGAACGTGACGACGATAGAGTCGGAGATGAACGCGCTTTTCACCTCGTACCATTCGTAAAAGTTGAACACCGTGTCTTTCTTGTAGCGCTGCTCAACGAGCTCCTCAAGCTGCACCAATACATCCCTGTTCGAGGTCATGAACTTAATGAGATCTTGAGCCCGATCATCAGTGGTAACCGAGGAGTTCAGCTTCTTGAAGCCCAGCATGTCGATAAACACTGTCCACTGTACTGCTTTCATCGATTCGAAATCACTTCTCAAAAGTTAACGGTAAAAAACTCAAGTGTCGGCATCTGGCCGCTTGTTGCCTATAGCGACCGGCTGGTTTGGGTCGTTCTAAGCCGGTCGAGGCGCGATTTCGCAATAGCTGAGCGGAGCGGCGTCTAAACCCAGTCCTCATGTACAAGGCCAGGTACACGGCCAAACTCACGAACATTGTTTGTCACTAGCGTGCAGCCGGAGGCTATCGCATGACCTGCGATAGCCGTGTCATTGTGGCCGATTGGCGTGCCCGCCTTGGTCAGCGCTTGCATGACTTCAACGGTCGCATCTACGGCGCGTTGATCCCACGGCAACACGGCATCTAGCCGCTTCACGAATTCATCGACCAGCGTTTTATGCCTGGCTGAGGCTTTCTTGCCGATCTGGCCATAACGCATTTCGGCGTAGGTGACGGCAGAAATAACGATTCGATTGCCTTGGCTAACCTCTGCCGCCAGCCGTTGTAAAACCGACTCCGGGAGTTCCCGCATGATGAACGAGCAAATGCAGGTATCGAGCATGTAGGTCGTCGCAGTCACAGATTGAACCTGCCTTCATCACCGACAACAGTCAGGCGCTCTTGTAGAAAGTCGGCATCGGCTTTCGGCATGCCAGCTAGGGACTGCCACGTTGGCCGTACCGGACGAAGCGTGATTACGTCACCTTCGCGCGTAATCTCCAGCTCCCCGACGCCTTCATAGGCCATGTCGTTCGGCAGTCGAATCGCCTGATTCTTGCCGTTCCTGAAAATAGAGACGGTACGCATACTCACTCCCTCAAACATATGTTGGACATATGCAATGTAGCAACAGATCAAAGCATATGCAAGACATATGCTTTGTGTGGGTGGAACGGGAGCCGCTGGTGGCTGCCTGGAACTCTCTGCCAGAGACCAACCGAGCCATACCCGCAAGCCCGGCGCAGTCACGGAAAACTGGGCGTCCTACAGGCCAAGGCCCATCTGCACGTCTTTCGGCTTGGCTTTCGTGGCCTTCAGCAGCAGCACGCTGATCGAGGTGCCGGCGAAGGCGTTGTCGATGGGCGCGGAGAACTCCAGATCGAAGCCCGGCAGCAGCTCGGCCGCCTGCTGGCGCGCGCTCAGCGGCAGGACCGCGCCGAGACGGCCACCGGCCTCGACCAGGGTGCCGGCGTGGCTCAGATGCGCCTGCCAGCGACCCTCGCTGTACGGCGGGTTGCAGGCCACCACATCGAACTGGGTATTGGGATTCCAGGCGAGAAAATCTCCCTCGATCACGGTATGGCCTTTCTCGCGCAGGATCATGCTGTGCAGCGGGCTGACCTCGACGCATAGGGTCCGGTCCTTCGGCAACAGGTCGGCGATGCCGCCCTGGCCGGCCTGCGGCTCGAGACAGGTCTCGGTCGGCTGGATGTCCAGCCACTGCACCAGGCGTTCGGCGACCGGAGCCGGCGTGGGATAGAACTGGTGCGACTTGGCGTCCGGCAACTGGCCGCTCACGGCCACTTCCTTGACGACTTGCTCCGGGTTGTAGTCGAACTGCCAGTAGCGCAGGTTCTTGTGCTTGCCGCCGTTGCACGGGACGCCGCCCAGGGCTTCCAGTACTCCGCTCACCTCGTCGAGCAGGTGCTTGGACAGCTCGGCCGAGCCGTAGCGCACGCTGAGCGTGTTGGGCACGAATTTGCGGTCGTACTCGCGACGGAAGCTGGTGGACGGTTCAAGAGTGAAATACGGCTCCATGGCGGCGAGGACGCCGGCGGCCGCGTTGGAGATCGGCCGGTCGAAAAGGGCCTTGCTCTTGAAGCCGCAGGCCTTCGCGCGCTTGGGCCGGGTGCGGAAGCTATCCGGGATGGCCATGGGGTGCAGGAAGGCGAGGATGCCGTTGAGACGCCAGGCCATGTCCGGATGCACCTCCAGATGCGCCGTGCCCACCTTGTAGGCGCGTACTCGCAGGCTGCCGCAGTCGGCCTCGATCCATTCGCCCCGGTGGGCCCTGGCCAGGTTGAGCAGACGGGTCGTCGTGTCGCGTCTGGGGTCGTCGCGGCCCATGAACTTGGCGATGACCAGGCGCAAATCGTGGATGTAGCCCTCGCGGTCGTGATCGGTGGTTCCGAAATCCGAGTAGATGTGGCTCAGAATCATGCGCTTGGCGAAGCCTTCGGGCGTGTTGGTAACGTGCGAGCGCGAGAGGTTGCGAAAGATGCCATCGACCCGCTCGGCGAGAAACTCCGCCCGCCGGGCCATCAGCCCCTGAATCGTGGCGCGCAGGTTGTCGAGGCTGAGCTCGGGCATGTCCAGCTCGGGATTCGCGCCGCGCTTATAGCCGCGCTGGCGCCAGGCGTTCAAGCACTCGTGCCACTGGTTGCGGCGGGCCTGGGGCATGTGCTCCTGCAGGTCGGTCAGGCTGAGCGCCCGGCTCCAGAACGTCGCGGTGAGGTCGTTCAGCGCGCCATCGAGGTTGAAAATCTCGTCGAAGGAGCTGGTGTGGCGCAGCATGGCGCTGTGGCCGTACTGGTCCGAGCTGTTGCCGGAGAAGAAGTAGCCCATGACACCGGATACCTTTTCCTCGGTGACGATGCCGTGGACCTCGACGATACGGGCCTTCAGCCGTTGGTACTCGCTGGCCAGCTGGGTGAGGGTGTCGAACTGTACCGGCGCGAAGAACTGATCGACGACATCGCCGAGGATGGGTTGGGAATTGTTGCGGTCTTGCTCGAAAAGTTGCATGGGGGCAAACCTCCTGGGTATATCCCCCACGCTCTCATGTGTTCGATCAATCCCAAGCCGGCCAATGCAATCCCTGCAACTTATTGTTGATAGTTGCCGGCACTATTTCAGGGGAAGTTTATTTCCTGCAATTATCAGTCGATGACCAGCGGTTTGGCCTCGTCCCAATGATCGGGCGGGATGGCTTCGGTGGATAGAGCAACCCTCATCCCCAGCGTCGGACTATTGCGCTTGAGCAAGAACGCGGCCGCACCAGCACACATGGCCTCCGCATCCGAGGAAAAATTTCCCTTCTTGTTCAAGAGTGCATATTCCCTGAAGTGGCGGATTCTTTGACACTGCCGGGTCGAGAAATCGTGCGCCAACAGATCGGCAATCATTTTCTCCAACTCCTTGGGAGGAATTATATTCTGCCGAGTCTTGAGCAGTGGGCATTCGATGCAGGGAACCTTCAAGCGGAAGTGCGAGGCCAGCAGATTATCCCCGGCCCTTTCATCCTCCGCCTGTGGTAGTTCGAGTGCAAACTGCTCGCTCGGGGAGTCTTTTTTCTCCGTCATTTCGGCCTCCTGGTTTGGCCCAAGGTATGTTCACCTCGATGCTGGCCCCCGTTTGGGAAAACCCAAATCCCAACTTTCTGCTGAGCGTTGGGCATCCAGCCAAGCGGCTTCCCAGCCAGGAGAGGGGTATTGCGCTGGGGATCGGCGCGACGGCGCGACGGCGAGAGGCGAGAGGCGAGAGGCGAGAGGCGAGAGGCGAAGTCCGCGCCTTCTGGTTGGGAACGGCATTCCTGCCACTACGATGTTTTGAGCCAGCGGGGCGCTGAGGAAGGGGAAGATGCCTGCGAAATCGAGGCTTCTACGCCGATCCCTCATGGGACAAGTGACAGCGCGACGAGGTGCTGGTCACGATCAACGGCTGGGCATAGGCACTGGCGGTGGTATGCGCTGGACCGGCATGCCGCTCGCCAGCTAGTCCGTTTCCGGCGCGACGAACTCACTATCGCCGTCGAAAAAGGTTTCGGGCAAGGCATGGGGAGCCTCGATCCGGGTGGCTAACCGCTCGGCGAAAGCCTCAGCCTCGGCTTGGCAGCGGAAGTGCAGCGGCCGGTCATTCAGCTTCACCTGCCAGACGGTTTCGTTGTTTATTGCCACTTCTTTCACGTCGATATTCATGGATTTGATGGCCGGTTAAGTGAAAAAAGATTTTATTATTACAACATTTCCCCTGTTCCGGCCTGCATCAAAGGTCCAATTGACCGCTCTGGCGCTAGGACGGCGGGAAGCTGGCGGCCATCTGCTCGCCGGTTTCGAGGCTGATCGACAGACAGTGTTTCGCCGTGCGCCCATAGCGCAACAGCTCCCAGACGATGCCCATGCCCGCCGTGGTCACGGCGCGATTGATCAGGCAGTCCTGCGTGCCCAGCGACTCGGCGGCCGAGCAGGACTTGCGCGGATCGTCCTGTAGGCTGGCCAGCTCCGGGTAAACGTCGATCACGCACGGATAGCGCTCCCGGTGGCGGGGGCTGAGGGCGCCGAATACCGCTTGGCCATGCCGGTGCCCGTTGCCCAGGTCGAGCCACATGCAGGAGGGCTTGAAATAGCCGCCATAGTGGGCGAGCGCCCGTCTGGCCGAGGGCAGGTCCACCGCCGTGATGACCAGATCGGCACGGGCGATGGCCTTCTCGGTTTCCGGGCCGGGGAAGCGATAGGGCAGGCCGGTCCAGTCCAGCCCGAGCATGAGGTTGTAGCGGTTGGCCAGCGCCACCGCCTTGTACTGGCCTAGATCGCAGGGCCAGAAGCGCTGGCGGACCAGATTGGGTTCCCGCACCAGGGCATCGTCGATGATCGTGACGTTCAGGCCCTTGGGGTGGCCGAGGCTGACCAGCGCATGATGGAAGCTGGCCAGACAGTCCACCACCTCGCTGCCGTTGCCCCCGGCGCCGATCACCACCAGATGCACCGCATCGCTCATCCAGCGCTCCGGCGCCTCGAACCAGACTTCCTGTGGGGCCAGCAGGGCCTGAGCGCTCATGGGCGGCCTCCTGCGCGGATCAGGTCGGCCAGCGTGTACGGCTCGCCGTTGCGGGCCTTGGCCGGCAGCAGGCGGCTGGCCGGGAAGGTGCGGGCCTGTTCCTCATGCAGCTTCGCCATGAACGCCTCGTAGGCCGCTTGGCTGCCGACGCCCTTGGCAGGCGGAGTGTCGCCCAAATGCGTGGCGCGGGCCTCGACGGCGAAGCCCTCGCAGGCGGCCCGGTCCTCGTCGCGCCCGCGAAACTCCTCCTGTCTCACATTGCCGCCGCACATGGTCCCGTTGGTGTTGATGTTGCCCAGCGGCGCGATCCAGAGTTTCGTCTCGGGCGTGGGGCGGGCACGCCCCTTGGCGGCGAACACGCGCAGCCGCTGGCCCTCGAACTTGGCGTAGATCAGCAGGGGCAGCGGCACGCGGTAATCCGCCTCGCGGAAATGCACCTCGGCCTGCCGGGGCGGCGTGAACCAGACCATGTTGAAGCCGGAGCCGTCCCGCGCCAGCACCTGATCGGGGACGAAGGCGATGGACTCCTTGTTCCCGCTGAGGATTTCCACGATGGCCGTCTTGTCCTGCTGGTTGAACAGGCGTCCGGCGCCGAGCGCGAAGCCGGCATCCGGGGCGGGAACGACCTTGTGGCTGGTGACTTCGACCGTGCCGCTTTTTTCGTTGCGATGCAGCAGCAGGGCGATGGATTCGGTATTAACTCCCAACATGGGTAATTCCTTCCAATGAAGTTTCGATCCGTTTGATGAGGCGGTAGGCTTCGTGAATGGCATCAACAATAGGAATGGCCATATCCAGCAAAACGCCCGGTTCGGCCATGATCGTGATATGGGGGCCGCCGATGTTTTGATATAGGTTGTTTATATCATCGTCCACCAATTCCCCAAGCGTGCCTAAGTTGTCGCCGGGAATGACGAACAGGCCGCCGAACAGTGCAATACCCTCCTCGGGTGAGGATTGTTCCTCGACAATCATTTCCTTCTGCGACTCATATATATCTTCCAGTCGCTTTCCCGCTGCCCGGAACTCGGTGGCAGCTCTGAACACCTCCGCGAGCACGGCATAGACGCCAGCATGTTCGGGATAGGTTCGAGCCTGTCCCTGCATGAGTTCCAGCTGAAACTGGCAGGTGGCCTCGAACTCCTGGAAATAGCCGTTGGCCGCAATATTGAACTGTCGCTGATAGTGTTCGACTTCGCTCACTATATCGACCAGACGGTCGAAGGATTCCGAGCCGGGAATAATCTCCTGCGGGTCGTCCATGCCGAAGATATACGGCTCGAACTCCCATCGAGTACGGTCGGATTCCGAGAGAATATTATAAATCTCGTCCCGATTTTTGCCCGCTACCAGGGGTTTGAAGTGGTCCCATACTTCGTCGAGGTAATACAGGTAGCGGTTGCTCAGATCGAACATTGTCTGCGGATCGTGGAACGCGGCAATGCACTCGGAAATGGCGAACAGCGCATGGATGACGGCGATTCGCAGCGCGTGCGAGGCGGGCGCCTCGTCCGTGGGGAGATTCAGGCAGATGTGTTCGGCGTCGTGGCAGTAGATCGACAACCCGTTGGTATAGAGTGCCGCGCCGTAACCGGGCGGCAGGCGGTCGTCGATGGCTTGCAGGGTGTCCAGCGCCAGCGACTGGATGCCCCGCTCGCCCTCGTCGATCAGGCGCAGGGCTTGGTTGGGTTCCAGCAGGTCGGCCCGCAGGGCTTCCTCGACGATCAGCACCAGCGTATCGAGGTCCGGCAGGCTGTCGGGGCGCTCGTCGATCCGGCGCAGCCGGCGCTTGGCCGCCTTGGTGAAGGCCCGGCGCCGGACCTTCACCAAGGCGCCGAAGCGCAGGATCGCCTCGTCGATGGCCTGCTCCATCTGGACGAGCGTTCCGTGCCCGGCCAGTTGTTCCAGCGTGGCGTCGCTGACCAGACCGGACAGCGCGCAGCCGAGCAGGAACTCGGCGCGGGCCGGCAGTTCGCTTTCCCGCAGCCGGTAGCGGCGTTCGATCACCGCATCCCGGTAGGCCCGCATCCCTGCCGTGGGGTTCGGCAGGGCGAACAGTGTCGTCAGCGGGGCAACGGAGGTCGCGGGGAATCGGTAGGCAGCGGGTTGCCACTGGACTTGGAGGCGAGTTCCCATAGTGCTTTGGCCTGTTCCGGGTCGAGTGCGTAGTGGGAGGTGTTCATCGGGTCGGTGAGGGGGCGGGCGCTGCCGCCCGCCCATGCCCGCAGCCGGGCGATGGCCTCAGCCTTTGTCGCCATAGTTGGCCTCCTTGATCGCGTAGACGTGCTTGTCGCCTTCGAGCACCGGCTCGATCACCTTGGCCCCCAGCATCCGGGGGAACAGGCGTGCGTAGTGGCGCAGCACCTCTGCCGGGGTCATGTCGGGGCTGGGGTCGTCGAGGTCGCGGCCACCGAAGCGGAAAACGCGGGTGAGGGTGATGACGGTCGCGGTCATGGCGGGTTCCTCCTTCAAAACGCATCGCCAATGGATGCCGGCTGCGCGGCGCTGTCCGGCGCGGCAGCGGGGCGTTCGGGCGCCGGGGTGGCCTCGGTCGGCTCCTCGGCATCGGCATCGGCAGGCGCCTGCGCCTTGCTGGGGGCCTTGGCAGCGTTGCTCTTGGCCTGCACCTTGAGCTGGCGCAGCGCGTCCAGCACCTCGTTGCCCTCGTCCAGCCGTTCGCGCATCTGGCCGAGCTTGCCGGCCAGCGCCGCCTCCACCTCCTGCGGGGAGCCGACGATCACCAGCGGACGGGCCATCAGGGCGTAGACCTGGGCGACTTCGGGCGTGGCGTCATTGGGCACCTGTCCCACATCGGCGGTGAGGATCAGGCGGATGTTTCCGTCTCCGGCGCCCATGGCCTCGATGAACAGGCGTTTACCCGGCTCGGTGGCCACGGCGCTCGCTACGGCAGAGAAAAAAGACATGGGGGGTTCTCCTTGAGGGGATGGGGTGTTCAGGCGGCTTCGGATTGGCTGGATGGGGCAGCGTCGGCGCCTTTGGGAGCGGCGGGCTTGAGGAAGGCCGGCAGGTGGCCCTGCCATGAGAAGCCCTCCAGCGGCGCCAGCAGGGTCTGCACCAACTCCTTCACCTTGCTGGCGCCGACCATCTTCTTGAACGCGCCCTTGCCGTGTGCCGCCTCGTAGGCGCTGTCGAAGCCGGCAGCGGCGCATTCGGCCAGCAGTTCGTCCTTGGTCAGCAGGTTCAGGTACTCGGCGTCCACGGCGAACACCTCGCGGGGGTCGAGGCTGTTGCGACCGATCACCTCGGCGGCCAGCATCGCCGCTTCGCTGTGGTCGAAGTCGTCCTGGGCGACGGTGCGGCACAGCGCCAATGCGGAGAGTTGCGCCAGCAGCGCCAGCAGCTTGGCTTCGTCGAGCCGAGCCAGATCGGCAATCCATGCCACCCGCGCCTTGGCCATGGCGGGCCGCTCGGGAACGCCTGCTGCCTTGAGGATTTTGTCGGTCAGCCCCGGCGCCACGTCCTTGCCAATGTCCTGTACCACGCTGGAGATGGCTTGGGCGTAGCCGTAGGCGGCATGGGACACCATGAAGCGGTGCGCCAGTTGGACCTGGGCTTTGTGGGCCACCTTGCGCAGCGGCGTCCGCAGGGTGCGTGGCTTGCTCGGGCCTTTCGCCGGCTGGCCAGCCGGTGCCCCAGCAGCGGCAGCAGGGGCCGCTCCATGAGACGGGGTTGCGGGTGCCGGGGCGGCCTGCGCGGCGGCGTTCACGGCGGCCTGATAGGCGGCAACCATTTCGCCGTGGCAGGTCGGGTTGAAGCAGTAGCGGCCTGTCACCTTGCCTTCCTCGCCGTTGCGGGCGCTGACGACCGCGCCGTAGCTGGCGCAGGAGCGGCAGGCCGCTGCCTGCTCATGGCCGACGCCCTTGGCCCCATCGGTGACGATGGTCTGGTAGCCATCGGCGGGCAGCTCGTCGGAGCGGTAGACCACGCCGTGTTCGGCCTTGGCCTCGACCAGACACTGCTCCAGATGCGCGGCCACCTTCGCGCTCCAGCAGGTCACGTTCTGGCACTGGCCATTGCCCACGCTGGTGTCGAACAGGTCTGCGTAGGCCGACGAGTTGTGGACGCAGCCAGTGCAGCCGCCGGTGTCGAACCTCGCCTGATCGAGGCGGCGGGTCAGCTTGAGCAGACGCTCCCGCGCCTCGGCAATGCTCATGCCCTGCTCGACGATCTTGGCGACCACCATGTCCTGATCGGCGTGGCCCAGCGGACAGAGCAGTTCGGCGTGGCCCAGCTTGATCTGCCCGGCGAGCAGCGCCTGTGCGACCGCCTCGCTGGCATGGGTGAGCAGGATGCGCGCATTGAGTTTGGTGCGGCTCCAGCCGAGCAGGCGCATGACCTCCTCATGGTCGTTGGCGGTCTGGCGCAGCAGCTCGGCCGCCGCGTTGGCCTCCTCGATGGGCGTCATGTCGGCGCGCTGGATGTTTTCCACCGCCGCCGCGATGCGGGCTTCCTCGTCGCTCATGGCGCGCACCAGCGCCGGGATCAGGTCGATGGCGCAGTCGGTCGCCGCCTGCCAGCGGGTTTCCCCGGCGACGATTTCGAAGTCGTGCTCGGGATCGCCCTCAATCGGGCGCACCAGAATCGGCTGGAGAATGCCCTGCGCCATGACGCTTTGCTTGAAGTGCTCGTAGCGCTCGGCATTGCGGCCTTTGCGCGGGTTGTTGGGGTTACGGCGAATACGGGAAACCGGCAAGTGCTGGATATGGGTAGAGGCACTGGTTGCAGACATGGTGGGTTCCGGTGAGTTTGCTGAACTTGTAGACGTAGCCTCTCATGCGTTTAAAGGAACCCAAGCCCATATCGGCAACTTTTTGGCAACTTTTTAATGTGCGATAGAGGCGCACTAGGTAGTTGCCACTGCTGTGTTAGCTGCAAGTTTCAGGCGGAAAAATAATCTCGAATTGGGGCGGGAAAGTATTTCCCATGAACTTGGAAGGTATTTTTGCCGTGGCGGCGAGTGCCCAACCTTGCCCTGGTTGGGAATTCGCTTCCCTCACGGGAGTCTCAGCAATTCGAGGCGGGATATTCCTCCCGTGCTTTCCCGGTTGCCGGCAGAGCCTGAGCGCTAGAGGCCTCCGTGCCTCGGCAGTGGTCCTCCCAGCATGAGTGCTTGCTACACTGAAAAGCAGCAGCCAATATTGGCCAACTTTGTATTCAAGCGGGAAGTGTATGGACGATAAAGAATTGGGTTTGATCCTCAAGGAGCTGATGAGCGAAAACTTGCAGGAGCGGAAAAGGACCCGTCGCTGGGGGATTTTCTTCAAGTGCCTGGGTTTTACTTATCTGGCCGGCACGCTGGCGGTTTTCACTTTGTATGATCCAAAGAATGAGGCCGATAAATACGACAGTTATACCGGCGTGGTCACCGTGCGCGGCGAAATCAAGGACGACGACAATACCGGCTATCTAGCGATCAACAAGATATTGCGCAAGGCATTCTAGTGTTATGACACAGCTAAATCTGCGTCATGCATAATGTCGGCATGGAACATTACAGAATCATCCTCAGTCCTCAAGAAAGAGCGCGGTTGCACGAGCTGACAAGCAAAGGCAGGACCGCGGCAAGCCAAGTCATCAACGCCCTGATCCTGCTGGCCTGCGACCGCTCGCAAGACCAGGGGCCGCGCAAGACCAGCGCACAGATCGCCCAGATGCTGGGCGTGAGCCAACGCAAGATCGACAACCTCAAGCGGCGTTGCGTGCAGGAAGGTCTGGAGTCGGTGCTGGTGAGAAAGAAACCCCGGCGCGAATACGCCCGCAAGGTCGACGGCGAACTCGAGGCACGCCTGATCGCCCTGAGCTGCGGACCTGCTCCCGAAGGCCATGCGCGCTGGACGCTCAAGCTGCTGGCCGCGCGTGCGGTGGAACTGGAATATGTGGACTCGCTGTCGTCGGAGACGGTGCGGCGTGCCCTAAAAAAACGAACTCAAGCCGTGGCGCAAGGTAGGCTGGGTCATCCCGCCGAAGGCCAGTGGAGAGTTCGTGGCGGCCATGGAGCAGGTGCTCGATGTCTACAGCCGCTCCCATGACCCAGCCCATCCGGTGGTCTGCATGGACGAAACGCCGCGGCAACTGATCCGCCAGGTGCGCGAACCCCTCGAGGCGGTACCGGGGCATCCCGGGCGCGAGGACTACGAGTACGAGCGCGCTGGCACCTGCAACGTCTTCGTGGCCTGCGAGCCGCTGGCCGGGCGGCGCATCGCCAAGGTCACCGAGTACAAGAAAAGGCAGGACTGGGCGCTGTTCCTGCAGGACATCGCCCAAGCCTGGTCCGGGGCCGAGCGCATCACGCGGGTGATGGACAACCTCAACACCCACAGCGGCCTCGCTGTACGAAACCTTTATGCCCGAGCAGGCCAAGGCCCTGAGAGATCGCTTCGAGTTCGTCTACACCCCCAGGCATGGCAGTTGGCTGAACATGGCCGAAATCGAGATCAACGTACTCGTCGGCCAGTGCCTGGACAGGCGCATCGACTCCCTCGAGCGAATGCGCAAGGAGGTCGCCGCATGGCAGCAACGCCGCAACCAGCTCGATGCCAAGATCAACTGGCAGTTCACCACCCGGGATGCCAGGGTCAAGCTGCGTAGATTATATCCGCAGATTGAGGCGTGTTGAGACACTAGTAACAATAGAGAAAGGTTATTTCCTACAACTCAACCGTCGTTCCCTTCTTCGCTTCGTCGAGCAGCCATTGACCAAACGCTTGTATTGGCTCTCCGCTCAATCCGATGGGCTCGGGGAGGATGAGACAGAAGGTTTTGGAAATGGTTTTCCCCTCTGGCCACGGGGCGACCAGATTTCCTAGCGCAAGTTCGGTTTCAACGTAGACGCGCGGTACTAGCGCAACACCGAGGCCGGCCAATGCGGCTTCTATCAACATTCCATGGAGATCATAGCGTGCACCAATTGCAGGATTGGTCAACGGGGTTCCCGTCTCTTGGGAGTAGTGTTGCCAAGCTTCAGGATTCTGTCGTCGGTGCAGGCGCGGTAATTCGTCCAGTGCGGTTGGTCGTTTGCGTCCTGTCAGAAGTCCAGGATGGCAAACCGGAACCAGCACTTCATGCAAAAGGTGGTGAGTCCGCATGCCCGTCCAAGCTGGGTGCTCGAAATGGATTGCAGCATCGAATCCGCTCCCGGCCAGGACGAAGGGGTCCATGCGCTCGGCCAAATGCACAGTGATGTTCGGATGCTTTTGCTGGAATCGTGCCAAGCGAGGAATGAGCCATCGCATCGCGAAAGTCGGGATGGTGGCGATGTCCAGGCTTGCGCCATCGTTCGGCTGCCCCATCAAGTACTGACTGTCCCGATCCAAGCGGTCAAGCGATTCGCGAACTTGGGCCGCGTAGCGTTCCCCGTTGGGCAGGAGTCGGACACGATTGCCGACCCGCTCGAACAGCGTGACCCCGAGGAAGGCTTCCAGCCGGCCAATCTGGCGACTGATGGCTCCTTCAGTCAGAGACAGTTCTTCTGCCGCGCGCGCGAAGCTGCCGTGGCGCGCAGCTGCCTCAAATGCCGTCAGTGCCGTGCTGCTGGGGATCTTCCTTCGCATGAGCGTTCCTGATTTGAAGCTGGTGATCGATTTAGCTTGATCTTTTATCACTGAAGCATACCGAAAAATCGTTTTATGCGCTGAAATTAAGCTCATACCATGAGGGAACATCAACAAGGAGGACCGGCGCACAAAGCTCCCGGTCGCAAGTGATCTGATGATCTACACCGTCGAATGCAGCTTCTCCAATTCAGCCAGTGAAGCAGAGTGGAATGATTTCTATAGTCTGGAAAAACTGCCCGCGCTCATTTCAGTAAGCGGGTTCCATACCTCGCAGCGATTCAAGGCGTTGAGCGCTGGTTGCCCCGTCTACCTTGCCATGCACTCGATCGACGGTCTGGCTGTGCTTGAGGGCGATGAGTACCGCCAGAAGGGCGGCGGCAATTTCGCACGCTGGCAGCAGCACATCACCGATTGGCACCGCAATCTTTATGGCGGCCTTGAACGTGCGCCTGCCATCGGTGAAGGCGACCATCTGATCGTGAGCGCAGTCGGTCCCGAGCCGCTCATCGAGATGGGGCTCACGCCTGATCGGATGCGGGCCGTCGCATTGGAGAAATTTCCTGAAAACAGGTGGCTGGCGAAACTGGATAGCTCCATCAGTCTCAGTGTGGAAGCCCTTCCGAAGGACGTGCACCTCTATGCCCCGATGACCGCGCAATTGACGAGTGGTAGTGGCGCAGTGCCCCAGACGCAGGGGCAGTACCGACATGCCTAACCTGATGATTTTCATCCAGGCGGAAAAGATGCCGCCCGAAGCGAATCTGGCGGAACTCACCGAACGATGCACTCGGCTTTGTACGGACGTCCTCCAGGCTGCGCTGGACAACGTGCACGTCATCTATGTCGCTGCTCGCCAGGGGCGCGGGCATCCTGCTTACGCGGAAATCAAGTACCGCCTCGAACCGCTCAGAACGCCATCGGTCATGGACGCCTTCATGGCGCGACTGGATGAGGCCATAAAGCGCCATACGGGGCTAACCGCGCGCATCCGTTGCTTCGGCTATCCAGCCCCCGCCATCTACGCGCGGAACTGATTACGCGCAAGGAGTGCCGCAATGAACAAAATGAAATTTCCAGGCCAGCAGATCGGCGAGTTTTCGATCACGGCCATCAGTGACGGATACCTTTCCGCAAGTCTGGATCTTCTCTCCAATATCGATCCTATGGAGGCGTCCAAGTTACAGCGGGACGCAGGCGTGAGCGACCCATCCTCGATCCACATCAACTGTTACCTAGTGCATGGAAGGGGCCGCACGATCCTCATCGACGCGGGGGCTGGGGGGTTCAAGCAGTGGGGCGGAAAACTGATAGCGAATCTCTCACTTGCTGGCGTGCAACCCGCTGACATTGACACCATTCTTCTGACCCATGCACATCCCGACCATGTTGGGGGGCTGCTTGACTCGTCAGGGGAAGCAGCCTTTCCCGATGCAGAGTTAGTCGTCCACCAGCGTGAGGTTTCTTTTTGGAAGGATGATGGCAACCTCAGCCGAGCGAGTGAGCGTGCTCGTGGCAACTTTCTGTTTGCTCGGAAGGTGTTCGATAAGTATCAGGAGAAGATGCGGACGTTTACTGATAGCGAAGTTCTCCCTGGCATTAGTTCGATGCCCCTTCTGGGACATACCGCAGGGCATTCCGGTTATCGCATCGAATCCGATGATCGTAGTCTGCTGGTTTGGGGAGATATCGTCCATTTCCCTCAAATCCAGATTGCTCGTCCCGACGTATCCATTGCATTCGACCAAGATCCGATTCTCTCCGCCGAAACACGATCAAAACTGTTGGATGTTGTTAGCTCGGACAAAATCCTTATCGCTGGCATGCACCTTGGCGAACTCGGATTCGGGCACATCAAGCGCAAAGGTACGCTCTACGAGATTTTTTATGAAGCTTAGCGGCTGGTAGAGATGTCTGGGATGAGCCAGCAGCGGGGAGTGAGATCAATGATCCCACGGCGCCTGCTGCCAGCGATCAAACAGAAAATCGCTGAACGCCGTCAGCCGATGTGGCACGGGTTCGCGCCGCGCCCGCACGAGGCTGATCTTCGAGGGCGTGGCTTCCCATTCCGGCAGCACGCGCACCAGCCGCCCGTCGCGCAGTTCCTCGTGGATGTCCCAGGTCTCGCGCAGCGAAATGCCCAGCCCGGCCAGGCACCACGCATGCAGCACGTCGCCGCTGTCGCTGCACAGCGTGCCGCTGACCGCGACGGGTTTCTCTCGGCGGCCTTTGCGCAGCGGCCAGGTGCTTTGCAGCAGTCCCGGATAAGCGAACACCAGGCAGTTGTGCCGCTCCAGGTCCTCCGGCTGCGCGGGATGACCCTGCGCTTTCAGGTAGGCAGGAGACGCCGCCAGGATGCGCCGGTTGTCAGCCACGCGCCGCGCCACCAGCCGCGAATCGGCCAGTTCACCCATGCGGATCGCCAAGTCCAGATCGCCGCTATACAGATCTTGCACCTGGTCGGACAGGCGCAGGTCGAAGCCGACTCTCGGGTGCAGGCGGCAGAAATCGTGGATCGCCGGTGCCACGAACTTGCGGCCGAACGGCGTGGGCGCCGTCAGACGAATGGTGCCGCTCAGTTCCTGACTGCCGCCGGTCGCCAGTTCCTGCACTTCTTCCAGCACCGCCAGGGCAACACGCGCCCGTTCGGCGATGGCGCGGCCTTCGCCAGTGATGCGCAGGTTACGGGTGTTGCGTTCGAACAGCGTGGTGCCCAGCGCCTGTTCCAGCCTGGCGATCTGCTTGCTGACTGTCTTGGGTGCGAGGTGCAGGTCGCGTGCGGCGGCGGAAAAGCTCTGGCGCTCCACCACATGCACGAACACCGCCAAGTCATCGAGGTTGCGCAGGGACATTTGGGCCGTTCCAGGGAAAGTGCTTGTTTATTTTGGTCATTTAAAGGATATACCGGATTCACCAGAATGAGGTTCCTTATTTCGCATACCGCAACGCGCACGCTCCTGCTGGAGTTGCCCGGCGGTGTACTCGATTCGCTTGCAGGAGCCTCTGATGACCCAACGCATTCTTTTCGTCCTGACCAGCCACGACCGCAAGGGGCCGGCCGGCGCCGCCGACGCCGCGCCCAGCGGTTTCTATCTGTCCGAGGTCACGCATCCGCACCGGGTGCTGGCCGACGCCGGCCATGCCGTCGATTTCGTCAGCCCCAAGGGCGGCAGGACGCACGTCGATGGACTCGATCTGGACGATCCGGTCAATGCCGCGTTCTGGAACGATGCGGCGCTGCGCAGCACCACCGAAACCACACTGGCGCCATCCCAGGTCAATCCCGATGCCTACGCCGCGATCTTCTACGCCGGCGGCCACGCAACGATGTGGGACTTCCCGGGCAACGCCGAACTGGCCGCAATTGCTGCACGCATCTACGAGCTTGGCGGCGTGGTCGCGGCGGTGTGCCACGGGCCGGCCGGGCTGGTGAACCTCAAACTGTCCGAGGGCCGTTATCTGGTCGATGGCAAGGACGTGTCGGCCTTCACCAACGACGAGGAACGCGCGGTCGGCCTGTACGACACGGTGCCATTCCTGCTGGCCGATGCCTTGCAGGAACGCGGTGCCCGGCATGTGCCCGCGCCGAGCTTCCAGGCGCAGGTGGTGGTGAGCGAGCGGCTGGTCACAGGCCAGAACCCGGCCTCGGCCAAGGGCGTGGCCGAAGCGATGCTGCCGCTGTTGGCGGCGGCATCCGTGGATCGGGCCTAAGCCATGAACGAGCGCATGCCTTTCGTCATCTACGTCTTCGCGCTGTGCGCGTTCGCCCTGGGCTTTACCGAGTTCGTCACCATTGGGCTGGTGTCCACCATTTCCGCCCACCTGCATGCCAGCGTCAGCCAGGTCGGCACGGCGGTCACGGCCTATGCGCTGGGCGCGGTGATTGGTGCGCCGGGCCTGACAGCGCTGTCGACCCGCTGGCCGCGCAAGCGCCTGTTGCTGGTGGCGATGGGGCTGTTCACGCTGGGCAACGCAGTGGTCAGCCTGTCCGATGCACTGACACCCATGCTGATTGCCCGCTTTGCTTCGGGCCTGGGGCATGGCGTGTTCCTGGCCGTGGCCTCCAGCGTGGCAACCCAACTGGCGGGCCGGCATCGCGCCGGTGCAGCGGTCGCTGTGGTATTCGGCGGCCTGACGCTGGCCCTGGCGCTGGGCGTGCCGCTCGGCACCTACCTAGGCAGTGTGTTGAGCTGGCAGGTCATCTTCATGGCCGTGGCCGCGAGCGGCGCGATTGGCTTCCTGGGCCTGCTGGCCCTGATGCCCACGGATCGGAACGATGCCTCGGCGCAGGCCAACGCGATGGATGGCCTGAAAGCCATGTTCAATCCGCGCCTGCTGGCCGGGGCCGGCATCACCGTGCTGGCGTATGCGGGGTCGTTCGCGCTCTATACCTACATTTCGCCGATCCTGCTGCAAGTGACGAACGTCAGCGAGAGCACGGCCAGCCTGTTGATGCTGGGCTACGGCGTGATGGCCGCTATCGGCAACATCTGGGGCGGACGGTTGACCGACCGCAGGGGCGCGGACTTCGCTGTGATTACCGTGCTGGTCGGCCTGGCCGTGGTGCTGCTGGCGATCTGGGCATCGGCGCCGTCGCTGCCATTGATGGTGCTGCTGACGGGCTTGCTGGGTGCGCTGACCTATGCAGCGGTGCCAGCTTTGCAGGCGCGGGTGATCGGGCTGTCGCACATTCATGCGCCACAGGCGCCGGCGGTGGCGGCCGGCCTGAACATCGCCGGCTTCAATGGCGGTATCGTGCTGGGTTCGCTGCTGGGCGGGGCCAGCCTGGAGGCGATGGGGCTGACCAGCATGGCCTGGGTCGGTGCGGTTGCCGTGGGCCTGGGGATCGTCTGGATGCTCTGGCAGATGCGAGGAACCCGCGCTCAACGCACCGAAGTCCCTGGATGAGGGTATAGCGATGGAGCTTCGTCAACTTCGTTGCTTTCGGGCCGTGGGCGAGGAACTTCACTTCGCTCACGCGGCCGCCCAGCGTTGGTTACAACCGTCACTGTCCCGCATCCCACGGCGCCTCGCGCCATTGTTCGGCCAGGAAATCCACGAAAGCGCCTATCCGGCGCGGCACAGGGTCGCGCTGGACGCGCAAGGCCTGGATGGGCGTCGCAGGTTCCGCCCATTCGGGCAGGACGCGCACCAGGGCACCGCTGCGCAGTTCGTCGGCGACGTCCCAGGTCTCGCGCAGCGAAATTCCCATCCCGGCAACGCTCCAGGCGCGCAGCGCATCGCCGTTGTCGCTGCGCAGATCGCCCACAACTTCCACCACCTCGGTTCTGCCGCCGCGGACGCTGTGCTTGAGCGTCCAACGGTTTCGCCGCAGGCCGGGATAGGCAAACAGCAGGCATTGGTGCTGATGCAACTCGCGGGGATGCGAAGGAGCGCCCATGCCTCGCAGATAGGTTGGCGCCGCCACCAGAATGCGCTGACTGTCGGCCAGCTTGCGGCTGACCAGCCGGGAGTCGGCGAGCTGGCCGACGCGCACGGCCAGGTCAATATCGCCGCCGTACAGATCGACCACATGGTCGCTCAACTGCAAATCGAAGCCCAGCCGGGGATGACACTCTCGGAAGGCAGCGATGACCGGCGCCAGGTAACGCACTCCCAGCGGCACCGGCGCCGTCACGCGCAACATGCCCGTCAACGTCTGGGCGCCTTGCCGGGCCACGTCGGCGGCCTCGTCCAGCAAGGCCAAGGCCGGGCGGGCGCGTTCGGCGACGGCGCGGCCTTCGTCGGTGATGCGCAGTTGCCGCGTGCTGCGCTCGAACAGGCGGGCACCCACCGCTTGCTCCAGGCGCGCGATCTGCTTGCTCACTGTGGCCGGCGCCAGATCGAGCGCGCGGGCTGCAACGGAGAAGCCACCGCAGTCCACGACCTTCAGGAATACGGCCAGATCGTCCAGATTGCGTATCGTCATTTATTCCATTCCGTTACAGATATTTCTCCAATCTACTCCTTTCTGGAAGGATATAGCGTTCCCAGAATGGCGGCTGGATCACTGGGTCCGTCGCGTCTGATGGCGACGGGCCGTGCTTTGGAGCCCCGTATGCCTGCCGTCATCTACGTCTTTACCCTCTGCGCCTTCGCCATCGGTTTCACCGAATTCATCAGCATCGGCCTGACTTCGACGCTGGCCGAGAACCTGCACGCCAGCGTGGCGCAGGTCGGCTTGGCCGTGACGTTCTATGCCGCCGGGGTGGTGATCGGCGCGCCGGTGCTGACCGCGCTGGCGTCTAGCTGGTCGCGCAAGCGTCTGCTGCTCGTTGCCATGTTGGCTTTCACGGCAGGCAACGTGCTTGCGGCACTGTCCACCCATCTGCCGCTGCTGCTGTCGGCCCGGTTGCTGTCCGGGCTGGCGCATGGTGTGTTCTTCGCGGTCGCCTCCAGCGTGGCGACCCGGCTGGTGGCGCCGGAACGTGCTGGCGCGGCACTGTCGCTGGTGTTCGGCGGCGTGACTGTGGCAATGGCACTGGGCGTGCCGGTCGGTACATGGCTGGGCAGCGTCTTGCCCTGGCAGTGGATCTTCGCGCTGATCTCGACTTGCGGACTGGTCGGCGTGCTGGGCGTGGCTTGCTGGATGCCGGCCGGCGCAGGCGATTTGGCCAGCAGCGGCCCCGGCTGGCGTCAGTTGCCCGTGCTGTTCGACCGCCGCCTGCTCGCGGGCGCCAGCCTGCCGCTGCTGGCCTACACCGGCTCCTTCGCCCTCTATACCTTCGTGACACCGCTGCTGTTGCAAGGTAACCGCTCCATAAACCCTACCTTCGAAACCGCGCCCTGAGATCTGATGCTGAGCTCCCGATTCCCTCTGGAGCCTGCCCCGCATGATGCGCCCCGCCCCCAACGTCAAAGCTGTTTACCTCTACCCCAAGCCGGTCGATTTCCGTAAATCCATCAATGGCCTGGCGGCCCTGGTCGAGTTGGATATCAAGGTTGCGGTGTTCGACCCGGTGTTGTTCGTCTTCCTCAATCGCACACGCACCCAAGTGAAAATTCTGTACTGGCATCGCAACGGCTTCTGTCTGTGGCTCAAGCGCCTGGAGGCCGAGCGGTTCAAGACCAAGCCGGATGCGGGTGACGAAGCCATCGAGCTGACTGTGCGGGAGTTG
>Ga0209373_10002193_pt1 | contig 20163 bp, 15 predicted proteins | sample Higcelweek5metaG_FD_187173 | JGI IMG/M metagenome (GOLD analysis project Ga0209373, IMG submission 187173) | Freshwater pond sediment microbial communities from the University of Edinburgh, under environmental carbon perturbations - High... | ecosystem: Environmental > Aquatic > Freshwater >... | reverse complement strand
CCGAATTTGATGAACGGATTTCTGATTGATTCACTCCAGGCCGAGTTTGTGGCTGAGATAAAATTAAGGAATATTAACCGTCAATATATTGTCAACCGGGTTGCCGACCGTGACAATTTGATCAGTGAAATCGAAGACCTCGAAGATACACTGAGGAAGCCCGGAAGAATGGATGCAATCATCGTCAAAACACTTGAGAGCATATCCAAACGTTTCGGCAAGGAGCGCCGCAGTGAACTGCTTCACATTGATCAAGCCGTGACATTTAATGACGATAATATGATTGAAGATTACCGTCTCAAACTTTTTATGACCGAACACGGTTATGTAAAGAAAATTCCTCTTACATCGCTTCGCAGTGCCGGCGAACTGAAGACGAAAGAGGAGGACAGTATTCTGATCGAAGCGGAAGGCCGGAACAAAAGTGACATCCTGTTTTTTTCCAGCAAGTGCAATGTTTATAAATTGAAGGCACATGAGCTTCCGGACACAAAGCCATCCGAACTCGGAGTTTATCTTCCTAATATCCTGGCAACGGAAGATGGTGAGAAAATACTATTCATGCTGGTTACCGAGGACTATGCCGGGGAAATACTATTTGCTTTTGAAAATGGCAAAATGTCCAGAATACCAATGATCGCATACGAGACAAAACAGAACCGGAAAAAATTAATTCATGCCTGCAACGATGTATCGCCGATCGTTGCGATACATTTCCTCGATAAACCTGAAGATTTTGCCGTATTTTCGAGTCTTAAGAAAGCGATCGTATTTTCGAGTTCACTCATTCCGGTTAAAGCAACACGTTCATCTCAAGGTGTTCAGGTGCTCGTCTCTAAAAAAGGAAGCCGCCTGACCTCGGTGGTTCGTGTTTCTGACTCGGGATTCACAGATCCGGAGTATTATAGAATCAGACGCACTCCTGCTATCGGTTATTATTTAAAGGAAGAGACGCTTACCCAAAGGCAATTGACACTCGGCGAGGTTTAACATGGCTAAAGAGTTTGGGCTTGATTTCAGAATCAATAAACAGATGACCGGAATGAATCGAGTATTGATGATCGTCTGTTTTGTGGTTCTGCTGTCATTTGCAGTGGGGATCGGGATCATTTACGTCAGTAATTCCCGGCTTTCAGATATACTTCCGAGATTCGAAAAAGCATTAGACTCGAGGAATTATGATCAGGCACTTGATATATACCGGGATATTCACGCACGTGTTGTCAGTGAAAGCCCGGACATGGAAAAATCAATCTCCAAAGAAAAAGAAGTCCTCTTTGCGATGGAAGATGTCGTGGATGAACGAGTCACTTCAATCGAGTACCTTCTTCGTTATGAAAGATATACTCCCAGCACTGATGACAAAGCTTTCCTCGAACAAATGAAGGAACTGACCGGATCATCGCTTTCTATTTGGTTAGACCAACTATCGAAGGAATTCCTTCTTGGCACAATCGAAAAACCGACATTGCAGTTCATTTTCGAGCAGATTGGCGATTATTCGAACGTTGTGGCTTCCTCGGTGCCGCTAAAAAAAGAAATCGATAATATTGAAATTGCACGCGGAGGAGTTCAAGAAGCAGAAAAGCTATTTTTGGACAAGGATTATATAGCGGCAGCCGAAAAATTTGAAATTGTTATGAGTGGAACACAAGGATTTGTATATCAGTACGCGGAATCCAGATTATCGGATTTGAAACTGGAAATGTATGATCCGATCATGGAGCAATGTGACCATATGCTGGATACGTTCAAGTATTATACGGCAGAAGAGGTTCTTTCAAAAATGGCAAGTATATTTCCCGATGATCTGAAAATTCAATCAAAATTACTCGAAGCGACTTCTAACACAATGCTTGTTGAAGAATATACAGGTACAATTGAGGTCATTTGCGTAAAACCGATTATCGCGGATACGGATCTTGCTTTTTCTGAGGACGCATCATCGACGATTGATTCGTATTATTTGACAAAGAATGAATTTCGGAAAATTTTAGAGTCTTTATATGCAAAAAATTATGTTCTTGTAGACGCACTTTCGATTGTTGATGTCTCAAACAGCACATTTCTTCTCGGCAAAACACTAATGGTTCCTCAAGGAAAAAAGCCTTTAATTATCGTTCTGGAAGATTTCAATTATTCTGCATATCAAAAAGGCAACGGATTATGTTCGCGAATCGTTTTCAACGATCAGGGATATGTTTGCGGGGAATACACCAACGCGGCAGGTCAGACCGTAGTAAGTAGAAACGCTGAGGCAATAGGCATTTTGGATGCCTTTGTTGAGGAGAATCCGGATTTTTCCTTCAATGGTGCAAAGGGTGTGATTACTCTGTCCGGTTACGAGACAATATTCGGGTATATCACAAATAGCGACCAGATTGACGACAGAAACGAGGCCTTATCAGCGGTAGGTCTTCCTGCCGTAAATCCAACTGCAGAGGAAATTATAACCAATGTTGAAAACGTCACCGCGATCATCAATGTTTTGAAAGATACCGGATGGACATTTGGGTCCTCAACTTACGGATATATCAATGCAAATGACAGCGATATGGAGACAATACAGAACGATACGCAGAAGTGGTTGGATCAAGTATTACCGCTTACCGGGCAAGTACATGTACTGGTTTATCCCAACGGAAATTTCATTAAAGGATCGGATGACCGAGCTATTTACCTCAAAAATAAAGGGTTTCGTGTCTTTTTTGGAGTCGGTCCATCTCCGTATTATACCTTCGGAGATAATTATCTATACTTTGATCGCGCAGTTCTAAATGGTGACACTCTCAGAAATTTGGATTATTCACGATTGTTTCAAGCCTCGGTTGTTTATGACACGACTCGAATCAAGGGACTGAATGACTGATTATGATCAGATATTCATAAAAAAAGCATCTCGCCGTTAACGAATTGCTTTCTAAATTATGTTATTCTGATACCAAAGTTCATTTAAGGGAGACAAAATGAGAGAACACCAGATTGGCGCTTTTATATCTGAAACGGTCCGGAAGCGTTTGAAACGGTTTAATAGGGCATTAGTTGTAGTGATGCTCATTATTTCTGTTTTCCTTTTTTCAGCGTGTTCTTTTGATGTTAACGAAGACCTGTTTGATCCAATCAGGAATGCGGTTGGCAGCAATATTTCAGGGCTGCTTCAGAATTCTGATTCTGTCGGGATGATTTATCCTGAGGATGAAGAAGAAATCTATACAATATCAAACAGTGAAGACCTTTTTAAGGCTTTACAAACAGCCCTTTATGACTTTTCACCTGAGATTTTTCTTTCCGTAGAGGAGTATCAGCAATTTTCAGTCTTCTGGGATGATTTGCTTGAAGAAGGTGCGCTGCATTCCGCTTTTCAGCGGGGGCAGGTTCAAATCGAATATGACAATCAATCGCCATGTATCATACATCTATATTTTTCATATAACACTACAGGAGTTGTTCTTCAGGAGTACTTGTTGGATGGGGTGCCGGACTTAAAAAGTGAAGAAGAGCAGGAACTCTATTCTGCTATGACGGAAATTACCGAAGATATAATTGAAGAGGACATGACGGATCTGGAAAAAGTGATTGCCGTTCATGATTATCTGGTTGTGAATACGGTTTACAGTGAAGAACAAGAAAAAGCGGATTATCTGGCGACAGCTTACAGTGTTCTTATCGAAAATGAGGGTCAATGTCAGGGTTACTCAGAAGCATTTACCGCACTACTGATGATTTCAGGTGTTGAGACAAAGGTAATTTCCGGTGATGCTTTAGATGTCTCTGCGACATACCAACCGCATGCATGGAATCTAGTGAAGATTGACGGAGATTGGTACCACGCCGATGTGACATGGGATGATCCGATACCGGACACCGGTGGATCCGCAATACACACCTATTTATTTAGATCCGATGATTTTTTTGAAAGAGATCATTCGTGGTCGGATCTTTTCGATGATTGTCCTATTGATAATCCCATTGAAGAATAGCCAATCTCAATATGTATTACGATAAATGTTTGTGGACGAACTCAATATTGAATATTATAATAAGTCAAAGATGAAAAAACACGGAGGTGCCTTATGACTGCAAAGATAGATAAACTTGGCGAATTGATTGAAAAGGATGAAATACTTTGGAGAGATCGCAAGAGATATTTGGGGCTTCCGATTTCTTTTACGGTTTACAGTTTTGACCGTAATCGTTTTTATCTTAAAAAGGGCTTGTTCAACACGACTGAAGACGAAATGCTTCTCTATCGAATATTGGATGTAAAGCTCTCAAGAAAATTTTGGCAGAAAATATTCGGCGTCGGATCAATTATGCTGGTTACGGCAGACAAGTCGGACAACAATATCGAAATCAAAAATATCAAGAAGCCGGATCGTACCCGGAAAGCGCTTAGCTCCATCGTTGAGAAAGAGCGTGATGAGAAAAGAATTCTCGGAAAAGAAATGTTTGGAACCGCAAATATCGGTCTTGATAATATCGACTACATTGCGGATGATGTCGGCGACAGCAATTGAGCGTACCTGATAAGGAATAATACGCTGGATCATCGTGGGGGTTTCAATAGAGCGTGGAGACTAGGCAGGATCGATATGACGGGGCAAGGGAGAAGAAGATTTCCTGCCTGCGAGAATTGATTTCCGATTCGGAGAAGATTGTTTTTCTCGGCGGAGCCGGTGTTTCTACGGAGAGCGGAATTCCCGATTTTCGTAGTGGTAAAGGCATTTTTAACCAAGACAGCGGACTCGAGTATCGTCCGATAGATATCATCAGTCACTCATTTTTCACGCAACATCCGGAAGAGTTTTTCGATTTTTATCGAAGAAAACTTTGTTATCCCAAGGCAAAACCTAACCGTGCCCATAAGGCACTGGTACGTCTCGAGCGGCAGGGAAAACTCAAGGCAACCATCACGCAAAATGTAGATAATCTCCATCAAATGGCCGGGAGTAAGGGGACGATCGAGTTGCATGGTTCTGTCTTTCGTAATTACTGTATATCTTGTGGTGCGAAATATTCTCTCGATTATATTTTGAATACAACCGGAGTTCCAAGATGTGATAAGTGCGGAGGCATTGTTCGCCCGGATGTTGTTTTGTATGAAGAACATCTTGATCATACAAATATTGACCGCGCGGTCAATGCAATTGAAAATGCAGATTTACTGATCATCGGAGGCACATCGCTGACAGTATATCCGGCAGCAACTTTTGCTCAGTTTCTGCCGCACGATCGTGTTGTTATTATTAATAAGAGCTCAACATATCTGGATCTTCAGGCGATGCTGACGATTCATGACAGTATTGGTTCTGTTCTCGATGATTCAATCCCCAAACGCAAGAGAACAGCAGTAACAAGCAAAAGCAAAACAAACATTGCCGGCATATCGGATCCGGGTCCGGTAGATACGGATGGATCAGGGAAACTTCTTGGCGAGGCTTCGGCGATGGATGCCGATGGAGGTCATTTAATTGACACTGACCATTAATGTAAGGGAAGAGCAGTTTGCCGCAAGGGAAGCCGATTTAGATTTACTCATTCAACGATTTCAAAAGAAGTCAGCCATTTTCAGTAATGTAAGAATGGTTTTGTTTCTTGCGTCGGCTTTATCATTAGGTTTCTTTTTCTTTGGGCCGGCGGCTCTTTGGTTGCTGATAGCAGGCCTGATATTTTTGATTGCATTTGTTGTGATTATCGCAGTTCATCTCCATCAAAATCGTGAATTGAAACACCTCAGTCAACTACGGGTCATCCAAGGAGAGTATCGCGCCAGAACGCTCCATATGTTCGACAAACTTCCGGATAACGGGAATGATTTTTTGGACAGGAATCACGATTATTCAGCAGATCTGGATCTATTCGGTCCCAAATCTCTTTTTCATCTGATTAACGTGAGTTCTACATATTACGGACGTAAAAAACTTCGTGATTTACTTCTGGTGTCACAGAATCCTCTTCTTACGGTTAAGAGCATTACTGACCGGCAGGCGGCGGTGGAAGAATTGGCATCCAGGCTAAATGACCTTCAGGATTTTGAGGCCAGAGGGAGACTTAGCCGTCGAAATGCACATAGTCCGAGAGCTTTCATCGAATACTCCAGAATTCGTCCAAAGCCGGAATCTGCGATCAAAAAGGTGCAATTATGGATTGCCGCAATACTTTCAAGCATCCTTGTTGCGTCCGTGCTGATATCTGCCGTAACTGACTTCAAGGTTTACTATGTTTCCTTGATTGTGCTCGTTATACAGCTTCTCTGGGTTGCAGTGAATTACCGTAAATTCAAATCAGCATTCGAATCGATAGAGGGCTTGCATCCGGAACTTTATTCATATAGATCCCTTTTCGAATGGATCGAAAAATGTGATATACATTCTTCGTGCTTAAAAAGCATCAGAGATGAACTTGTTGATAAGGATAATGTGCATGGTGGCGCTGCATCAAAGCAGTTGAAGCGCCTTCATATTATCTGCTTGTTTATTCAGGCACGAAGTCAACCGCTTTTGTTTTTCATACTAAATTCTCTTTTTCTATATGACTTGTACTGCTTCTATTTTCTGGAAAAATGGGTGAATGAATCCGGAAAAATGCTTCCGGGTAACCTGGAAATGCTCGGCAATTGGGAAGCTTTAATGAGTCTTTCAATGACAAAGATGATTTATCCGGAGTGTTCTTTCCCGACGTTCGTAACAGAATCAGAGGGCAGAAAAGCTTGCTTTAATGCTAAAAAAATGGGGCATCCGTTAATACCTGTTATTCGGCAGGTTCGTAATGATTTTTCACTCCCGGAAGGAATTGCCTTAATCACCGGGTCAAATATGTCCGGAAAAACTACGCTCCTTCGTACCGTGGGCATTAATACAGTTCTGGCATATTCCGGCGGCGTTTGCTGCGTGGAGTATTTTCAATTGGGACTTATGCGAATAGGCTCTTCAATGCGGATATCGGACAGTTTGGAAGAAGGCCTTTCAACCTTCTATGCGGAATTGCTTCGTATAGAGAAAATAATCAACATGTCAAAAACCAAAGAACCCCTATTATTTTTGATTGACGAGATATTCAGAGGTACTAACTCGCGGGACAGAACGGAAGGAGCACAACTTGTGCTTAAACATTTGTCCCGGGATTGGGTAATCGGACTGATGTCTACGCATGATTATCAGTTATGCGAGATAAATAAAGAAAATAGCGGCAAAGTTCTTTTTTATTATTTTTCCGAGCGATATGACGAAGATGGGATCCATTTTGACTATTTACTTTCTTCCGGAGTATCAACATCGGCAAATGCGAAGTATTTAATGAAAATGGTGGGAATTGATTAATTGTTTTGCTTGCAATACATTGTTTCGTGTTTAGAATATACATACATATTTTATTAACTAAATAATTGTTCTGAATAATTGCAATGGAGGCATATTCATGTATTCATATACCAAAGATGTTCAATTTTTCGGGGTTACAAATCCCGAAGAACTTTCCCAAATATATGGCACCCCGCTATATGTATACAGTGAGAAAATCCTTCGCCAGCGGATGCAGGAGATGACCGGAATTCTGAAAGATGAAGCTTTTACGGCAAATTATTCCATTAAGACGAACTCAAATTTGTCGATACTTAAGATAGCGCTTCAAGAAGGCTTGAACGCTGACGCAATGTCGCCCGGGGAAATACATGCACTTCTTGAAGCAGGGTTCCCGAAGGAACGCATTTTTTATGTCGGAAATAATGTTTCTGAAGAAGAAATGAAGTTCGCTATCGATCGAGGAATTATTGTAAGTCTGGACAGCGTCTCTCAGATTGAACGTTTTGGCAAAATTAATTTCGGGGGAGAATGCGCAATTCGTTTAAATCCCGGAATTGGTGCTGGACACCATGAGAAAGTTGTTACTGCCGGGAAAAAGACAAAATTTGCGATTTCTGAAGAAGATCTGCCACTTGCAAAGAGTGTGGCAGAAAAGTATCAACTCAGAATCATTGGAGTCAACCAGCACATCGGATCATTATTTATGAATCCAAAGCCCTTCTTACAGGCAGTGCAGAATTTTCTAAAACTCGCTGCAACTTTCGATTCGCTGGAATTTGTCGATTTTGGTGGTGGTTTCGGTGTTCCTTACCGGAAATTAAGCGGTGAAGAACGATTTGATCTTGAAGCTTTTTCCTCGGATCTCCTGAAGATCGTATCAGAATGGAGAAATACATACGGGAAAAAGGTTATTTTTAAATCCGAGCCGGGTAGGTACATCGCAGCAGAATGTGGTGTTCTGCTTGGACGAGTACATGCTATCAAGCAGAATTCCGGAATGAAGTATGTGGGCACGGATATCGGAATGAACGTACTTGTGAGGCCGTCAATGTACAACTCGTGGCATGATATTGAAGTGTTTCGTAAAGGCGTTTTTGTTGACAATAGCGAGGGTTCCGAGAACGTTACGGTAGTAGGTAATATATGCGAGACAGGAGATATCCTTGCCGCAGATCGAACACTGCCGGTGATATCCGAAGCAGATGTTGTTTGCGTTCTTGATGCAGGAGCTTATGGTTTCTCGATGTCTTCAAATTACAATAACCGGCTTCGTCCGGCCGAAGTGCTCATTGACCTTAACGGGAATCACAAGTTGATTCGCCGGCGTGAAACCCTTTCTGATTTAATGCAATGTTTTCCAGAATATGATAGCACGCTGAAAAATAATTGATATTAAGTATACATAATAATCAATGCTAATAATTTTATGACATCTCTTGTATCACGATTGGCGATGTTTTAATATATATTGTAGAATATGCGTACAAGAAGAGGATAGTATGGCTATCGATTTGGAGCAAATCCCTTCCTCGTGTACCCGTTTATTGTTTGACTATTCGGCTGTTTTTCAGCTGTCGTCCTGCAATCAATTTGGCGAGTTTACTGAATGGATTATTCAATCAAAAAGAGAAGTAATTCTGAATTCATCGTTTCGTTTTTTTCATGAATGCGTTGTTAATGAATCTGTCTTCCCTGAAAAAAGGGTTGTTTCCGTAGTACGCGATTTTATTGAACGTGTACGCTCTGCCGGACTACTTGTAGAGAGCGTACAAACGTCAATTGTTACTTTTGTTAAAGAATATGCGTCCGATAAATCTGCCTGTCTTTTTTTAGCAAAGAAATCAATTTCAGTCGAACGAGTCCGTGATTCTGATATGACGGGCAAATTCAGTGTGTGCATCGTATCCTTGAACCAAATCGATGTATACAAAAACCTTGATTCATGTCTGAATGAAGAGCTTTCTTTCTCGATTAATCCGCTTTCGCAATCAACGGATTATCTGGATGTGGATGTATATTGCAATGTTGGAGACAAAGTTTATTCGGAAGACGGCAGTGTTATTATTCTTTCGGAAAAAATCAGTACGGGTGCGGAAGGAATTGTATTTCGAACCACAGATCCAAAATGGGTTGCCAAAATTTACCACAAAGGTGTAATTACACCTCTTCGTTGGCGAAAATTAATTCATATGACTAAAACAGGAATTTCGGCAAAGGGAATATGTTGGCCTTCAGTGTTGCTTTATTCTTTTAACAGTAGTCCCGTGGGTTATCTCATGCAAACAGCGGAGGGTAATACACTTGGCACTATTTTTGACGGGCCGGATGCAGTTCTGGCTCATTTCCCCAATTGGCAGCGAATTGATGTTCTTCAAACGGCGGCACACATAATAGAAAAAATAGTATACCTTCAACTTCATGGTGTGCTTATCGGCGATATTCAACTTAAAAATATGATGATTAAGGATCCCGAGAACGTTTTTTTGATTGATATGGACAGCGTTCAAGTTGAAGACATGCCCTGTCCTGTCGGTACTGAAGATTACACGCCTCCGGAATTGTGGGACTTTTCATTTTCCGAAATACTGAGAAAACCTTTTCATGAAGATTATTCATGTGGAATTCTGGTATTTTCACTCCTGTTTTGCGGTCAACATCCTTATGCCCAAAGGCTTGGTAAAGAAACGCTTCGAGAAGAAATTCTTGCTAATTCTTTTCCATACTTAACGAACACCTCGGCAGAGTCAATGATCCCTGTTGGCGGTTATGACAAAATATGGGATGCTTTGACTGAAAATTTAAAAATTATGTTCATTCAGGCTTTTTCGAGAGGCAAGAGATTTGAACCGATTGAATGGTACTCCGCAATTACGGAATACCGGGACATGTTATTACGGCGTGAGTATTCAGATGATCAAAGTTATCTGCTGTTCCCGCATACGGATCTTACTACTTTTAAGGAGCCGCCTGTAACCTTGAGTTATAAAAAGACAATACGCGAAGCAATCATTCAAGCGCCCTTAAATTCGAATCGTGTTAATACATATGAAGGGTCATCCTCAAGTAAAATGTTGTACAATAGACAAAGCAGTAATGCAGCAACAGAGGATCACTTTTTTGAGCCTTTGAAAGTGCCCGAAGAAAAGGCACCGATGCCTACCAGAGAGGGTATTGGTAATCCAATAATTCGTAGTTCTGACTTAAGAGACATAAAGCCGCATAAGGTTCATGTTAAAAAGGAGTCGTTTTTCAAACGACTTGCAAAAAAGCTTCGAAAAGACCGCACATTGATTTTGTTCATGGTATTTATAATTTGCGCCGCCTTTCTTGTTTTTTTGGCAATATATTTTAACTAGTACGCATAGGAGGTTATTATGGCAAAAGATTCGAAAACGTTTGAAGCATCTGATTTTGGAAAGAGTACTCGCAGGAGGTTGCCGATTTGTTTTTGTCTGGATGTGAGTGGCTCTATGGCGGGCAACCCGATTCGTCAGCTTAATGATGGCTTGTCGAGCTTTTTTTCATCTATTCGTGAAAACGATGAAACCAGGGCATCTGCAGATATCTGTATAGTGACCTTTGGGGGCACCGTAGACATTTTTCTGCCTTTTGGAAAACTTACTAAGGATCATTCAATACCCAAAATTCAAGCAACAACCAGCCTGACTCCAATAGGAGAGGGAATACTGACATCTCTTGAACTGTTAATTGCCCGTAAAGAGGGCTATAAGAATCTGGGAATCAAATACTATCAGCCATGGCTTGTTGTGATAACCGACGGTGCTCCTCAGGGCAACAATGCAATTGAAAATATGGAGAAAGCAATTACAGCCGTTAATGAACTTGAGTCTTTAGACAGATTGGTGGTATTCAATATAGGCGTTGGTAATAATGTTGATTTTACTCTGCTCAAACGCTTGTCGAAAAAACGACAGGAACCTATCTGTATTGATTCTGCTCAGTTCTCTAAATTGTTCGAATTTTTAGGTTCGAGTAGTTCTTCAATCGTATCCAGTGGCATGAAAGATGACGCACTATATGATTTGTCAGGCACCACAAAAGGAAATTCTGTGGCGATGGACGAATTCTTTAAGTATTTGGAGGATTAATCAACTAAATGATTCATGAAGTGAAATTAGCATATCTCTCGCTACCCGGTCGGAAGCACCGGGACAGGGGATTACCTAACGAAGATGCATGTGTTGCGATCAGCGGGAATGGCGTAAGTGTAATATGCGTTTCCGATGGAGCAGGCGGAAGTCAATATACTCATGCTGAAATCGGAGCAAAATCAATTGTAAAGACGGTATCTGAATTGATGCTCAATCACTTTGATGCTTTTTATCTGGACGTTCGCGAAAATGTAGTTCGAAGTATTCTGATTACAGCTATTCAATCGGAACTGGCAATTCTGGCAAATGAAAACGGAATTGTCAGTTTGGAAAAATTATCTGCGACAATGATGTTCTGTGCAGTTAAAGACTCAAGAATGATATGCGGGCACATCGGAGACGGATTAATTGCGAAGGTTTCAGTCGCAGGGATTGCACCTCTCACAATCCCGCAAAACGGGGAAGATTCAACCAGCACTTTCTTCGCGACATTTCCGGATGCACAGGACTATCTGCGAATTATTAAGACAACAACAGATGACACGCATGCGATTGTTCTTATGACAGACGGACTTTCCGATATGGTATACAATTCTTCAAACTATCTTGTCAGACCTGTCGTCGCGGCCCTTGCCGAATTAGCGGACCTTCCCGGTGAAGAAGTTGAACCCCAGTTGAAAGAAGCAATAATGAAACATGTAATTGAAGCATCACCTTTATCTGATGATGCTACGATCGGAATCGTTTATTTCTGCGACACAACAATTCCTGATGCAGCAAAATTTTCTTCGGAAAAGCCGATGCCATCCATTGATTTCAAGGACGTGATGCGAACAGTTCAATTGGAATTGTTACCGCGGGTAAAACTGGCCAGGTCGATCGTATCTCAATCCGGCAAACCGCTCGATACCGGTGGGACACCAACAGGCAAATTGGCAAAGTCGGAGGAGAGTGTTGAATCATCAAATAAGGATAGTGCGAATTCGATGCCGGATACGAATACAAAAACAAAAAAAAGATGGTCAAAAAGGTTATACTTATACTGTATTCTTGGATTAATTTCAATTATCGTTCTCATCGCCGTTCTAATTAGTATTCTGTGAGGGAGAAAAAATGGATAAAACAAGAAAGTTCGATTTTGAATCCAGCGTTCGGATACCGGAAATGGATGAAATTATGAAAGTTGCAACTGATTTTTCAGATCCTGAAGCTACAAAAACAACTCCAAACCTAAAAGAAGCACTTAGCCAGAACGCTAAAGTTGCTCCTAAATTAGGAAGTGAAATGTCTTCTATGCGGCAAAAAATGAGAAAACTTGCCAGAGAAATCGCCGATGAAGAAAGTAATGTTGTCGAGCCGGTTGCTGAAAATCTTGAATTGGTAGAAGCGGACGAGGTCAAAAGCGAAATTGCTGATTCGGATGTTGTAAGCAAAGAAGAAACAATTTCGAAACAGGAAAAGGTTTTGCCGAAGAAGACGCAAAAAGAAAAAGAACCCGCTTCAGAAAAAAAGCCGGGTTCAACAAATAAGAAGAAATGATAGATGGTTTTGAAGAATCATTATCCGATCAGCACTTGATAATATAAACCAGAAAAAGATATAGAGAACAGATAAATATGTTCACAAGCGAAAACCGGGCTGTTAATGTCTGGTTTTTCCAATTGTATTTCTTTGATTCAATATGAATGCTTCTCTCTCGAAAATGGTCGTGAATCGGGGTAGTGGTGTTCTTGAGTATTTTGATGTGTAGGAATCTTTTCAGAGAAATTTTAGCCAGACCGGCTCCACCATCCAGGATGAAGATAAGGCAGATTGCCAGATAGGATAGAGGATTCTTGGTGAAAAGCGCTGAAAGAGCCAAGACAATACCCAAAGCACGTGATCCTGCGTCACCCATCAAAAGCTTGCTGGGGCTGGTGTTGAACCAAAGATAAGCCATAAGCGCGAAAATTAATACAATCACAGAACCAAACCACCCACCCATAGTCCCGAGAATGATCGAAAGAAAAATAAATGATATTAATGAAATGATCGTAAGTGATGAAGATAATCCATCCACACCGTCTGTACAATTAGTAACATTAATGGATGCCCATACCAGCAAAGTGCCCAAGACTACAAATAACCAGAAAGGTAATGAGAGCGTACGACCCAGTATAGGAAGCACGATATCGCTACCGATTGTTAAAGCAAAAACCATTGCTGCAACAAATGATACAAGCAGATCCAAAGCACCCTTAAAATATTCATGCCAGGGATTTTTTGCACGGTCATCTAAGAAGCCGAACAGCATGGTAATTTCTATGATCACATAAAAAAGCAGGTAATCAACTTTTAACGGAAGAAAAATTGCAGTGGAAAAAAGATACGCCGTGATGAAATAGAGTCCTGAACCGGTTGGTTTGCCAATACTGACGTCTCCTTGGGAAGCAAAAGCTCTGCCGCGATCGCTCGGAAGTAATCTGCTGAACTTTCCGAGAAGCAGAAACGTAATAAATAGTGTAAATATACACGCAAGTCCAAGCAAGACCGGGTAATTAGTATAATTAAGTATCAAACTTATCAAGCAGCTGTCCTCCGGTTATCAGGAGATATGCATGAATGTCCTTAAAAAACACATTGATATAATAACATAAATTGACGGCATGTCCACGAAATGATACATTGTTTTGGTACGAAACGAGCATACATATATACTCAATCATATTATTCAGAATGAATTCCGGAGGCGAAATATAATATGGATTATAAGGCAAATATCGCATCGAAAATCTCCGAAGCGACCGGAGTTGAATGGTCCGATATCTTGACGCTGATGGAAGTTCCGCCTCAAAAGGAAATGGGTGATTATGCTTTTCCCTGTTACTCTTTATCTAAGTCGCTGCGGAAAGCACCTGCAATAATTGCCGCTGAACTTAGCAAGGACACACATCTGGAAGCCAATTGGATTTCCGAAGTGAAAGCGAACGGACCCTACGTCAATTTTTTTATTGATCGAGGGCATTTTTCGAAAACCGTGCTTTCCAGCGTTCTCTCTCAAGGGCAGGCATATGGCGCGTCAGATGAAGGAAAAGGGAAAACGATCATTGTTGAGTTTTCTTCCCCGAATATTGCGAAACCTTTTCATGTCGGGCATGCATTCACAACCGTTCTCGGTCATTCTCTTTCAAGAATTTACGAGACACTCGGATATCATGTTGTTCGAATGAATCATCTCGGAGATTACGGAACCCAATTTGGAAAACTGATTACCGCATTCCGTCTATGGGGAGATGAAAAAGCACTTGAAGAGTCGCCGATCAAAGAACTCTTGCGCATTTACGTTAAGTTTCACGACCAGGAGAAACTTAATCCTGAGTTGGTTCAGGATGCCCGTGAAAACTTCAGGCGGCTTGAATCAGGTAATATTGAAGAGGTTGAGTTGTGGAAGAAATTCAGGGATTTGTCCCTTAAGGAATTTGCTGACTTATATAAGAGAATGAATGTGTCTTTTGACAATTATAATGGCGAAAGTTTTTACAGTAACAGAATCCCGTCAGTAATTGATATGCTCGAGGAGAAAAATATTCTTGTCGAAAGTCAGGGAGCAAAAGTTGTAATGCTTGACGAATATCAATTACCGCCCTGCATTATCGTTAAATCGGACGGAACCACCATTTATGCTTCCAGAGATATTGCTTCGGCAATGTACCGTTTTGAAACATATCAGTTTTACAAGAACATTTATGTAGTTGGTTCTCCGCAAGCACTTCACTTTAAACAAGTTTTTTCCGTATTGGACAAGGCAGGGGAGCCCTATGCAAAGGATTGTTTGCATGTCGGATTTGGCCTGGTAAAGTTTAAGAATATGAAGTTCTCAACGCGTGAAGGCAACATTGTAGTTTTGGAGGACCTTCTGAACGAAAGTATTTCTAAAACGTACGAAATTATCAAGTCTAATTCTGAGCTCAGGAATACGCAAATGAGTGAAGCTCAGATCTCCGATATCGCCGCGAAAGTCGGAATAGGGGCCGTAATCTATACATATGTCAAATCCGGTCGTGAGAGAGATATTATTTTTTCCTGGGAGGATATGCTTGATTTTGAAGGGGATACGGCACCGTATTTGATATATACTTATGCAAGAACAAGATCGATACTCAGAAAAGCTCAGGAAATGGGTTATTCAACGCTCCAAACCAATGATGCGGATCTGTCACTTCTTACATCTGAAGAAGAGACGGCAGTCATTAAGTTAATCGCTGATATTCCGGATTCAATTTCCCGTGCAGCATCGGAAAATGAGCCTTTTATGATTTCCAGAATCATTTCGCAGACTGCGCGTGCATTTAATCGTTTCTATAACAACTCTAATATTCTTTCCGGCACGGATGCGAAACTTCGTTCTGCCAGACTGTCATTATGTGAAGCTAACTGTACCGCAATCCGATTATGCACCTATCTGCTGGGTATCGAAGTAGTCGAGCAGATGTAAATAACGAGGTAACTTGCAGTGGAAATGCCCAATTACCGCAAACTTGCATATGAACGACCTTCTATAGATGCTTTTCGAGAGTGTGCGATGAAGACACGTCTTCGTCTAATGACTTCGAAGGACATTGAGATTATCGAATCTGCGCTGGCTGATTTTCAGAAGCAATTGAGCCGTTTTTATACAGCAGAGGCGCTATGTAGGATTAGGCATGACCAGAACACGGCAAATCCCTTTTACTTAAATGAGCTGAGTTATTTTGAGGAATCTGAACCTGCCGTCAGTGAGCTTAGCGCAGCTGTTTACTCAATGCTCCTCAGTTCGGAAATCAATGAGTCGCTTCGCGAGAAGTTTGGAGAAATGCTTTTTCGAAAAGCATTGACACGAAAAGAAACAGTGTCTGGCGAGGTAATTGAATATTTGACTCAAGAAAGTGAGCTCGGAAACAAATACAGTCAGGAATTATCCGAGGCAAGTATCCATTTTGATGGTAAAAAATATAACCTCTCGATGATGGAGCCTTTTCTTGAGTCATCAGACAGAGAAGAGCGAAGGCTCGCACACGAAGCGGTTTCAATCTATTACTCCCAAAATTTGGAGTTGTTCAACGGGATTTTTGATGATCTTGTAAAAACTCGTACTTCGATAGCTCAGAAACTAAACTATCCAAATTTTGTATCGCTCGGCTACAAACGTATGGAACGGTATGACTATACTCCTGAAATGGTTGCAGAATTTCGTGATAATGTTGTCCGTTATATTGTTCCGCTTACTGTTGAAATTCGAAGACTCCAAAGTGAACGCCTGGGAGTAAACGATTTAAAGTATTATGATATGCCGGTTATGTTTTCCGGTGGTAATCCGAAGCCGATTATTGAAAAAACCGCATATCATCTGAGCGCAAGCAAAATGTTCAAATCCATTTTCGAAAAGGACCCCAGTTTTTTTGATGTTCTGCAAACATACGGATTTACGGATCTTGTTTCCCGAAAAGGGAAATCAACCGGCGGATACTGCTCAACGCTTCTGGATTATGGCGTACCGTTTATATTCATGAATGCCAGTGGAACGTCAGATGATGTGGCTACGCTGATTCATGAGTCAGGTCACGCTTATGCTGCGATTCGAAGTGCCGATTGTTCGCCATTTATTGAGTGTCTGTCTCCAACACTCGAAACATGCGAGATTCATTCCACGGCAATGGAATACCTGTCCTATCCTTATATGGAGTTGTTTTTCGGAGATAAGGCAAGCGTCTATAGAGATCTTCACCTGACAATGGCGCTGTTATTCATTCCTTACGGTTGTATGGTAGACGAATTTCAGCATATTGTTTACGGTAATCCGTCATTATCGCTTAACGACAGACATAATGTATGGAAAGATCTTGAAAAAAAGTACCAACCCTACCTTGATTATGATGGAAATGTTTTTTATGAGTCCGGTGCCGCATGGATCAAAAAAGGCCATATATTCACTGACCCCTTTTATTATATCGACTACTGCCTTGCTCAAGTTGTAGCACTTCAGATTTGGGATATTTCAAGGTCTCAGCCACAAAAGGCATTTACCATCTATGATCAACTTTGCCTTGAGGGCGGGAACAAGATGTTTTTGGAATTGCTGGAAAAGGTGGGTCTTGAATCGCCATTTTCTGTGGGTGCAATAAAGAGATCTGCTTACAGAGCAGCTGAGTTTTTAGCATTATGAAATTGCCGGATGCTTTTGTCGCTACAATGCATGCATATTTTGAAAGTCATCCGGAGATTTCACAAAATGGATTTTTCGAAAGTTTTGATATGCCTTCATTTCGAGGCATACGAATAAACCGACTTAAAGTGAATCCGGATGATGATGAAAAAATATTGCGTTCGCTCGGAAGTACCATGGAGAATGTACCGTGGTGTAAATCCGGATACTATGCGAACGATAAAATATCAGGTAATAGTCCTTATTTTCACGCCGGTGTTTTTTACATGCAGGAGCCAAGTGCGATGCTCCCGGCCGAAGTTCTGGCTTCAAAACCCGGAGAGCGAATTCTGGATTTGTGCGCAGCGCCTGGTGGAAAAGCGACCAGGATTGCCGAAGGTATGAACGGGCAGGGTATATTTATTGCTAATGATATATCTTACGATCGAACCAAAGCACTGCTTCGAAATATTGAGAGGCTCGGAATTGAAAACGCAGTAATACTTAGTGAATCTCCGGAGAGGCTTGCTGTCAGATTTCCGCAATATTTTGATAAGATACTTATTGATGCTCCTTGCTCCGGCGAAGGGATGTTTCGGCGTGATCCTTCTGCAACGAAAAGTTGGGAGAATTATGGTACGTCGAAAACGACTTCTATGCAAAGAGACATTCTAGACAGGGCGGATGCGATGTTACGTCCCGGTGGATCAATCGTATACTCAACATGTACTTTTTCGAGAGAAGAAGATGAAGGAATGATCGAGTGGTTTATTGATAAATACAAGCAATACCGTGTAATTGCTTCAGGGAACATCAAAGGAGTAAGTGTTGATTCATCGCTTGGACAGACACAGGGATCTATGCGAATTTGGCCTCATATCAGTAAAGGTGACGGTCATTTCTGTGTACATCTTCAAAAATCGCATGACGGTTTTCAAAATGCAAACGTAGAAATTGATAAGGATTATACATCGCATTTGGCTCCGCGCGGAAACTTGCTTAAGGCGATAAATGAAATGAAACTGTTTTTCACGGGGCTGTTAACAGAAAAAGCGTATGAGCAATTTCTCGAGAAAATTGATTGTGGCACAGTACTTCTCGGCAACAAGATTCATTTTCATTCTCTGGTGCCCAATTTTTATGATGGCTTGAAAATGATTAAGATGGGTGGCTTTCCGGGAGAAATGATCAATAAGGGCAGCGACCTTGTGTTTTCTCCGTCGCAATCGCTGGCACTAAGCCTTTCTCAAGATCAGATTCGACCTGAACGGTTTCTTAATCTTGACCGCAATGATGAAAGACTAAATCGTTACCTTAAAGGGGAGACTATATTTTTAGAGGAGAACGAAGCTGGATGTCTTGAAGAGGGTCGGTCATTGATTGTCGCTGTGGATGGATTTCCTCTCGGATTTGCCAAAAAAAATTCATCCACTTTGAAAAACATGTATCCAAAAACCTGGAGAGTTTTGTGAAGGAGCAGAAATGAGAAGAATTGTTTTTGCGTCAAATAATGCTGGGAAACTGGATGAAATCCGTTTTCTAGCCAAGGATCTCGATCTTGAGATCGTGGGGATGAAAGAAGCGGGAATCGAAATGAATATTCCAGAAAACGGAAACACATTTCTGGAAAACTCGATGATTAAGGCAAAGACAATTCACCGGTTAATTGGCGGGATTGTTATGGCTGATGATTCTGGGTTATGTATTGATGCGCTTGGAGGCATCCCCGGGATTATGTCCGCACGATTTTTCGGGACGAATACCACGTATAAAGAGAAATTTGCCGAGCTCAATCGTCTTCTTACCGGCGTGCCTCTAGAAAAAAGAACCGCAAAATTTATCTGTGCAATAACGGTCATCTGCGAAGACAACCGGGAAATTTCTGTGGAAGAAAGCATGAGCGGAATTCTTTTGGACTATGAAGTCGGTGCGAACGGTTTTGGATACGATCCGATATTCTTTTTGCCGGAATTTAACAAGACGGCAGCGCAGTTATCTGAAGAGGAAAAGAATGCGGTTAGTCATCGCGGAAAAGCGTTTCGATCCATACTTGCCAAATTGCAAGTCTCATGATATAGTTTCTGTTAAACACAATTGTTCTTCTCGTGAGGACACACGCTGCAGATGAGAATCTCGGTATTTTTATTTTTCAGGAGGGATTATGTCGCAAAATGATGAATATTTTCTGGTTAAGGCAGAAATCTTGCCTGAGGTTTTTGTTAAGGTAATGTCAGTTAAGCGCCTGCTGAATTCGGGCAAATCAAGATCAGTAAATGAAGCCGTTCAACAGGTTGGTTTATCAAGAAGTGCATATTATAAATACAAAGACTCCATCATGCCTTTTTATGAGACAAGTAAGGGGAAACTGGTTACGCTCATCATTGCGGTTGAAAATTTCCCCGGTATCCTTTCTGGAATTATCCAGTGTATCGCCTTTGCAAAAGGTAACATACTGACCATAAATCAAAACATTCCAATTAACGGGCTTGCAGATGTATCTATTTCTATGGAAACGGATAGGATGAGCCGGTCAATAGATTTGCTTCTTTCGGATGTCGGGAAAATTCCAGGTGTTCGGTCGTGCAGAATT
>Ga0209373_10002191_pt1 | contig 20186 bp, 12 predicted proteins | sample Higcelweek5metaG_FD_187173 | JGI IMG/M metagenome (GOLD analysis project Ga0209373, IMG submission 187173) | Freshwater pond sediment microbial communities from the University of Edinburgh, under environmental carbon perturbations - High... | ecosystem: Environmental > Aquatic > Freshwater >... | reverse complement strand
CGTCCGTTCGCCCCGGCGGCGGCGTGTCGCCTTCACCGTCCGCCCGGAGGACGGCAGCCCGGTGATTCTCGTTCCGCCGCGGCTCTCCGTTGCGGAAATCCGCCGCATCGTCGAACGCAACCGGGAACTGCTTGAAAAACTCCGGGCGCGGTTTCTCGAATACGAAGGGCGGCGAACCGTCCCCCGGTTCTGCGAGGGGGCGGAATTCCACTACCTCGGCCAACTCTATCCGCTGCGCTTCTCGCGGCGGATCCTGGCCTTCGACGCGGCGTTCGTGGTTCCGGCGGGGGAGGCGGAGGCGGTCCGCCTTGGCCTTGAGACGCTCTATCGCCGTCTGGCGGCGGAGCTGCTGCCCGGCAAGGTCGCGGCGTTCTCCGAGCGGTTCGGCCTGACCTGTTCGCGGGTCCGGATCGGCGGCGCCGGGCGGCGCTGGGGGTCGTGCAGCCGGAGCGGGAGCATCAATTTCAGTTGGCGGTTGGTCCGCTGGCCGGAGCCGGTGGTCGATTACGTCGTCATCCACGAACTGGCCCACCGCATCGAACTCAACCACTCCGATCGCTTCTGGTGCGAAGTCGGGCGGATGTGCCCGGATTATCGCGGGCATGACCGCTTTCTGCGCGACCGAATTCCCGAATATTGCCCCTGGTAGCCCGATATTTTTCCGCAATGCCAAATCAGTTTAAAGAGAATGCGAATTCCTTTTTTTTATCGCTTGAAATTTATTTGTTCGATGATATATTTCGCAATCGATAATAATAGAAGGTGTTAAAAATGAGTTGGATCGATTGGCTTATCGTTGTTGTCCCGATGATATTCGTTGTCGGGCTAGCGTTCCATGCGAAACGCTATTCCAGAAACGCGGTGGACTATCTCGCCGCCGGACGAGTGGCGAGGCGATATGTGATTTCGGTCGGAGACCTGGCGGCGGGGTTGTCGGTCATCACCCTGGTGGCCGGAGCGGAACAATACTATCAGACCGGCTTCGGGATCGGATTCTGGAACAACATCATTGCGCCGATCGGAATTGTTATGTCCCTGTTCGGATTCTGCACCTATCGCTGGCGGGAAACCCGTTCCCTCTCCAAGGGGCAGTTTATTGAAAATCGTTACGGCAGCAAATCCTTTCGTATTGTTACGGCAGTGATCAGTACGGTGGCGGAGGCGGTCACCAATGCAATCGGACCGGCGATTGCCGCCAACTTCTTTATTTATTACCTGGGGTTGCCGCATAAAATTATGATCTTTGGCATTGGCCTGCCCTGCTACGGGATTGTCGTATTTTTGTGCCTGACTTTGGCGATGGCGATTATTTGGCCAGGCGGACGTATTTCTCTGTTGGTGACCGATAGCGTGCAGGCCCTGTTTTCTTATCCGATTTTTGTGGTTATCGTCGGATTTATCCTGCTTAGATTCTCTTACGATGTGGATATTTCTCCGCTTCTCTGGAACCGCGCGCCGAGTGAGAGTTTCATCAATCCTTACGATATTTCCAAATTGCGCGACTTCAATATGTTTGCCCTCATTGTTTCGGTGACAAGCGCCGTGATGAATCGCGCAAGCTGGATCGGCAACGATACGACGAACTCCGGATTGACGCCTCACGAGCAGAAGATGGCCAATATTCTCGGGTCCTGGCGTAACGGTTTCGCCTACATTATGATCTTTCTTCTGGGTATCATTACCGTCGTTTTTATGAATAGCGGCAACTTTGCCGACAAAACTCGTTTCGGCGTCTCCAATAACGATATCCGTCAGGAACTTGCCACCAGGGTTTTGGATGGTGTTGTGCCGAGCCCCGAGCACAGGGAAAAAATTACGACTGCCGTTGCCGCTTTACCGCCGGTGACGTATGACCTCGAAAAGGATCCGAAACTCTCGCAGGAACAAAACCTGGAAACACGCTACTACGATGTTGTTCGCAAAGAACTCGGTGATTCGCCGGAGGGCCGTTTCCAATTCCAGCAGTTCCGCACGCTTTACCAGCAGCAGATGATGCCGGTCGTCGCCAGCAAAATTTTCCCGGTCGGTATGCTCGGGTTGTTCTGCCTCCTGATGATCATGTTGCTGATTTCCACCGATGACAGCCGCATTTTTAACGCGACCGGCTGTATTGTGCAGGATATTATTCTGCCGTTCTGGAAAAAACAGATTTCACCGAAACACCATATCTTGTTGCTGCGTCTCACCGCGCTCGGCGTTACGCTGTTCTTCCTGGTCGTGGCGCTGTTTTTCTCCCAGATGGACTATATCAATATGTTCACCACCATTATGTGCGCATTCTGGCTGGGCGGCGCAGGACCGATTATGGTATTTGGCTTATACACACGGTTCGGCAATTTAACCGGAGCATGGTGCTCGATTATTTTCGGCTCCGGGACATCGCTCCTGGGCCTGATTTTCCAGCGCAACTGGGCTCAATCCATTTATCCGGCATTGGAAAAATGGGGCTATATCGAGAATTTGGATAATTTCCTCATCGCCGCCAGCAAACCGTTCAATCCCTGGATCGTCTGGAGAATGGACGCGGTCAAATTCCCGATCAACTCCTTTGAGATCTTCTTTATTTCCATGATTCTCGCCATCGGCACCTATATCATCGGTTCTTATTTGACCTATAAACCTTACGATCTGGATAAACTCCTGCATCGCGGCAAATATGCCGATGAGCAAACCTTCGTTCCGACGAAATGGACGCTGAAATCGTTGTTCTTCGGCCAGCTCATCGGCATTACCTCGGAATATACCCGCGGTGACAAAATTATCGCCTGGTCGGTCTTCTTCTATTCCTTCGTTTATCAATTCACCATCTGCTTTGTTGTTGTGGTAATTTGGAACTTTATTTCTCCTTGGCCGAGAGAATGGTGGAATTGGTATTTCTATATCGGCTTTATCTTCATTCCGGGTATTATCGGTATTGTCTCCACCGTCTGGTTTGTTACTGGCGGTATTATCGATACGAAACGGCTCTTCCGTGACTTACAAGCACGTGTTGCTGACGATTCTGACAATGGACAGCTTCAATTGTTCGAAGAGCAGTCCGTTACGGAAGACAAAAAAGAGTAGGGCGATATCGGCGGGCGGATTGATCCGATCACTCCATCCGTCGGGTTGACTCTTCATCGCGGGACCTGGAAGAGGGCGCATCGCCCTCTTCCAGGTCCCGCGATGTTTCAGCCCGAAGTTCCGTCTCCCGCGACCGAATCCCCGAATATTGCCAGTGGCAGGCGGTCGCGGCTCTTGACATTTCCCCCCGCCATGCTAAATTAGCTCCCACAGAGAGAGAAGAAGAGCTCTTTTCGAACGGAGATTTTCGCCAACAGGGGAGGTGTGCGATGTGGGAGAACGGAGTTGACATCTACAGCGTCCGGATGATCCGGGCCAGGACCAATCTTTATTTCGGCGTGGGCGCGATCGCCTATTTCCGCGAAATCGCCGACCAGCTTACGGCGCGCGGCGTCACCAGCGTGCTCGTCGTCGCCGGGCACGGCTCCTACAAGAAGTCGGGCGCCTGGGCGGTGGTCGGCAAAATCCTCGACGACTGCAAACTCCGCTATGCGCTTTACGACGGCGTTTCGCCGAATCCGACCACAACCCAGGCCGACGAGGCGGTCGCCGCCGGACGCGCGGTCAACGCCCAGGCCGTGGTCGCCATCGGCGGCGGCAGCCCGATCGACACCGGCAAAAGCGCGGCAATCCTGCTCAAGCACCCCGGACGCACGGCGCGGGAACTCTATTCCCAGGGCTTCACGCCGGAAGGCGCGCTCCCCATCGTGGCAATCAACCTCACCCACGGCACCGGCACCGAAGTGAACCGGTTCGCCGTGCTGTCGATTCCGGAGACCGAACAGAAACCGGTCATCGCTTACGACTGCATCTACCCGACCTGGTCGATCGACGACCCCGCCCTGATGACCGGACTTTCCCCGGAACAGACCCGCTTCGTCAGCATCGACGCCGTCAACCACGTCATCGAAGCGGCAACCAGCAAGGCGGCCAACCCGTTCGCGATCATGCTGGGACGCGACACCATCCAACTGGTGGCGCGCTACCTGCCGTATGTGGAGAAGGACCCCTCCGACCTCAACGCCCGCTATTTCCTGCTCTACGCCTCGATGCTGGCCGGAATGGCGTTCGACAACGGCCTCCTGCACTACACCCACGCGCTCGAACATCCGCTGAGCGCCCTCAAACCGCAACTGGCTCACGGCCTTGGCCTGGCAGTCCTGCTCCCCGCCGTGGTACAGGCGATCTATCCGCAAAAAACACAGGTCCTTGCCGATCTCCTCCAACCGCTCGCCCCGGGACTCCAGGGCAAGCCGGACGAGGCCCACAAAGCAGGCAAGGCCGTCCAGGCCTGGCTCAACCGCTGCGGCGTCTCCCAGAAACTCCGCGACGTCGGATTCTCCAAGGAAGATGTCGATAAATTAGTCGATATGACCCTCAAGGAGCCGTCTCTGGCCAGCCTGCTCGAACAAGCCCCGGGATACGCCAACGCCACTTCCATCGCGGCAATCTACATGAATTCCTTCCTGCCTCTGGTCTAAGGGAATCAGAGGGGGCACTTCGTCCCCCTCCGAACCTCCCCCAGACCGGCAGGGTGCCGGTGCCGGGTACTTAGATCCGCATCAAATGCTGCGCATTTGGTGCTCCGATTAAGACATTCGGGAGGTAGTACGAGGTTCCGGAGGGCGCAAAATACCGCTCCTTCCGGCGTCTCCCGCCCCCTTTTCGGGGCGGGAGAGCACTCCCTCCGCCTGTTTTTGCAGGAAGTGGGTGGGCAAGGTGCAAGACCGTTGCGGAAACGCCTTGGTAGTTCTGCTCGTGTGGAGATCCGTGCAAGGTCTTTTCAAGCCACTTTGTATATCTGGTAGAGCCACTTGAACGATTCCCGGCCGTCAGCGGTGGGTTCGATTTCGTGGGTTGTGCATGGCCAGGGGCCTGCGAGGCCGCACGCCATGCACGACCCAAACAAGGGAATTCGCGCCAACCCGCCAAAAAACGTAAGCGTGGCTCTACCGGATAACGAAAATGGCCTGCCAAGCCCTCGCAAAGATCTCCACACGAGCAGAACTACCAAGTCGTTTCGCAACGGTCTTGCGGTCTGCGCTCTTTCTTCCTGCAAAAACAGGCGGAGGGAGTGCTCTCCCGCCCCCCAAAAGGGGCGGGAGACGCCGGAAGGAGCGGTATTTTGCGCCCTCCGGAACCCTGCATGACCTCCCGAATATCTTAATCGGAGCACCAAATGCGCAGCATTTGATGCGGATCTCGTACCCGGCACCGGCACCCTGCCGGTCTGGGGGAGGTTTGGAGGGGGACGAAGTGCCCCCTCCGATTCCCACGACCTGGTTAGCGTGAGGCACCGAGTTTTTTGGCCAGTGAACTTTGCAGGAGTTGCACGACAAGTTCCGGATTGCGCATGTGGAGGGCGGAGACATAGAGGTGACGGAAACATGCTTCGTCGTTGCCGATGGAATTGATCAGTCGGCGGGTCATATTGCCTTCGGGGTCGCGTTCGAAGCTCATGACGAGGAGGTTGCCGAGGAAGGGGCTGCGGATGACCTGTGAAAAATGTCCTGGCGGGGTGCGGTGGGCTTCGTTGGCGACGCAGAACGGGCAATATGCGCCGATCAGGGAAGTTACGGCTCCCCACAGCAGGAGGATGGCGATGGGGGCTGTCTTCCATGCTGTCGGTTTCCAGGAGAGGATCCAGCGGGAGATGACCAGCCAGAGTGCGGGGATGATGGGGATCAGGTAGCGGAAGCCGTAGGATGCGCCGCCGTATTCGTTGGTGAATGTGAGGTAGAACACGGTGACGGCAAGGGCGACGCCGAGTCCGCACCAGTCGGAGACGCGGAGTTTGCGCCGCAGCAGCCAGACAGCCGGGAACACCAGCAGCAGGAACGGCTGGTAGCTGAACAGCCCGCGGAATCCGAGCAGGGTCTGGAACCAGTATTCCGGTGAAAACCAGATTCCGATGCTGAAATTCCCGGTGTCTCCGGCTACGTAGAGCGGGACTGGTGTGCCGTAGGCGATGAGGTTGAGCACCAGCACGGCCAGGGCGACCGCGCCGCCGGAGGCGATTGCGGTCAACAGCGGTTTTGTCCGGTTTCCGGCCGGGGATTGCAGGGCGATTCCGGCCAGGGCGGCGATTCCGCAGAGGAAGCCGGTCGGAATGTCGAGTGCGCCGGCGGCTCCGGCGGAGAGGGCGGCGAAGCAGGCGGCCTTCAGCGTCGGATTTTTCCGGTATTTCTCCAATGCTACGATCATGCAGAGCACCGCCAGTGCGGCGGGGGTGTGGTTGTTGAGCACGACCGAGTAGCTGCCGAGCCAAGTGGTGAGACACATGGCGAGCGCCAGCAGCCACTTGAGTTCGAGCCTGCCCGGCGAGGTGCGGCGCAGGTGGTTGAACATCAGGAGGAAAAGCAAAATGGAGCAGCCGCCGGAGAAGATCAGATTGACCAGGTAGATTGCAAGCATCCGGTTCCGGGTGAAGTCGATTCCGGTGACGCGGTGGATTGCGCCGTGGACTGCCGCCGCGCAGACGCTCAAGGGCAGCGGTTTGTCGGAATAGAGATGCCCGTCGCGTTCGATCCGGTCCACCGTGGCAAAGTTGGTGCGTTCGATGTGGAAAACGCCTTGCTCGCCCAGCGCCTGGACCACGCCGAAGCGCGAGGATTCGATGCCGGAGGTGGTGATCTCTTCTTTGGTGTAGAGGACGGCGAACAGGAGCAGGAAGATGATTCCCGCGTATTGCAGTCTCCGCGCTTTTTTCCGCATGGGTTTCTCCCGGTCAGAATTTGAGTCGGATGATCGCCTGCCGCAGCAGGATTTCGCTGGTCTGTTCCGCCGCCGGGAGTTCGGCGGCGAGTGCTTTGAGCACCTTGTCGATGGCGTCGCGCTTGAAGCCGAGCTGTTCGAGGGCGAGCGCCGCGTCGCCGACGGCGGAGGCCGGAGCCGCTTCGCCGGGAGCGACGAAGACGCTGGCGGCTCCGTCGGCGGTCACTTTGCCTTTGAGTTCGACGATCAGCCGTTCGGCGGTGCGCTTGCCGATTCCCGGAATGCGCGACAGGATTTTCGCGTCGCTCGACTGGATCGCCGCGCAGAAGTTGTTCACCGGCATGGAGGAAAGCACGTTCAGCGCCAGCTTGCCGCCGATCCCCGAGACGTTGAGCAGTTGGCGGAACAGGTTCTTTTCTTCGACCGTGTAGAATCCGAAGAGCACGATCGCGTCTTCGCGGACCTGGGTGTAGATGAAGAGCCGCGTCTCTCCGCCGGGCTGCGGCAGTTTTTCGAAGGTGGAGACCGGGATGGCGACTTCGTAGCCGACGCCGTTGACGTCGATCACGCAGCCGGAGAAGCTCGACTCCGCCACGATTCCGGTCAGCCGGGCGATCACTTTTCGACCTCGATGTCGAGCGAGATGTCGGCGGCTTTCACCGAGTGGGTGAGCGCTCCGCTGGAGACGAAATCGACGCCGAGTTTGCCGATGCGCGGCAGCCGTTCGAGCGTGATGCCGCCGGAGGCTTCGAGCTTGGCCCGGCCGCCGACGATCTTCACGGCTTCGGTCATGGTTTCGTCCGACATATTGTCGAGCATGATGCAGTCGGCCCCCGCCTCCAGCGCTTCGCGGACTTCGTCGAGGTTGTCGGCTTCGACTTCGATGAGGAGATCGGGGTGCTGTTCGCGGGCGCGGCGGACGGAGCGGACGATGCCGCCCGCGCCTTCCATCGCCGCCATTTCGCGGTGGTTGTCCTTGATCATGACCTGGTCGTAGAGGCCGATGCGGTGGTTGGTGGCGCCGCCGACGGCGACGGCGTATTTTTCTAAATTCCGGTAGCCCGGCGTGGTTTTGCGGGTGTCGAGGATGCGTGTGCCGGTGTCTTCGAGCGCACCGGCGTATTTCGAGGCGGTGGTGGCCACGCCGCAGAGCCGCTGGAGGAAGTTGAGCGCGGTCCGTTCGGCGACCAGGATGCCGCGCGCCGGGCCGGTGATTTCGGCGAGCAGTTCGCCGCATTCGCAGGTGTCGCCGTCGTTTTTGAGGGCGCGGAATTGCAGTTGCGGTTCGACTGTTTTGAAGACGCGTTCGGCGACTTCGATTCCGGCCAGGACCATCGACGGCTCTTTGCAGCGCAGCACGGCGCGGGCGGTCGCCTGTTCCGGGACGACGGCGCTGGTGGTCACGTCTCCGGCGGCGTCGAGGTCTTCGTGGAGGGCGAGTTCGATCAACAGGTCCGCCCGACTCCAGTCGATCTGCGGAACCGCGTTCTGCCGGTTCATCATAGCTGTACTCCCTATCGTTGTCGAAATTCAGGCTTCTGCCAGCGCCGCGTAAAGCTCCGCCGCCGTGGAACAGCCGAACACCCGGTTCCGGAAGGACTCCTCCTGGAGGCGGGTGCTCAGGCGCGAAAGGACGCGCAGGTAAAGGGCGTGCTGGTCGGCGCGCGCCACGATCATCACGATCAGCCGGACCGGAATCGAATCCGGGCTCCCGTAATCGGCCACCCCGTCGCGGACGATGGCGGCGGCGAAGGCGAGGCCCCGGGCGGCGGCCAGCCGAACGTGGGGGATGGCGATTCCCAGGCCGATCCCGGTGCTGAGCAGTTTCTCGCGGGCGCGGATGCCGTCGGCGAGGGCCTGCGCGTCGCCCGCCTCGGGGGAGTCCCCCAGGAGGCTGACAAGTTTGTCGAGCACCTCCTCCTTTGTGGCGCGTTCCAGAACCGCACAGCGCTCCGGCGTCAGGTAGTCGGAGGGCCCGAACGCCCCATCGGAAGAATCGTCCATCGTCGGAGAAAACCTTTCCTGTCTCGCATTAATGTCAATTCAATACTATACTGCCGCTTGCCGGGAAAGTAAAGTCACAGTTCGAGGAAATCCTCCAGTTCGGTGAGGCAGTATGCGCCGCCTTCCGGGGAGAGCCAGACCAGGTCTTCGAGCCGGATTCCGCCCCATTCCGGATAGTAGAGGCCGGGTTCGACGGTCACCACCTCGCCGCCGCGGAGCGGAACCGGGTTGCGCGGCGACAGGCGCGGCGCTTCGTGGATGTCCAACCCGACGCCGTGGCCGAGCCCGTGGAAGAAGCCGAACGGCCCGCGGTCGCCGTCGCCGGTGCGGAACCCGGCCTTCTCCATCGACTCGGCGGCGGCGCGGTGGATCTCCGACGGGGCCGCTCCGAACGCGACCAGCGACTTGCCGAGTTCGCGCGCGGCGAGCACCGCGTCGTAGGCGCGCCGGACCAGGTCGGAGGCGCGGCCGCGGACGACCGTGCGGGTGAGATCCCCCCAGTAGCCGGTTTCCGCCGAACGCGGGAAGATGTCCATCACGATCGGCTGCCCGGCATAGAGCGGGCCGGAGCCGAGGTTGTGCGGCTGCGAGCCCTGTGCGCCCCCGGCGCAGATGGTTCCGGTGGGCAGCATCCCGCGCCGGACCAGTTCGACGTCGATTTCGCCGCGCAGCCGCTCGCTGGTGAGCACTTCGCCGTTCCAGACCAGGCGGCCTTCGCGGTCGGCGTCGGTTTCGCGGAGGACGGAAAAGGCGCGGCGGCAGCCGGCCTCCCCGGCGCGCTGGGAGAGGACGATCTTCTCCACCTCTTCCGGCGACTTCCACTCCCGTTCCGCGAAGAACGGGCCGGATTCGGCCACCACTTTGAGGTTGCTTTCGCGCAGCCGGTCGGCGAGGTGCAGCGGAAAGTCGGCGGGGACCAGGAAGCCCTCCGTCCGCAGTTCGGCGGCGAGCGCGGTGAGCATCTCCAGCCGGGTGCGCCCGAAATCGCTTTCGGCGTGGACTTCGACGCCTTCCCGCGCCGAGCGCGACGCCCGGCCGAATTCGAGCGCCGACATAAGGACGCCGCGGCGGGACCCGTCGTCGAAATAAATGAATTCGTCCGGCGCGGAGAATCCGGCGGCGTAGCGGAGATCGCCGGACTGTTCCCCCGATGCGACGATGAGTCGCGCGATTTTATGCATGATCAAAGCTTCCTGTATTTGCATTCGGTGTAAAGGCTGTGTATATTCTACCCGGAAAATATAGTATCCCGACAGGCGGGTTTCAATCGAAAAATGCGGGAGTTTTTTATGAATCCGGAATATTTTATCGTCCCGGCGGCGTCTTACCTGATCGGTTCGGTTCCGTTCGGTTACCTGATCGGGCGGCTCCACGGGGTCGATATCCGCAAAGTCGGCAGCGGCAACATCGGCGCGACCAACGTCACCCGGTCGATCGGCCGGATTCAGGGGAAAATCTGTTTCCTCCTCGATTTCATCAAGGGGGCGCTCCCGGTGGCGCTGGTCAACGCGACGTTCGAGAACGAAACGGCCAACCTCGCGCTGCTGGCCGGGCTGGCGGTGATTCTCGGCCACATCTTTCCGCTCTACCTCAGGTTCCGCGGCGGCAAAGGCGTCGCTACCGCCGCCGGCGTGGCGCTGGCGCTGGCGCCCTATCCGCTGCTCTGCGCGCTGGCGGTCTGGATCATCACTTTTCTCTACGGACGTTACGTTTCGCTGGCCAGCATCGTCGCCGCCGCTTCGCTGCCGATCATCGCGTTGCTGTTTTTGGGGCTTGGGTGGAAAACCCCGTTCCCGCTGGCGAATTCGACGATCCTCTTTTTCGCCTTCATCGCGTTTCTGGCCATTCTGCGGCATGTGTCGAACATCAAACGCCTGCTGAACGGTACCGAGAGCCGCTTTGACTCCCGCGCGAAGAAGAAGGAGCGCGGCTGATGAAAATCGCGGTCCTGAGCGACGGAGCGTGGGGAACCGCGCTCGCCTTGACTTTGCTTGACAACGGGCACGAGGTGGTTCTCTGGGGGCCCTTCCCCGATTATCTCGCCCAGATGCGGGAACGGCGCGAAAACTTCCGCTTCCTGCCCGGCGTGACGCTGCCGGGGGAACTCCGCTTCGAGCCGGAGATCGGCCGGGCGGTGGAGGGGGCCGCCGTTCTGCTCCTCGCCACGCCGACCCAGTATCTGCGCAGCGTGCTCGAAAAACTCAAGCCGCATTACGACCCGGTGAAACACCTGCTGCTCGACGTGGCCAAGGGGATCGAGGTCGATAGTTGGCTGTTGATTCACGAGATGGTCGAAGCGGTGCTCGGTCAGGGGCGTTATGTGGCGCTCTCCGGCCCGAGCCACGCCGAAGAGGTGTCGCGCCGGGTGCCGACCGCGGTGGTCGCCGCTTCGCACAGCCGGGACGACGCCGAGCTGGTCCAGTTGCTGTTGCTCAACGACAATTTCCGCGTCTACACCGGCAATGACGTGGTCGGGGTGGAGCTGGGCGGCGCGCTCAAGAATGTGATTGCCATCGCCGCCGGAATCATCGACGGCATGAAGCTCGGGGACAACCCCAAGGCGGCGCTGATGACCCGCGGCATCTCCGAAATGGGGCGGCTCGGCGAGCTGCTCGGCGGCAATGCGCAGACTTTTTCGGGTCTGAGCGGAATCGGCGACCTCATCGTCACCTGCACCAGCGGGCACAGCCGCAACCGCCACGTCGGCGAAGAGCTCGGGCGCGGCAAAAAGCTGCCCGAAATCCTCGCTTCGATGGGCATGGTCGTGGCGGAGGGCGTGACCACTGCCAGGGGGGCTTACACGCTGGCCCGGCGGGTCGGGGCCGAGACGCCGATCATCGACGAAATCCATGCGGTTCTCTACAAGGGGCGCGACGTCCCGAGCGCGATCCGCAACCTGATGTCCCGTTCCGCCAAGCCGGAATAACGCCGTTCAACATCGAAGGGGGAGCATCCGAATGATTGCCGCTGACTGGAAAAAACGGTTGCTGCCGCTCTTGGCGCTTTGGTTTTCGTGCACGTTGGCGGCCTTCGCCGGGACGGTCGTGCTTTCGACCGCCGATCCGGACTGGAGTTACAACGACGGGAGCGCCGAGTTCCCCCCCGGCGCGCAGGGCGGGTTGGCCCGCAAGAGTGAATTCCTCCGTCTCGACGGCAATTTCGGGCGCGGCGGGCGGTATGTTTCGGCGACGCTGGCGATGAAACTGCCGGAAGCGCGCGAGTTGCGCTTCAAGGTGCGTTCCCCTGCCGCGCGGCTCACGGTCCTCTTAGGCGGCGCGGACGGCAAGGTTCGCCGGGTCGAAGAGACGCTGAACGGCGGCGCTCCGGAGTTCCGGGAGATTGCCGTTCCGCTCGATGGAACGGCATTCACTTCAGTCGGATTCCTGCTGAACCAGAACGATTTGAGCACCGACGACGGATTCCTGGAGATTTCCGGCGTCCGGCTCGTCGGCGTTCCCGACGGCAAATTCGTGTCGGTGTGCCGGGCCGCTTCGGACGATGCGTATTTCGTCACGCCCGGCGGCGAGCCGTTCCGCCTCGCGGTGCTGGCCGGGCCGGAGACGTTTTCGCCGGAGGCGCTGCGCTTCCGCTGGCTTGATTACACCGGGAAGGAGGCTGCGTCCGGAACCGCCGCGTTCGACGCCGCGACGCGGACCGTCTCCATTGCGGTTCCCGCGGCGGCGGGGTATTTTGAGCTCGAATTCCCGGGTTCCGGCATCCGCTCGGCGGTGATCGCCGCCGAACCGTATGCGGGGGTGACGGACGGCTTTTTCGGAATCGACCTCCCGGCCGGGACCGCCGATTTTTCCGGCTGGATGCGTCTGCTGCGCCGTTGCGGAATCGGCTGGTGCCGCGACCGCATGGCGTGGCCGGGCGGCAGCGCCGGGGAGCGTTACGGGGCGCTCCGCGAAGCCGCCGCCGCCGGGGATATTTTGGTGCTGGACACGTTCGAGGGGGGCGCGCTCCGGAGCCGCTCCTCCGGCAACCTGATCGAAACTGCCCGGAACTTCGCCGTGTTCGCGGCGCGTCCGGATTGCGGGAAAGCGATTGAAATCGCCTCCGCCGCGGGGGAAGGCGTGCCGCCGGAGTTCGAAATCGCGCCGCTCCGGGCGGTCTCCACCCGCTTTGCCCTCGACAAGATTTCCCTGCCGCTCGTCGGGGGCAACGGCGCGATCGTGCCGGACGACCCCGCGTTCGACGTTTACCGCATGTACGTGGCGGTCGGGCTGCTCGACGAGATCGATGTGCTGAGCTTCACCGCGCGCGAACCGGCGGTTGAACTGGAAGAGAAGATCGCCCTGATGCGCGACATCGAAAAGACGATCCGCAGCGGCCGCGCCGGAATTCCGTACTGGGTTTCCGGCCCCGGCGACGCGGACCCGGTCGAGCTTGTCGTTCGCGCGGTGGAGCTGCGGGCGCTGGGCGGGGCGAAGTATTTTCCCGCCGCCGCCGGAATGACCGGGGCGAACCGCGAACCGCTGCGTCCGTTCGGGGTTTACGCGCACCTGCCGCGTGTGCTGGCGTTCAAGGAGTATCTCGGCGACCTCAAAATCGAGGGGGCGACCCGTTCCCGCGCCTTTTCGGACGGGAGGGACGCGGTGGTTTGCCTGTTCGTGGCGGACGGGGCGAAGGAACTTCGTCTGCCGGAGGGGCTTAAGGTGCTCCGGGCGGCCGGAATCGACGGGCGTCCGCTTGAAATCCGCGACGGCGTCGTCCCGATGGGGGACAAAGTGGTGTTTCTCTACCCCGATCCGACGGGTTTTGCCGCGTTTCTCAACGTCGATACCCCGGCGATGAAGCTTCGCAAGATTGCGCTTGGCTTCAAACCGGGGGAGCGTTCGGCGAAACCGGTGGTGATTCAGTCCGGTTGCGATCCGGCGGCCGGAATCCGCGACCGCATCGCCAGCCGGGTTTTTTGTGGCGAGGTGGTGCCGTACCGGGTGTTTTTCAACAACCTCTCCGACCAGACCGTGGCGGTGGAGCCGTTTCTGAACCTGCCGGGAGGAGTCCGCGCGATCGAGGCGCCGGACTTCTCCGCCGCCGTCAAGGTCGAGCGGCCGAAACTCGAACTCCTGCCGGGCGCGCGGATGGAGTACGATTTCGCGTTGCGGTTCGACTCGTCGCTTGCCCGGCGGGTTCCGATGACGTTCCCGGTCGGAGAGCGCGGCGGCAAGGCGGCTTCGCTGGTGGTTCCGGTCAACCCCTGCGACCGGGCGCGGGTCGAAGTGCCGCTTTCGGGCAAACTAACTGACTGGATCGACTTCAGCAGCACGTTCAACTGGGAGTCCGGGTTGCGTCTTCCAGTCGATATCCTCGCGAAATTCCGCGTCTCCGCCCGGCCGTCCCGGCTGCGGTTTGAGATTGAGGTGCGCGAAGAGGAGCGGATTCGCGGCGACGGCGTCCGGTTCGCGCTTCAGCTTCGCCGCGATCCGGGCGACTGTTCCGGGCCGCTGCTCCGGTTCGACAGCGCGCGCCCCGCGTCCGGGGTCCGCTCGGTGTTTTCGCGCGTCGGCGACGGGATTTCCCGTTATGTGATCGACGTGCCCGCCCCGGCCCTCGGCGTTCCGGCGCTGGAGAAGGGGATGACCCTCGGCGTTTTCCTCGCGGCCGACAGCGGCGGCGGGGAGACGCGGAGAGGAACGCTCTCCTGGGGCGAGGGAATCGGGGAGAAAACGATTCCGGAACTGTTTCAGTTGCTGGTATTCTGAGATACAAAGAGGAGGATGATTCCTGTGAGTGCGAAGAAACTTTACGTCATCGGCAATTCCCACATGGATCCGATCTGGCTGTGGCGGCTGCGCGAGGGGCGCTCGACGTGGCTCAATACCTGCCGTTCCGTGGTCCGGATCATGAAAAAATACCCGTTCCTTAAATTCTGCCGCTCGTCAAGCGCCTGCTATGAGTGGATCGAGAGTTGCGACCCGGCGCTGTTTTCCGAAATCCGGGCGCTGGTTGAGAATGGCCGCTGGGAGCTGGTGGGCGGTTGGGTCGAGCAGTCCGACACGATCGTCACGCCGGGCGAGGTACTCTTCCGCCAGGCCGAATTCGGCAAGCGCTATTTCCGGGAGAAGTTCGGGCGCGATGTCCGCATCGGGTACAGCGTGGACGCCTTCGGGCAGAACGCAGGGCTGCCGAAGATCCTCAACGCCACCGGGTTCGACCGCTACGTCTTCATGCGCCCGATGGCGGATGAAAAAACCATGCCCTACCTCTTCCGCTGGCGCGGCGACGACGGCGCAACGATCACCACGCTGCGTGTCCGGCAGGCCTACTGCACCATGCCCGGCTGGAAGGAGAAGGCGGAACTCTTCGACTGGATCGACCGGCTGATCGCCGACGGCGACGAGCACCAGACCTTCTTCTTCGGCGTCGGCGACCACGGCGGCGGCATCTACGAGAAACAGATTGAATGGCTGCTCGAAGCCGCCGAAACCCGCGACATCGAATTTTCGACGCTCGCCCATTATTTCGACGTGATCGAGAAGACCGATTTGCCGGTTTATGAAGGCGAACTCACCCACCATTCGCCGGGCTGCTATTCGGCGGTTTCGGAGATCAAGAAGCAGCTCGCCTCGGCCGAACGGACGCTGTTCAAGGCCGAAAAACTGGTGATGGAGTCGCCCGGACCCGACGGCGAGGCGGACTGCGCCCGGATCGACGACGCCTGGAACCAGCTCCTCTTCAACTATTTCCACGACATCTACCCCGGCACGTCGATCGGGGCGGCCTTTGAACACGAGGCGCGCGATCTCTCCGGCTACGCGGAGTGGATCGGTTCGGCTATCCTCGAAAAGCGGCTCGGGCGTTATGCGGCCCGGGTCAAAAGCGATTTCCTGACCGAAGGCGGCGTGTTGCTCTGGAATCCGCTGCCGGTTCCGGTGCGCGCGGTGCTCGGCTACGACACCTTCGCCGACCCGAATTGCAACGGGCGCAAATTCAACATGTTGCGCGATGCGCAAGGCAAGTCGGTTCCGCTTCAGTGGATGCGTGGCGCGGTGCCTTACGGCCCGAACAACGCCTGGGGCAGGGCGACCGCGGTGGTCGATCTCCCGGCCTCCGGGCTGCGGGCGTTCGCGTTCGGGTACGGCGACGCGGCTCCGGCCCCGCTCGGGTTCAAGCGGCAGAAGGCGGCGTTCGGGCGGATCGCCTTCCCGGTCATCGACGACCGCGGCGACACCTGGGGGCACGGCCTCGCCCGCCTCGGGGAGGACGCCGGAGAGGCCGAACTGCTCGGCTTTGACGAAATCGACAACGGCCCGGCGGCAAGCTGCCTGCGGGCGCGTTACCGCTGGAAGGATTCGATCTTCCGCCTCGACCTCTTCGCCTATGCGGGCATCCCCGAGCTCTTCGCCCGGTGGAGCGCCGACTGGCGGGAGAAGGACGACTCGGTCAAGCTCTGCTGGAAGACCGGGGTCGATTCCGGAGTCATTGTTTCGGGGCAGTCCGCCACGGTGCTCGACCGCGTTCCGGACGGCTGCGAGCAGCCGTTCATCGATTTCGCCGCCGCGGTTGACGGGGAGGGGAAAAGCTCCGGCTTCCTGGCCTCCGCGCTGCACGCCTACGATTCGTTCGGGACCGGCGAACTGCGGCTGACGCTGCTGCGCCCGGTCGTCTACGCGGAACACGCGCCGAACCGGCCGCACGGCGACGAAGGCTATGCCGACCTCGGCGAGGTCACGCAGGAGTTCTGGCTCACCGACGGCCGCTTCCGGGGAGAGCTCCCGACGCTTGCCCGCGAACGGCTCTGGACCGCCGAACACCTGGAGATCACCGCCGCCTCGGACGGCGAAGCGTTCCAGCGCGCCGTCTGGTCGGTCGAACCGCCCGAAGTGATCGTGCTCTGCCAGAATCGCCGCGAGTTCCGGCTCTGGAACTCCTCCGCGGCCCCGCAGCACTTCCGCATCTGCCGCAATGGCGAGGAGCGCGTTTTCGGCGACCTCGCCCCCGGCGCGGTGCGCACCGTCGAAATCGGCTGAAGTACCGACACCCCCTGACGGACAAAACGGACCGAGATAACATCGTCCGTTTTGTCCGTTTTGTCTGTTCCCGCCTGATTTCCGTTGCAAATAACGGGTGCGACTCCCTTGTATTTGCCTTTATTTGATATATATTAAAAATAAATTGACAAATATTAACAATAGAGGGTTGCGATGGCGATTCTGTTTGCGTTCTGTTGCCTCGGTTTTTCGGCGGTGAATGACTTTGTGTTCAAGCTGTATGCGCGGAAGGTGCGTTCGCGCGGGATGTTCGTGGCGCTGATCGGGGCGGTGTGGCTGCTGCTGCTCGTGTGGCTGCCGCGCGATCCGGAGACCTCGCTGACGGCGACCTGGGTGTGGGGAAGCATTTCCGGCCTCTTTTCGGTGGCGGGCAATCTGCTGCTGATCGAGGCGATGGGGCGGCAGTCGGCTGGTGTGTGTTCGACGATCTACCGGCTCAATCTGGTGCTGGTGGTGGCCGGGGCGTGGCTTTTCCTGGGGGAGGAGCTGACCGGGACGCAACTGGCGGGGGTGGTGCTGGCGCTGGCGGCGATCCTCGCGTTCCTGCCGAAGCGGAACGGGGTTCACCTCGAGAAGCTGGGCTTCCGGCTGGTGGTGCTTGCCGCGGTGCTGCGGGCGGGGATGGGGCTTGCGTACCGGTACGGGTTCCTGCACGGGGCGGACCGCAACGGGGTGATCGTCATCAACAGCCTCTTCTGGATCGCGGGCGGACTCCTCTACGCCCGGTGGCGGGAGGGCCGCCTGAGGCTGCCGGACCGGAAGCTGCTTTTTTACGGCACGGTCTCCGGCCTGCTGGTGGTGGGGATCGTCTTCTGCATGGCGGCGGCGCTCCAGTACGGCGAGGCGGGGATCGTGCTGCCGATCGCCCAGATGAGCTTCCTCGGCACCTATCTGCTCGGCATGGTGTTCCTCAAGGAGCCGCTGACCCGGCGCGGCATGCTGGCCCTCGCCGCCGGGATCGCCGGAGTGGTCCTGCTCTCCGGCGCCCGGTAAGGGAGTTCGCAAATACTGATATCCCGTTTTTAAAAGCTTTTCGGCGCTTTTTGCCAAAACTGTTCGTCACGTATTTTTTCAATACGCTCCTCGCAGTTTCAACAAAAATCACTCAAAAAGCTTTTAAAAAGCAATAGTATATCCGTATTTGCCAACTCCCTAAACGGGTTACGGCGCGAGTTCGAAGTAGATCGACTTGTCGTCCGGAGTGAGTTTGAAGCTCAACTCTTCGCCCTTCCGCTCCGCCCGCACTTCCCCGGTTCTTTCGCCGGTGGCCGGGTCGAGCCGGTAGACTTTGAGCGGAAGCGCGTTGCGGAGGCGGAGCGACGCGGTGAACGGCTCCGCCACCACTGGGGCGGCTCCGAGATCGTAGAGCAGCCCTTTCGAGCTGTCCGCCCGGATGGAGCGGTTGGCGGCGTTGGCCACGGCGGTCAGCAGCATTCGGCCGGAATTGCGCAGCGGTTTGCCGTCGAGAGAGACCAGCGAGAGGGTTCCCCGCGTCATCGGCGACTCCAGCGCGAGGTCGGCGAGGCGGTCCCCGGTTTGTCCGAGCCGGTCGAGCCGGCCGGTGACGGCCTGGGCGCGTGGGGTGTCGATCAGGAGCAGCGCCGGAGTGGAGTAGCGGCGGATTTCCCCGGTGTCGCTCACCACCCGGTTGGCGTCGGAACGGCGGTCGCCGAATGTTGCGAGCGCCTTTTTATAGAGCTCTTCGGGCGTGGAGGACGATTGCGCCCATTCGCCGATCCGGTTGGCTTTCCCCGGTTTGACGGAGTAGCGACCGAGTTCGGGGAGGAACGGGAGCTTGTCCATCACGTTGATTCCGCCTTCGACGAGAACCTCTTCCGGCAGGGTGACTTCGATGGTCCGCTTTGCCGGGGCGACGTCGCCGCGCCGGTAGATCAGTGCGGCCGCCTGCGACTGGCCCCAGGTCGCCGGGTCGGTCTGCTGGGTGTGAATGTAGATGCGGGGATCCTTGCGGAACCGGTCCCACTTTCCACCGTCTCCGGTGCCGGAGGCGCAGAAATAGACCAGCGCATCGACCGACTGGTAGGCGGCCGCCGCCGCCAAGAGCGGAATTCCTTCGCAGCGGTTGAAGCTGGGGTAACAGTAGTTCCACTCGCCCAGCACCCGCGGATATCCCGCCAGCGCGACTTGCCCGAGATTGCTCATCATGGTGGCGCGTCCCCACGGTTTTTCCTGGAGCGGCGGGCGGTTCCACCAGGTCATCGGCTTCTCCGGCGTCGGCGGCATGGCGCCGCGCGGATCGTCGTAGTAGGAGTGGCTGCTCATGAAGTCCATCTCCGCCGCGGCGGGGGTGTCGCCGGGTCCGAAGGGCTTGCTCGACCCGCAGACCGGAACCCGGACGCCGAGCGAATGCAGAAAGTCGCGCATTTCGGCGAGATGGGCGCGGTAGACCTCGAAAGCGAACCGCCGCCCGGTCGCATCGGCGTTGAGTTCGTCGGGGAGCGGTCTGGCCGGAAGATTCCGTTTTTTCAGGAACTCGTTCCAACGCTGTTCGAGCTTGGCCTTGTGGCGCGGCGGGAGCTGGGCGATCTGGCCGCCCATCAGCATGGTGCGTTCGTTGATGATCTGGTAGAGCGCCACGCCGGGTTCGTCGGCCAGGCTCCGCCCGGTGTAGGGGTTGACCCGGGTGAACAGCCGCCGGGCGAATTCCTTGACCGCTTCGGCCACTTCGGGGTCGAACAGGGCGGCATATTCCGGCGGCTGCGGCCAGGCCCAGGGCTTGCCGAGGAACACGTCGTAAAAGAGCTTGTCGTTGAGGTCGAGATAAAGATAGATTCCCTGCTTGCCGAGTTCCGCCGCGAAAAAGTCGAAGCGGTCGAGCATTTCGGGGTTGAATTCGCCCCGCTGGTTGAAGAGAAGTTCCGTGCGGTTGGCGGGGAAGTGCATCCGGACCAGGTTGACTCCCTGCGCGGCGAAGGTCGCCGCCAGCTTCGGCGCGAGCTCTTTGTCGGGGAAGCAGCCGTGGATGGCGACGTTGGTTCCCCAGAACCGGACCGGTTCGCCGGGGCGGCCGGCAAATTCGAAATGATCTCCGGCCCGTTTGAGGAACCCGTACTTCCCGGCCGGTTTATGGTTGAGAAAACTGACGTCCAGCGCCGAGCCGGGGCGGATCGTGCCGTTCCAGGCGATCGGGCAGGGGAAGTAGCCGGACACATCGAGCAGATTGTCCTTGGGCGCGTCGATCGCGGCGACCCGTTCGGCCTCCTCCCTGCTCAGTACGCCGGACTTGAGGACCGTCGCCGCCACCAGCACCGGCGGGCAGGACGTATTGAGCGAAAGGAGTTCCAGCCCGGTCAGCTCTTTGGCCGGGTCGGCGGGCAGGCGCAGCCGGGTGAGCGCCACGTCGGCGCTCGAATTGCGTCCCTGCCAGCCTAGCGCGGCCCCGGACGG
>Ga0209373_10002190_pt1 | contig 20188 bp, 15 predicted proteins | sample Higcelweek5metaG_FD_187173 | JGI IMG/M metagenome (GOLD analysis project Ga0209373, IMG submission 187173) | Freshwater pond sediment microbial communities from the University of Edinburgh, under environmental carbon perturbations - High... | ecosystem: Environmental > Aquatic > Freshwater >... | reverse complement strand
GTTGTCTATGGAAAACAACTCATGCACGGCATCTTTAACATCGTTTGAAATAGATACAGGTGCAAAATCTATACCTTCCGCCAATGCGGAGGCATATTGTCCGGTTCCACCGCAAAAAACCGGAAGTCCTTCCCTTCGCAAAACATCTTGAATCACTTTATAAGCATGTTCAAGATATGTTGCGACAGAAAACAAATCCGAAGGATCGGCGATATCAATTAAGTGATGGGGGACCTCTTGCCGATCCGCAATACCGGATTTTGCAGTGCCTATATCCATTCCACGGTAAATCTGCATCGAGTCCATGGAAAGCAACTCGCCGTTCAACGTTTTACACAGTTTTATGGCTAAATTGCTTTTGCCGCTGGCCGTCGGTCCGCAGATGATCGGTATATGTGATATTTCGCCAACCGGCAAAGATAGAATAGCGGTCATAATAATCTCCATAAGGCAAAATCAGACAATGCGCTTAAATTCTTTTTCCAAATCTTTCTTTGAATAACGAACAATTATGGGTCTTCCATGAGGGCAGTGAAATGGATTTTCAAGCAAAACAAGATCGTCGATCAATTTCTTTACTTCAAGCGCATCGAGTCTGTCATGGGCCTTCACAGCTGCTTTGCATGCTGCGGTAGATAATGCCAACAATACGGCTTCATCTGTTCGGGGAAGTTCACTATTAAATATCATTAACAGGTTTAAAAGCATTTCCTTGGATTTACCGGAATCCAGAAAAGCGGGAACGGAACGCAGTGCAATTTCCCTGTCGCCGATCATGTCATAATCAAACCCCATTTGCTTGAATTGCTCTCTGCCATCCATAATCAAATCAGCATCAGAACGGGATAGCGTCATCATGATCGGAGATAATAGTTCCTGTGAATAAACTGAAGTCGACTTTCTATTTTTTCTCTCATGAATTAACTTTTCAAATAGTATCTTCTCATGGGCCGCGTGCTGATCCAGAAGTATTAGACTTGACTGCGATTCAAGCAATATATATGTCGAAAATACGATACCGATATATCGTGCGCCGGCCAATTCATCCACACCGGTATTATGGGTCGATACTATTTGATTCACAACGTCAGAGTTCCGGTCAGAATTGGTTTCGGATAATTCAGACATCATATTCATAAGATTTCCGGTTAATGATGCATAATATGTCTTCTCAGGAATATAGTTGTCGCTTCTGACCTGTTCTTCTGACGTTTTTGTCTGTAATGTTGATCCGTTATCTTGATCAGTAATTGTATTATCACTACCGGAAATAACTTCGATGTCGGATGAATCAGACGCTTCATTATGAAACCCCGACAACATTGTGCCGGACATCAGCGCCCCGTGTAGTGCGTGATAAACAGCGCGAAAAACATCTGAATCACTCCAGAAACGAACCTCTGCTTTTTGTGGATGAACGTTTACATCGATAAGACCGGATGGCATATCAATCTTAAGTACAACAAAAGCGTATTTACCTTTCATCAACATGGTTTTGTATGCTTCATCAATGGCCGATGTAATCGTTTTTGAGCGAATCAGTCGTTCATTAACAAATATGGTCTGTTCTCCTCTGCTTGACCTCGCAATCATCGGTTTGCCCGCAAATCCAGACACATGGACTTTCCCTATATCCGCATTGATTTCGATCGAGTTATTTACAACCTCGCTGCCATAAACGCAAAACAATGATGATTGAGCATCGTTATTTCCGGGAGAATGCAGAATCTCTTTCTTGTTTTTAATGAGACGAATGGAAATGTCCGGACGAATTAGCGCAAATCTCTCACAGAGTATGATTATGTATTGAGCTTCAGTAGAGTCTTTTTTAAGGAACTTATATCTTGCAGGCTGATTGTAAAAAAGATCCTTTACTTCAATTGTGGTGCCTTCTGCGCCATAGTGTTTTTCTGCAAGAATCAATTTTCCGGCATCGACTTCAATGTGTGTACCATATTCTGCTGACGGCTCTCTGGTCATCAGTGATACTTTTGATACTGCCGATATGCTGGAAAGTGCTTCACCGCGAAAGCCCATAGTTCGAAGTGAATATAGGTCGTCCAGACTCGATAGTTTACTGGTTGCATGACATTCGAATGATTTGACTGCATCACTGTAATCCATTCCGCATCCATCGTCGGTAACACGAATCAATCGAATCCCGCCGTCGATAATTTCAATAGTTATCGTGGATGCGCCTGCGTCCAGAGAATTTTCAATTAGTTCTTTGACGACAGAAGACGGTCGCTCAACAACTTCACCAGCGGCGATACTGTTTGAAGTGGCTGTATCAAGTAATTTGATTCTTCCCATTTTTACCTCTTAATCAGCAGTCTCATCGGACTTTGCTTGTGAAATCAGCGCATACAGCATGTTCATTGATTCAAGCGGCGTCATGTGTGAGATATCTAAGGATGACAACTCTTGTCTGATTGCATCAGCTTTCTTGAACTGTGGTCGATCGATTGATATTTCTATCTGCCCGGGCATCGGTCGCGAAAATAATTCTTCTCCTACCGCCCCATTATCATCAGAACCAATCGGTGCTCCGCGAAGTTTTTTCGTTTTCTCGAGTTCTTTTAAAATTACTCTTGCTCTTTTAATGACATCACCCGGAACGCCGGCTAACTTTGCTACTTCGATACCATAACTGTCATCCGTACCGCCGTCCGCTATTTTATGCAAAAATACTACGGTTCCGTCCTTCTCTTCCACATCAACGTGTGATAAAAATATGCCGTCAATTTGATTGTTAAGCATATTAAGTTCGTGATAGTGAGTAGCAAATATTGTACGGGCAAACATGACTGTAGGTGAACTGATAAATTCAAGTATTGACCAGGCAATCGATAACCCGTCAAATGTGCTTGTTCCTCTGCCTATTTCATCTAAAAGTAACAGACTTCGCCTGGTTGCATTACGGAGTATGGTTGATACTTCGTTCATCTCAACCATGAATGTAGATTGACCTGACGAGATATCATCTGAAGCCCCTATTCGAGTATATATTCGATCTACAATACCAATTCTCGCATATTTTGCAGGAACATAGCTCCCCATCTGTGCAAGAAGTACTATCAATGAAACTTGTCGCATATAGGTTGATTTGCCTGCCATGTTCGGTCCGGTCAAAATCATGATTCTACGATCTTCCGCATTCATTAAGGTATCATTGGAGACAAATTCACCGGTAGGCAAAGTCTTTTCAACTACCGGATGCCTTCCCGCTTCAATAATCAATTCCTCAGATTCATCAACAATCGGACGTACATACTGTTCTCTTTCTGCAAGTTCAGCAAGAGAAACTACAACATCGAAAACGGCGATTGAGTCGGCAGTTGAATAAATTCTCCATGAATGCGCAGCTATAGTGTCTCGTATCTTGCAAAATAGCTCGTATTCCAGAACAACAAGACGCTGTTGTGCTCCAAGTATCGTGTCCTCCATTTTTTTAAGTTCATCGGTAATATATCGTTCGGCATTTGCAAGCGTCTGTTTACGGATATAGTTTTCAGGTGCCATCGACATATTGCCTTTTGAAAGCTCTATATAATATCCGAAAACCCTGTTGTATCCAATCTTCAAATTCTTAATGCCGGTTCGTTCTCTCTCATCAGATTCAAGCTTGAGTATAAAACCCTTCGCATTCCCTGCAGCTTCCCTTAACCGGTCAGCTTCGTCAGAATAGCCTTCACGAATAATGCCGCCATCGGAAAGGGTAATGGGTGCATCCTCAGAAATGGACACTTCCAACAAGGCACATATATCCTTCAAATCATCGAAATGATCATTAGCCTCCCTAAAAATACCCTTGCTAAACCGTGAGGCTGCCGAATTAATAAACGGAAGCTTGCGAAGTGCATTACGAAGCGAAATAAGATCTCTGGGTGTAACTGAAGCAAGCGATGCTTTTGAAGAAATACGCTCAAGATCCGAAATTCCTGAAAGAGTCTCCATTAGCTCTTGACGATAAATGAACGCTTCCTTGGCTTCTTCGACAGCGTCAAGTCGACCGGATATTTGATTGACGGATATCAACGGACAGTCCAGCCACTTTCTGAGCAGCCGTCCTCCCATTGCTGTACTTGTACGATCTATCGACCACAACAAGCTGCCCTTCTTGGCTTTTGAACGGATTGTCTGAGTCAGCTCAAGGTTTGTCCGTGTTTGAACATCCAGTTCCATCGAATCATTAATCTTGAAAAGTCGAATCGGCTTAAGGTATGTCACATTGCTTTGCTGCGTTTCTTCGACATATTTAAGCAAAGCGCCTGCAGCTGACCATATCAAATGTCGCTCATCTGATTCTCTTTTCATTTCAGAATAAAGAGGATTCAGTCGATCCGAATAATCAGCGGAAAAATGTGATTCCGGCCTTGCAGTTGCAGTAACCGAGAACTGATTTTCGATTAAATTATAAATGGTTGAATTTGAAAAATCAGTGTTACATATTATTTCTGACGGGAGATATCTCGATATCAGATTAAGAAGATTCGCATGTGTATTACCGATTATTAGCTGTGTTGCCTCAATATCTCCCGTTGTGATATCCGTTATTGCAACACCATACTGCATTCCGACTCGATATATACTCATTAAATAGTTGTTCTTCTTCTCATCCAGCGACAATGAATCCAGAACAGTTCCCGGTGTAATAATCCGTGTAATGGATCGCTTTACAATGCCTTTGGCAACTGCAGGGTCTTCCATCTGGTCGCAGATTGCTACCTTATAACCCTGTGAAACCAGTTTTTGCATATATGATTGTGCCGCGTGATGCGGAACACCACACATCGGCGCCCGTCTATCCTGACCGCAATCTCGTCCTGTTAATGCTAAATCAAGCACTTTTGATGCTGTGATTGCATCGTCAAAAAACATCTCATAAAAATCGCCCAGCCGGAACATAAGAATTGCGTCAAGGCATTTTTCCTTCTGTTCAAGATATTGAACCATCATCGGCGTCAACCGACTACGATCCAGCAAATCATATGTCAGTGGAGCATTATCACTCATTGATAAATCTCTCCAGTCTGCCTTCGATTGAAAAAGTTTTTGCATGATCAATTTTGATCATGGCAAATTCGCCCTCAATACTATCCCCTATGGTCATCCCTTGCTTCGATAGATTCGAGCTGCCGGAAAGTTTCGTTCCTTCCGGGATTGTGAAATTAACCAGACGATTCGAAGACGTCCTTCCGGTAAATACATCCGGCGATGTGTGACTCTCCCCTTCGATCAGCACAATGTCAGAAGAACCCACAACGGATAAATTAGAGGCATGTGAATGTTCATTCTGCAGATTGAGAAGCCTCGAAAAGCGCTCGGTAACGGTATCTGCATCGATTTGATCGGAAAACTTTGCTGCTTGCGTTCCGGGTCTGGGTGAGAACTGGAACGTAAATGCGGAATCAAACCGGACCGTCCTCATCAAATCCAATGTATCTGCAAAGTCTTCTTCCGTCTCTCCCGGGAAACCGACAATAATATCCGTTGATATCGTGGCTTCAGGCATTTCTTTGCGATATTGCATTGCTGTATCGATGAAGGATTCTCTTGTATATTTACGGTTCATACGCTCCAGTATTCGATTACTTCCGGATTGTATTGGAAGGTGCAAATGTCTTTCGATGGAAGGATGCGATGAAATTACATCGATTACTTTTTTCGATAAATCCTTGGGATGAGAAGTCATAAAGCGAATTCTGGGAAATAGTTTCATATCAGCCGTTTCCTTCAGCAGTTCCGAAAAATCGGGACTCCCGGTCAAGTCGTTTCCATATGAGTTAACATTTTGCCCCAGAAATAGAATTTCCTTATAACCTTGAGCGCCTAAACCCGTCATCTCCGTCATAATTGACTCAAAACTCCTGGATCTTTCACGTCCCCTGGTGTAAGGAACTACACAGTAAGTGCAGAAATTATTGCACCCGTACATGATGGGAACAAGTGCACGGAATTTCCTTTTTCTCAGCACCGGAACGTCAAAATCATCCAGGATCAAATCCTCAGCAGAGACCTCGTACTTTTTCTTCTTCCCGAAAACCCTGTAGTGTATATATTCGGGAAGGTTTTGAATGTCCTGCGGTCCCATAACAAGGTCTACAAAAGGATAGCTCTTCCTGATTTTAAGAACATTGACGTCCTGCTTCATCATGCACCCGCATATGATAATGATCATCTTCGGGTTTGCTTCTTTAATGGTTTTCCAGTAGCCGAGATTACCGAAAAGACGATCCTCGGCATTCTCACGAATGGCACATGTATTCAAAATTAATACATCCGGATTCTCCGTGATTGATTGTGTTAATCCGATCGATTGCAGGCTGCCTTCAATTTTTTCGCTGTCAGCCTCATTCAGCTGGCAACCGTATGTATGCACTAGATAAGTATATTTCGCACCTCTTTGGGTTGAAAGACTCAAAAAATAATCCCTGAGTTCCGATGCATATATTAGCTGCTGACTTTTTGTTTCATGGATAGATTCAGGATTTGGCATTCACTGCACCTCACACAAAAGATAAAGTAATCATAGCAGACTGTGAGCCGTTTTGGAAATGAAGAAATATGAGTTACAATATATAAAAACGAATTTGGAGGCAGGCTTTGAACAACTCGAAAAGTAACTCGCACAATTCATTTCCTTGTATTAAGGAAAGAGTAATACCTCTGATCTTCATAAGAATTGCAGTCTTTATATTAGGACTGATTGTGATTGTTTTATCAACTAATATTTTAACGCTTGCAGCAGACCAGACATCAACTGCTTCGGGAACCGTTTTACTGGACGATAGTCCTGAAGGAATTCCGGAGATTGACGGGAACGCATATATACTTTATGACGCGCAATCGGATACCTTTCTGGTTGGTGAGAATTGCGATACCCCTCTCCCACCCGCAAGCATAACAAAAGTTCTGACTATTATTCTGGCTCTCGAAAATCTGGAGCTCACGGATGTTATCACCGTAACAAAGGACATGTATGACTTTATTCCGGAAGACTATGTACGTCTCGGGCTTGTTGAAGGAGAAGAAATAACCGTTATTGATGCGATCTATGCATCTCTCCTGATATCTGCAAATGACGCCTGCTCTTCACTGGCCGTTAAGATGGGAGGTTCAATTGACGGTTTTTCTGTCATGATGAACAAACGTGCTGCTGAACTGGGATGTACCGGCACAAACTTCACCAATCCATTCGGCTATTCTGATCCGGAACATGTAACTACCGCACATGATATGGCACTCATTATGGAGGCCGCTCTCGAATATGATCTTTTTAAAGAAGTAACAACAACTGCTGCCTATTCCATTCCGGCAACGAACAAATTTAATGAATCCAGAACTATAACCAACGGCAATCGATTTGTGTCGACAACTATGTATGCATATGAACACTATATTGCCGGAAAAACAGGATATACCGATCTTTCGGGACACTGCATCGTTGCAGCCGCAGAAAGTGACGGGAGAGTACTGATTGGTGTTATTTTAGGAGCGTCTGCTTCTGAAATTCGATATAGTAATTTGATTGATTTATTTGACTATGGTTTTGCGAACTATACAACTACATCCAATGAAATTGGTGAATATACCACGATGCAAGAGGAAATATGTTCACAGATTGAGGAAAAAATTGTTGCATCAGGACTGATTATTGCAAATACGGAAATTACACTTCAGCCCTACATTACCACATCTGCGGAAAGATCTTCTGGCGGTTACAGTACATCAATTGATTTATCCGGTGCAGTAATTGATGCAACTCTTGATAGCCAGGTGCTCGAGTTGCCTATTACCAGACAATATTCGGACGGAACTATTTTTCAAGTCGGAACAATGCGTGTCACTGTCGGTAAAGAACTTGTAACGGAGCAAATTGTTAACAAAGAAGCTGACAAAAAGATCGATACAAAGTATTGGATTAAGAGAATTGTCATCATACTTATTTTAATTTTTGTTCTTGCAGTTGCGTTAATCATTTTCCTTCAAGTTCAGAAACGAAGGCAAGCAAAAATCAACCGCAGAAAGCCGCGAATTCTCTAGACCGATCAATATAATTCAGTTCCTGTTATTCGCCGGAAATGGACATATCATGCATCAGAAGCGACGGTGAACCGATCGATCCTTGTGCTGAAGGGGGACTCATATATAAATCGTTGGCAACTTCGGTTATGTTCTTCAGCATCGTAAAAAGATTTCCCGAGATTGTTATCTGATCAATCGGCCTTACAATCTCACCGTTTTGAATCAAAAATCCTTCGCAAGATAATGAGAAATCACCGGATATTTCGTTTGCTCCGGAATGAAGTCCCGCAAGATCTTTGATGTAGATGCCGTCTTGCATGTTTTTCATCAAGTCAGTAAGCGGTTTCGTTCCGTTCTCAATATATAGATTTGTCGGCATTACCGTGACCGAGCCCTTAAGGCCGGATCTAAATCCATTGCCGGTAGTCTCAATATTTTCGATGCTTGCCGTTTTTCTATTGTGAAGTACGGAAACAAGTGTACCTCTCTCGATCAAGACTTTATTCTTTGTTGCGACACCCTCCGAATCAAATGGCACAGAAACGAGCGCAGAGGGCATATAGCCGTCGTCTCTGATTGAAATGACATCTGATGCTATTTGAGTGCCTATCTTCCCTGCAAGCAGCGAGAAGCCCTTCTGAATTAAGTCGCCTGAAAAGATTCCGGAAAAAGTGCTTAACAAATCTGCTGCAGCTTTCGCATCCAGAATCACGCTGTATTTACCGGAAGTAATAGGCGTTGCACCTAGTTTATCAAGACAATCGGACGCTGCTTCCGCAGCAATCTGCTCAACAATTAACTTTTGCGGGTCTCGGCCGATCCACTGAGCGTAGCCGGTCTTAAACTGATCATTTTCTTTGCATCGAGCATAGGCAAATACTGAAATCATATTATCGGTATTCGAACAATTGAGTCCAAGTGAATTAACAATTAGCTCGGTTGATGAACCGTATGAAACAAACAAATAGTCAACCGCAACAATTCGCGGATCATAATTCAACATGCTTTTTTCAATGGCAAGTGCCGTATCTGCATAATATTGATATGGAAGTTGATCGATCAATTCCGAATAGGACTCTGCTTTGCGATATTCGTCGTCGCCTTTATAAAGAGTTTCCGGCTCTTTTGTCTCGAGTATGCAGCAATGTTCTTTCGCCTGACTCAAAACATAATCAATTGATTTATCACTGAATTCTTCCGTGAAAGCATAGCCCATCTGGCCAAAGGTTTTTCCGCGAAAAGAAAGTCCTGCGGTTGAAGAAGATTCAAATGCACTAACCGCTCCGTTCAACACTTGCAGTTGCAATGATTTTCCGGATTCATAGTAGACTTCCGACTCGGAAAAACCGAAATCTTCTGCTTTTTTAAGAAGAATATTTATATAATTCATCAACTCTGAACTCATATTATTTTTCGTATTCATTATTCACTACCGCCCACTGTAATATTGGATACACGGATAGTCGGTTGTCCGACATTCACCGGCACATTCCCGCTAATCGATCCGCACATTCCTTGAGCCAGTTTGACGTTGTTCCCAACACGATCAATGTTTAGAAGCACTTCCGATCCTTTTCCGATCAGCGTCGCACCTCGAACCGGTTCGGCAATCTTACCGTTGCGGATCATATATGCCTCAACAACAGCGAAGTTAAACTCTCCGGTTGAAGGTTCAACGGACCCACCGCCCATGCATGCAGCATATATTCCGAATTCAGTATCTGCAATGATCTCATCGTGTGTTGATCTTCCCGGCGCAATGAAAGTATTTGACATCCTTGATGTCGGTTGAAACTGATAGTTCTGTCTTCGTCCACATCCATTATCCGGCATTTCCATTCTTCTGGATCCAAGTCGATCAACGAGGTATCCTTTTAGAATTCCGTTTTCAATCAGAAGATGTTTTTCGGGCAATACGCCTTCATCATCGATCGAAAAGCTGCCCCATTCATCCGGTATTGTCGGATCGTCTATTGCGGTAACCAGATCTGAGGCGATTTGTGTTCCAACCTTACCTGTGAACACCGAAGCTTTGATTCCGACAGATGTTGCTTCAAGTGAGTGACCGCAGGCCTCGTGAAAAATAACTCCGCCGAAACCGTTTCCGATGACAACCGGCATTTTTCCGGAAGGACAAGGTTTTGCGCGCATCATGGTCACGGCAATTCTTGCGGCATCACGTGATATTTCTTCTACGGCAAGTTTTTCGATGAATTCATAACCGGTGCCCGACCCCGGACCAAAGAACCCCGTTTGTTTCTCTTCTCCGTATGAGGCCACTGCTTCAATGGTAAACCGCGTTCTTATTCTTTTGTCGGTAACATAGACACCATCCGAATTGGCGATAATGATTGACTTCTCAATATCGGAACACGAAGAACCGGTTTGCGTTATTAATTCGTTATAATTCTTTGCTGCATCGCATGCACGCTTCAGCACTTCGACCTTAAGCGATTTGTCGTAGGTAACAGGATTGATGATCGCCGTATTGCTCTTATAGTTGATTACAGGTCGCAGGCATACCGAAACACCCTTGGGCACGGAAGACAATGAAGCAGAGGCATCACGTGCCAGTCTGACCAGAAGATTTTCATCCAGGTCATTGGAATACACATAAACACTTTTGTCGCCCAATAGAATACGAATGCCAATACCATAATCAATTCCGGACGAGGCACGTTCAATCACACCGTTTAGCGCGGAAATTCCCGTAGATCTGGTATTTTCTAAATAAACCTCGGAAAAATCGCCACCTTCGGAAAGTGCCGCTAGAAGGACACGCTCAATTACGTTTTTGCTTAACATCAATCTACTCCAAACTTACTTCGTTTCCCGGCTTACTTATATTTTCTGATGATCTTTTTGGATGTCGTTTTTTCAAATTCAGAATCCCTAATAAGTACTCTCCGGATATGCTTGTAAGAAACCAATAGTTCATTTACTTTATCGCACTCTTCATCCAAAAGAGCCTGAACGGCATCCGGATCCGGATTCTCTCCGAATTTCTTGGTGATCTCTTCCATGTTCGGGAATATCGTTGCCGTTACAATGATGTCTTCTCTGTTGTCATCCTCACCGGTAACAAGAGACTCAGCAACATAAGGTGATCTGGATAATAATGATTCAATTTCCTCAGGGAAAATATTCTTCCCGTTCTTGGAAATGATGACATTTTTCTTTCTGCCGGTAATAATGATAAAGCCATTCTCATCAATATATCCGAGGTCTCCGGTATGAAAATATCCTTCCGGATCGATCGCTTCTTTTGTAGCTGCATCGTCCTCGAAATAACCAAGCATGATATTAGAACCTTTTCCGATAATCTCGCCAATCCCGTTCTCGTCCTTATCCACCACTTTAATATCCACACCGGGAAGCGGGAGTCCTGCTGATCTATTGTTGTAATCAACATCTCTGTTGAGCGCAAGTATTGGCGCACATTCGGTCAGCCCGTAGCCTTGAATACAAAGAAAACCCATGTCCTGCATATCTTGAAGAATTTTGGGATCAATTCCCGCCCCGCCGGAAATCATCAGTCTAAGGTTTCCACCGAAATTATCATGAACCGCCTTGAAAATCTTTCTCCTCTTGTCAATTCCGATCTTTCTGAGGAAGCGAGTCAGACCAATACCGAAATTGAATTTCCGCTCCATTTTTTTGTCGGCTTTTGCCTTCTTCATTATGGCACGGTGAAACATTTCCAGCATAAGCGGTACTGCGAGTATTACCGTTGCTTTGCTTTCTTTCATGTTCTGAGTTATGTAACGTAACCCTTCACATTGTGCGATGGTAGCGCCTCTGTAAAAGGGACACAAAAATCCGCAAGTACACTCATACGTGTGGTGAATCGGCAAAACGGAAAGAAATACGTCAGAAGGGTCGATGTATGTCATGGATGACATGCCCTCGAGATTGACGCAAATGTTTCTCTGTGAAAGCATTACAGCCTTTGATTTCGCGGTGGTTCCGCTCGTGAAAAGCAGCACTGTCATTTCTTCCGCATTGATCGGAGCGTCTAAAAAGTCACGATTTCCATCTGCAAGCAGTATCTTGCCCTTCTCAAGCAAGGATTGAAACCAATGATCGTTTCCCTTATCTTCAACTTTATCCATACAAACAAAATGTTTGACTGTAGGAACTAATTCCTTTATCTCACTGACAATCGGCTGTTTGGATGAAGAGTAAATTAAAACATCTGCATGTGAACGATTCAGTAAGTTGGCAATCTCCTGCTTGGGCAGTTCTTTATCAAGCGGAACCACAATGCCGGTTCCATTTGTAGTCGCTAAATAAGAAACATACCATTCATATCGAGTCTCAGCGAGTATTGCAACCCGGCTTCCTAAACCGGAGAGATTAACAAGTGCTGTACCAAAAGCATCAACGTCCTCGGAATATTCCTTATAGGTTACATTTGTGTACGCTTCGCCTCTTACTTTTTTAATCATAAAAGCAGGCTTGTCTCGGAATATCTTAACGCTTTGCCCAAGCATATCCCGCAAATCAGTCATTTTTCGAACTTCATAAAGCGGTATGTTTTTCATAAACTGCCCCTTTCAAAATCGGACGTCAATACATATGTAAATATAAGTCTTTTTAGTATATACGAATGAAATAGTCTATTCAATGGTTTGGAGAAGGCCGAGATGGCGGTAGCTTGAATTGAGATAACTCTCTCCTGAGATACTTCCAGTTCTCAATACGCATAGACATCATCTTCCAGAAATCGCTCGAGTGGTTCAAATGATACAGGTGGGTAAGTTCATGGATGAGAACATATTCAAAATACTCATCCGGAAGCGAAATGAGGTAACCGTTTAAAGAAATGTTGCCCAAACTAGAACATGATCCCCATCTTGAACTTGAATATCGAATGAATACTTTATTTGGCTTTTTTCCGGAGTAGTTTAATAAATAATCATCAATTCGAAGACGTATTTTTTTTGAAACCAGTCTTTTTTGAGCAGGTGTAAAGGCAGGTATATGTTTATATAAAGCAACTCTTTCAATTTGACGTGATATCCATTGATGTTTTGAATCAACAATTCTATCCGCTTCTGATAACGAAAGACGCATTGGTGCAAAAACTGAAATTTCCCCTTGATCGCTGATTTTTATGGCCACCGATTTTCGCTTCGCCTTCAAATAATTGTATTCAATCGATTTGTCAGGCGTAATTCTCTTAACAGGAACTGATTTCATTTTTTGCACCCGAAAAACACTAAACACATCCCGCCAGGCTGCCGTAACCTTTGGAAATTGCAAGTTCGGCTCTTTCTTTTGCCTTTCCCCCGAGTGAAATCTGATCCGAAAGAAAGTTTGGATGGTCCGCAATAAATGATTTCATATACTGAGTCGGGCTTTGCATGAAATCAATAATCATTTTGTACTGCTTTGAATCAATCAGTCCGCCATTCATTGCCATTAAAAACATTTCCGGATCGATACTGGTTAATGTGTGAAGTTTTACCCCGGCAGCCTCGAGATTTTCAGAGCCACCCTGTTTTCGATCCACAACGGCAATAGTATCTGTAATCGATGAATCCAGATTTTCAATAACCGGAATCCAGACACGCGTGTAACTGGATGCTTCGGTTACCAGATCAGCAATATGAAGAGCCTTAAGTCCGGAAAGGTCGGCTTCCGGTGCATGATTGCTATTTTCAAATCGATCAGTACTGTATACTGCTTGAAAATCCTTGAATATTGAAAGATGTGGTTTACCGAGAAAATATGCCGGAAGCATTGAAAAGAAAAAGTCCCTTCTCTCACCACCGGATATATAGTCAAAAGTTAATTTGGATGCTTCTGCAACAATCATATCCGTTACGGCTCTGAATGATTCTGACCTTTCATAAATCATAAGAAGATGATTCAAAAGCAGTTTAGGAAAAGTAATCCGATCCGATGACGATGAAGACTCAATGATTGTAAGAAGCTCATTAGCCTCAAGTTCGTTACTGAGTAAAAAATGAGTATTTATGTAAAAAGGTCCGAGCGTTCCCGATGCATACCAGAAGGGGTGCTCCGGATCACTGACTCGAACAGCATCGGTTGAAAACAAATAACGGATAATCTGATCTTCCATATTATTCACCCCATAATTTTAGTGTTCCGATAATATCAGAGAGCTTGTCGATTCTTTCTTCAGCCATGTAAGACAACAGATCTTTAAGTATTGTCTCACAAGACGCCGGATGAATCAAAGTCGAAGTTCCTATTTCGACCGCCGTAGCACCGGCAATCATAAATTCAATCACATCCGATGCGGTCATAATTCCTCCGCACCCGATGACAGGTATTTTTAATGCTCGAAAACACTCGCTCACCATTCTGAGGGCAACCGGTTTAATTGCCGGCCCTGAAAGCCCGCCGGTATTATTCGTAAGAATCGGTCTGCGAGTTTTTCTGTCAATTGCCATGCCGAGGAGTGTATTTATTGCAACAACGGCATCCGCACCCGCCTCTTGTGCCGCCAGCGCCGCTTCGCTAACAGAAGTAATATTGGGAGTCAATTTAACCCAAAGAGGGATTACAGTCATCCTGCGAAGCTCAGAGACCAACTCAAATATTGCTTTGGGTGATGAGCCAAAAATCATGCAGCCCTCTTTAACGTTAGGGCAGGACAGATTAAGTTCGATTGCGCTGATTTGCTCCGGAAAAGACGCCAGCTTACTAACCATCTGAACATAATCCGCTTTGCTGTGTCCCGCAGCATTAACAATGACTTTACAACCCAGTGAAGCCATAAATGATAAATCATTATCAATAAAATAATCGACCCCGGGGTTCTGAAGTCCGACACTGTTTAGCATACCGGATGCTGTCTCGGCAACTCTGCAACCGTCATTCCCGAGTCTGGGTAACGGGGTCAGCCCTTTTGAACATATCCCGCCGATTTTCGACAAATCAACATAGTCGGACAGTTCTCTACCGAATCCGCATGTCCCGGATGCTAAAAGAAGAGGGTTATTAAGACAAACAGACCCGACATTTACGGTTGTATTCACCAAACCACCTCCGATGCCCGAAAAGTCGGACCATCAATACAACAGCGCTTGTGTTCAATACCCGCATTTCCGGATGAAGAAATTATTTTGCATGTGCACACCAGACATACTCCCAAACCGCAAGCCATGCGCTTTTCAAGCGAAACATAACACTCAAGATTGCGCTCTGCCGCCCACTTTGAAACCTCTCTCATCATTATTTCCGGGCCAACCGAAATCACTCGGGCACCATCAATCATTTCAGATGGCAAACTCGAAAGACCGGTAAGAACCGTTCCTTTAATCCCAATATCGCCGATATCCGAGCAAATAATGTTACTGATGATTTCGCCTGAAGGTAAATCTGTATAGCAAACATCATCGGAACACCTGTATCCGTTAATGTTAATAACAGGAATTTTCTTTTCTTCGGCTCTTTGAAGTGCAAAACGAAGTGGAAACACACCGGTACCACCACCGACAAAAATCAGCTTTTTTGCATCATCCAGCGGAAAAGAATTACCAAGCGGGCCAAGGCAATTAAATGTTGAACCCGGCTCGGCCGATAATATTTCCTTGGTTCCCTCGCCTACTTCACGAATTCCGATGTCAAATGTTCCATTCTCATCATTCACGGAAGCAATGCCAAATGGACGCTTGAGTAATTGCGAGCACGATAGGCTTACGAACTGCCCGGGTAAAGCCTGTGCTGAGATTTGAGGACAATAAAACGTCAACAATGATACTTTGCTGTTGATTTTCTTTTTTGAAATTAACTTAATCACGTGTTCTTTTTTCATTAACTTGTCACCTATTTCGTTTTTCTCAATAATGCGGCGTTTAAGTCATCTCGCATGCGAATCGCTTCATCCCTCGCGGCAATTTGAAATTCAGTTTCATTAAGGTCGCTTCTTTTCTTATATGCACACATCAAGCTTCTTGACGCATTTACGATTGCCCCGGTTCCATTTTGGTTAAAAGAACAAGCAGCGGTATCCGCACTTCCTCCCTGCGCCCCGTAACCGGGAACAAGTATGAATGCAGACGGCATGCGGTTGCGCAGATCTGATGCTTGTTCCGGCCATGTCGCTCCGACCACGGCTCCGATGGAGCTGAAACCATTTTCACCGATAAGCTCACTTCCCCAGACATTAATGCGATCAGCAACGGCTTCATATAGCTTCCTGCCGTCCTGTAAAGTCAGATCCTGAAAATCACCGGCGGATGGATTTGATGTTCTAACAAGTATGAAAACACCCTTGCCTTGCTCTTTGGCTACTTTTACAAACGGTTCAATTCCATCAATTCCCAAATATGCATTAACGGTAATGGCATCTGCGTCCAACATGGAAACCGAACTCGAATCCGATAAGACTGTGCAGCCCAATATTCCTGCAGCATATGCCTCGGCCGTTGATCCGATGTCATTTCGTTTCGCATCCGCGATAACAATCATTCCTTTTGATTTTGCATATGAGACGGTTTTATGGAGAGTTTCCAGTCCATGAATTCCGTACATCTCATAATAAGCAAACTGAGGCTTTATCGCCGGAATAATGTCATATGTTGCATCAATCAGCATTCGGTTAAATTCGAAAATTGCCATTGCGGAAGCGATCTGATTGTTGTCTGTCTGCTTGTTACAGGAATCAATAATATGCTGCGGAATAAAATCCAGCTTAGGATCCAGCCCCATTACAGTGGGATTATTAAAAGCCGTGATCTTTTCAATTAACCTGTCAGCAAAGTTCTTCATATGTCGTCTTCCCCCCGGTTATGGTTAGCTTGCACTTTCCGTATAATGTATACCCGTCATATGGTGTATTTCTTGACTTTGACATCATGGAATTTTTGTCGAATGTGTACGGTGTCTCGAGATCAAAGCATGAGATATCTGCAGGGGCCCCAATTTTAAGCGTTCCACGGCCGAGACTGAGAATTTTCGAAGGCAGCGCCGACATGCACCGGATAAGCTGATCCAGATCCATTATTCCTGTCCGCACTAAGTAAGTGTATCCAAGCGAAAAGGCAGTCTCAAAGCCAACAATTCCATTTGCGGCAAGCGAAAACTCAATATTCTTATCGTCAACATGATGTGGCGCATGATCCGTTACAATGATGTCGATGGTTCCATCCCGAAGTCCTTCAATCACTGCAAGTCTGTCTTCTTCTTTTCTAAGCGGAGGATTCATTTTGGCGTTGGTATCAAATCCAAGGCACGATGTTTCGTTTAGAACAAAGTAATGGGGACAAGTTTCTGTGGTTACTTTAATTCCGCGCGCTTTTGCCTCTCTGATCAATTGAATTCCAACTTTATTACTCACATGACATATGTGTACCGGAAGATTCAGGTACTCGGCAATCAGAAGATCACGGCTTATCATAATGTTTTCGGATAGTGTGGGGATACCGCCAAGCCCCATCTGTGTTGAGATTTCCCCTTCGTTCATCGCACCGTCACCCAGTGAAGGATCTTCGCAGTGGTTTAGAACCGGAAGATTAAAATCATGAGAATATTCCATCACTTTACGCATTTGACTTGCCAAAGCAATAGGCTTTCCGTCATCGGATACTGCGACAATTCCGGCCTCTTTCATCAGACCTATTTCAGCAAGCTCTTCGCCCTTCAAACCCTTACTGGCAGCGCCGATTGGAAATACGTTAGCGTAACCCCGAGCCTTGCTTTTTGCAAGAATTCCCGATACTACTGATGCGTTGTCACAAACCGGATTCGTATTAGGCATACAGCAAACCGATGTAAAACCGCCTTTTGCAGCGGATCGTGTGCCGCTTATAATGTCTTCCTTATATTCAAAACCAGGATCCCGCAGATGACAGTGTGCATCAATAAGTCCGGGTAGCAGTGCCGCTCCGGACACATCGTAAATAATGTCTGGTTTTGATGTAAAAGGTTTTGAGATCAGTCCATCCTCAATAAAAAAATCAGAGGGCTCTCCGCAACCCATAATTCTTGCGTTTTTGATTTGTATTTTCATTGCAGATTCCTCCTGATCATCAACATATAAAGCACCGCCATCCTTACGGCCACACCATTAGTGACTTGCTCGTTAATCAGCGATTGAGGACTGTCATAGACCATGGTTGATAACTCTACGCCATGATTGCACGGTCCCGGATGCAATACGACAGCATCCTTTTTCGCAAGAGAAAGAATTTCGGGCGATATGGAGTAAAACTTTGCATACTCGGCAATCGATGGAAACAAAGATTTTTTCTGACGTTCCAACTGAACTCGTAGTCCCATGACCGCATCAGCACCCTCTACTGCTTCGGCAAGAGAACTTGCGACCTTACAGCCCATTTTATCTATACCCATTGGAATCATAGTTGATGGACCATACAGGAATACTTCAGCGCCTAACTTGGATAATCCAATCGCATTGCTTCGCGCGACTCGGCTGTGATATATATCACCGCAAATGGCAACTTTCAAGCCCTCAAGCTTTCCGAATTTCTCTTTTAGCGTATACATATCAAGAAGTGCCTGCGTCGGATGCTCGTTCATTCCGTCTCCTGCATTCACAACGGACGCCTTAAGATAGGGTGCGATAAAATGCGGGGCGCCGGATTGACTGTGACGCATAATCAGTACGTCCGTAGCCATCATGTCTATGGTTCTGGCAGTATCGAGTAACGATTCTCCCTTATTCACACTACTTCCGGAAGCGGATATATTTGCACTTGCTGAGCCCATATACTTCGATGCTAATTCGAATGACAGTCTCGTTCTTGTGCTGTTTTCGTAAAAGAGCGTAATAACCGATTTGCCTTGAAGATGAGATGTTTTTTTGTTGCCTGATGATAAAACCAGTTTCATCATTTCCGCAGTATGAAGTATTTCATTAATTTCTTCTGCAGAAAGCTCCTTAAGTCCCAATAAATCCTTACTGATTAAAGTCATACACGTACCTCATCAAATAAAACTACTCTATCAAGCCCGTCGATTTCTCTTAGTTCAACATGTATTGATTCGGTGTTTGACGTTGGAACATTTTTACCGACATAATCAGCGCGAAAAGGCAACTGGCGATGACCGCGGTCAACGAGGATAGCGAGTTGAATCGATGCCGGTCGGCCCATATCAAAAACCGCTTCTATAGCGGCTCTAACCGTTCTGCCTGTATATAATACATCGTCGACGAGAATGATTGTCTTATCATTTACATCAAATGGAATATCCGTTCCGTTAACAATCGGATGCGTGCTGAGTTTGGATAAATCGTCCCGATAAAAAGTGATATCCAGAATGCCAACATGGGGTCTTTCACCCTCGATCGATTCCAGCATATCAGCGATACGTCTGGTCATAGGAACGCCGCGTCTTTGAATTCCGATTAACACGAGCTTAGAAAGACCACGATTTCTTTCAACGATCTCATGTGCAATACGCATTAATGCACGTGATACAGCCGTTTCATCCATTAGGAGTGCTTTCTCATAACTTTCTGCCATTTTTTACCCCTTTCAATGATTCGAATAAATATTCATTTCAAACAAGTAAATCAACAACAAAAAACCTTCCGGCCACATGTAGGCGGAAGGCAAAATACACACTAACGACGCTCGAAAACCGGGCGTTTTCTCTATGTAACCCTTCCAGACCTCTCAGGATCATCGTTAAAAGGTTGTTCTTTATTGGGATGATAAACTATTCGTTGACACTTTTCAAGTAGCTGTGATAATATTTCCTAGTACCCGCGGGGCTGTGGCGGAATTGGCAGACGCAGCAGACTCAAAATCTGCCGATCGTGAGATTGTATGGGTTCAAGTCCCATCAGCCCCACCAAAAGGTCTTCTGTAAAGAAGGCCTTTTTTCTTTTTCATAAAGCCATCATCGGATTATTTCACAATAACTATTTGCATGACTATTTTGTGCTCGTTCAAATTGTGTCTCCGGAAAATGAAAGGGGCTGTTGCAAAACGAAGCACACCAAAATGTTAGTTAAGAGACAGATCTTTTTGAGGCCACCTCTTCGCAGTGCCAACTAATACATAAGAAAAGTGAATTTCTAGTTTTTATACCACTGAATCACTGTGTCCAGTTTCTACCCGCCTCGTGTCCGGTTTCAGCTTGCCAGTTCAGTTGATAGTGATTTGTTCTCATTTTTCTTAGAAAAAAGCAGGCAATACGTACGAAATAGAACAAACCC
>Ga0209373_10002189_pt1 | contig 20190 bp, 15 predicted proteins | sample Higcelweek5metaG_FD_187173 | JGI IMG/M metagenome (GOLD analysis project Ga0209373, IMG submission 187173) | Freshwater pond sediment microbial communities from the University of Edinburgh, under environmental carbon perturbations - High... | ecosystem: Environmental > Aquatic > Freshwater >... | reverse complement strand
CGGATAATCCACATGCGATAAGATGTGCTTTATACAGTTGATTCTCGCTTTTTTCTTGTTGTCAGATTTAATAACTGTCCATTCTGCGTAAGGCGTATTGGTAGAAAGCAACATGGAATATTTTGCGATGGTATATTTATCCCATAATTTTTGCGCTTCCGTATCAACAGGAGAAATCTTATATTGCTTCAAGGGATCGTTAATTCTCTTGTCAAAACGCTTGGCTTGTTCTTTTTTACTCACCGAAAAATAGAATTTAATAAAAATAATCCTGAAATTTTAAAAGAAATTTCTGAACTTTGGAATAAAATTCTTGAAAAAGTCGGTCTTGAGTTTGATTATAAAAATGCAATAATCCCAACTCAATTAAATGAGAATTTAATGAGCTATATAAAACTTAAATCAACAAAAGAAAATCTTAAATATAGTGATTTAAGTACAGGTATAAGAAATTATATTTTTAGAATAGGATTTATTTATTCACTCTATTTTAATAGAAAAATTGATAATGGTTTTTTACTTATAGATGAGCCAGAAAATAGTCTTTATCCTGATTTTTTATATGACTTAATAGAAGATTATTGGAAAGCTATAACACAGAATAACAGTAGTACACAGTTTTTTGTAGCAACTCATAACCCAATTATTGCAACTCAATTTGAACCAGAAGAAAGATTTATTTTAAAATTTGATGATGAAGGTAAAGTTATTGCTCATAGAGGTACAACTCCAATAGGAGATGACCCCAATGATATTTTAATAAAAGATTTTGCTGTAAGAAATATTCTTGGTAAAGAAGGCTTAGAAAAATGGGAAAGATTTGTTGAGCTAAAAGTATTAATAAAGCAAACAGATGATGAAGAAAAAAAAGAAATATTAATTGATGAATATTTAAAAATAGGTAGTGAGTATAATTTTTCAATAAAAAAATGAAATATTTAGCAAAAAATAAAGACTCTGAAATAATTAGTTCTGGTCTAACTTATAAAATAAATAAAGATAACTCTAAATTAAGAGAATCTCTTCTAAAAGAGCAAAAAGGATTTTGTGCTTATACTGAAAAATATATTCGTGAAACAGATAGTTATGCAGTTGAACACTTTGATCCACGTTTAAAAGGTGAAGATAAAGATAACTATTTTAATTGGTATGCTGTAACAACATGGTTAAATGAGCATAGACCTAAAAAAATAGAAAAACATTTACCTATTCTTGAACCATATTCAGAAGAACTTTCTAAAAGAATTAAATATGAAGATGGTATTTTTATGACAATAGAACCAGATGATACAGAAGCAAAGAATTTAATAAATTTTCTTTGCCTTAATAAACATGAATTATATAGAGAACGTCAAAATCATATAAAGTTGATTATGGGTTTAAAAGAAGATTATGACTCTAATGAAAAATTTGAGCAAAAATTAAAAAGACATAAGTTTTACCTTAGTTTTATAACAGCACTTGAGTATGAGTTAAAAATGGATTTAACTCATTTATTAGAAGAATAAATAGTCAGATTTTTTTAAGATACTAAATAGATGTATAATAAACTAAGTTTAAATGAGTATGACTAATAATATAAAATTTTTAAAAATTTTTAATAAGATGGGATTACTCTATAAGAAAAATTAAGATAGGATTACTCTATAAGAAACTTAGTTTAGAAATACATGGATTTAATAAATAAATGAAAGAAGCATTAGTAGGAAAAGACGAATTAGAATTAATTGATTGCATGACAGAGTTAGGTCAGCCATCATACAGAGGCAAACAACTTACAAAAGGTATTTATCAAAATTTCATAAGAGATATAAATAATCTCACAAATTTTAGTAAACAACTTAGAGAAGATTTATCAAAAAACTATCAAATAAGCCCCAATAGTATTTTGACCAAAACAGAATCAGAAGATAAAACAACAAAATATTTAATCAAGTTGGAAGATAATAATACAGTTGAATGTGTAAATATTTTTCAACCAGACCACAACACAGCATGTCTTTCAACTCAAGTTGGTTGTAATATAGGTTGTCCATTTTGTGCAACTGGTTTAAGTGGTTTTGAAAGAAATTTAACCACAAGTGAAATTGTTGACCAATATTTATTAATGCAAAAAGACTCTGAAGCAAAAATATCCCAAATTGTTTTCATGGGAATGGGTGAACCTTTATTAAATTATTATGAAGTTATGAATGCCTTATTTATCCTAAATAATGAAGTAGGCATTGGAATGAGACATATAACTCTTTCCACAGTGGGAATAATAAAACAAATTGAAAAACTCAAAAATGAAAAATTACAAATAAATTTAGCAATTTCATTACATTCAGCAATAGAAGAAAAAAGAAATATTTTAGTTCCAATTAGTAAAACAAATCCTTTGGATGAATTACTTAAAGCTTGTAAAGAATATGCAAATTTTACAAAAAGAAGAATTACATTTGAATATGTAATGTTGAAAGGTGTAAATGATAATGATGAAGATGCAAAAATTTTGGCAAAAAAATTAAAAGGAATGCTTTGTCATGTTAATTTGATACCTCATAATCCTACTTCATCAGAAGATTATCAAGCTTCATCAATGAATAGAATAAAAGATTTTAGAACAATCTTAGATGAAAATAATATTCCTGTTACTATTAGAGTTAGCAGAGGTTCTTCTGCAAATTCTGCATGTGGACAATTGAGAGTTACCAAAGGTAGTGATTTCTAAAAAAAGCGTAAATAATACAGTTACAGTTATAAAAATTCATTCAAACTATTATTATGTTGGTTTGGATAATATAGTTTTGGAATGTATGCTTAGAAATAAGCTAAAAAAAGAAGGCTTTGAAGTCAAAGTAGGCGATAAAGTCTTAATAGATGAAATAAATCTTGAAAATAATACAGCTGTAATAATAGAAATCTTGCCTAGAGTAAATAGTCTTAATAAACCAAATGTTTCAAATATAAATCAAATTGTAATAGTAGTCTCTGCAGATAGACCTGCTTTCAACTCCTTGATTTTGGATAAATTTATTATTTTAACAGAATCTAATAATATTACTCCTGTTATTTGTATAAATAAATGTGATTTAATAACTGATGAAACCAAAGATTACATTGAAAAAACTTATGTTGGTTTGGGATACAAAGTATTTTACACATCAGCATTAGAAAAAATAGGTTTAGATGAATTTAAAAATGCTCTTTTAGATAAAGTATCAGTCTTTGCAGGAATATCAGGTGTGGGAAAATCATCACTTTTAAATGCACTAGATTCATCTTTCAAATTGGAAGTTGGCGAAGTTTCCAAAGCTCTTGGTTCTGGTACACACACAACAAGATTTGTCTCTCTTTTAAAACTTGTTTTTTGTGAAAAATATGCTTTAATTGCAGATACACCTGGTTTTAGTTTTATGGAATTTAATAATATAAACTCGGCTGACCTTGGTTGGTATTTCAAAGAATTTGTTCCTTTTATACCAGATTGTCAACTAAGTAGTTGTTTACACTGGAAAGAACCATATTGTAAAGTAAAAAATAATATAAATATAGAAACTATAAGGTATAATAATTATCTAAAAATATTACAAGATATATTAGAATTAGAAAAAATAACAAAAGCTCGTTCTTCCAAAAAAGAAGAAAAAGTTAAAATTAGTGAAAGAGCTGATGGTAAAAAAATAAGTATAGTAAAACTAGGCTCTCAATCAAAAGAAAGTAGCAGAAAAGTACTTAAACAAGAGTTATCAGAGATTGGCATGATTGATTTTTTAGATGAATTTAATGATATTTAGTAATGGTCTTAGGTATATGAAAAAAACTAGTAAGTTATTTTTAGGCACATTTCTAACTTTTGTTTTATTACTTAGTGGTTGTGGTGATAAGATAATTGAAATAAATGGTGAAGTAAAAACATTAAATTATATGGGTTATACTTGTTGGTATGTTGTTGATAAGCCAACAGGCTTTTATTATGAAATCCTAACACCAGATGACTTCCTTTTGAGACGTGGTTTACAAGTGAGAATTAAAGCAAAAACTTCAAATAAAGATACCATTTGCAAAGTTGGAGAAAAAATTGATGTTATAAGCTATAGAATTTATGAAGAACCAGATGAACCAATGAAAAACCCTCTTAGATAGAAAGTAAAAATAAATTTTAGATATAAAAAATAATGTCAGAACCTATTAAACAAAGGAGTTATTAGATGGAAGAAGATAAACTTTTTATGCAAAAGGCTATAGACCTAGCAAAACAAGGTCGTGGTAGAACTTTTCCACATCCAATGACTGGAACTGTAATAGTAAATAATGGTGAAATCGTGGGTGAAGGTTTCTATTCTGGCAAGGTATCATCAGAATTTAATGCACTAGAAGCTGCTGAAGGAAAAACAGAAGGTGCAACATTATATACAGTTGTAGAGCCTTCTTTTTGTAAAGAATCAAATATATCTTTTTCACAATATATAAAAACTAAAGGCATAAAAAGAGTTGTCATTGCAATGGAAAACCCTAATAGTAATATTGGTGGCAAAGTATTAAGAGAACTTTTTGACTTTAAAATTAATATATCATTGGGCATTGAAGATGAAAAAGCAAAAAAATTAAATGAAACATTTATAAAGTATTCACAAACAAAATTACCCTTTGTAAACATTGTTACAAGCATGACATTAGATGGAAAAACTTCTACATCAATAGGTGATAGAGAAGAAATTATTTCCAATGAATCAAACGCTTATCTTCATGAGCTTAGAGCAAGATATGAAGCTGTTATGGTCAATGTTGATATGATTATAAGATATAATACCGCTTTAGATTGCAAAGTACCTAATGGTCATGAACCAATAAAAATAATCATTGATAGCTATGCAAAAACACCTATAAATTCTAAAATTTTTAGAAAAAAGAAAAAAAATGGGGACATAAGATCAAATATAATTGTTGTAGTATCTCATCAAGCACCAGAAAAAAGGATAAAGATGCTTCAAGCAGAAGGTGCAGAAATTGTAATATGCTCTGATGAAGAAGAAAATTTAGATTCTCCATATGCAGATGTAAACCTAAAAAAACTAATATTCCTTTTGGGAAAAAGAAATATTACAAGCTTACTTGTAGAAGGTGATGGAAACCTTAATTCTTTATTATTAGATGAAAAATTTGTAGATAAATACACCTTATTCTTAGTACCTAAAATTGTTGGTGGAAAAGAATCTCTAACACCAGTGGAAGGTAATGGAATTTCTTTAATGTCACAAGCAATAGACCTAAAAAATTTAACATATAAATATCTAGGTAAAGATTTACTTTTGAAAGGATATATAGAGTAAAATTTTTTTAATTTTATTCTTTAAAATAAAAATAATTAGGCGTACAATTAAAAAGGATAAAAAAAATTCCGTATTTTATAATAATTTCACATAAAATATGCTTGGTATTATTATAAAATAAGATTTGTTCTATGTTCAAAAAATATGTTTTTAGGTTTTTTAAAATAGATTCTTTTTACAAAATCTGTAGCTATTTTAAAATTTATTATTTTAGATATTATTATTTAAATATCTAATTTTTATAAAAAAACTTGAAATTAGGTATTTTAAATATGAGTTTATGAAGTTATAATGAAAACTAATGTTTCTAGTAAGGAGTTATAAAAGTGAAAACAAAATACGCTCTACCAATTATACTTTGCCTCACAGGTATTCTTGTTGGGGGTTGTAGCAATACCAGACAAGTTATGAAAGATGGAAAAAGAGTAATTACTTTTTGGCATACTCATAATGATGAAGAGACTGTTACACTAAAAGAAATTATTGCGGATTATGAATCTAAAAATCCCAACATAAAAATTGACTATCAACAAGTTCCTTTTACAGATGCCGAAACAAAATATCAAACAGTTGCTCAAGCAAAAAATTCACCAGATGTATTTAGATCCGAAATTGCTTGGACTGCAAAACTTGCTGCATTGGGTTATTTAATTGCAGTAGATAATTTTGCAACAGAAGAATATAGAAAAGATTTTCTAAAAGCACCTCTAAAATATAATTATTATGATGGTCACTATTGGGGAGTTCCTGATGTTACAGACTGTCTTGCATTTATGTACAACAAAAGAATTTTCAAAGAAGCAAACCTTTCTGTACCAAAAACTACAGAAGAATTAATTTCTATTGGTAAAAAATTAACTTATACCAAAGATGGTAAAGATAAATATGCACTTTTCTTTAGAGGTGATACATATTGGTTCTTGCCATTCCTTGCTAGTTTTGGTGGTGGAATGGTTGATGAAAAAGGAGATATTTTAATTAATTCTCAAGAATCAATCAATGCAGCTCAATACCTTATAGACCTAAGATTGAAACATAAAATTGTTCCTTATTTAGTTGACTTTGCAAATGATTATGATAATCAACAAACAGGTTTTAAAACTGGAAAATATGCAATGATTATTAATGGACCTTGGTCAACAAGTGATTTATTAACAGGTCAAGAGTTCAAAGATAATAATGATAATCTTGGAATTACAAAAATTCCAGCAGGACCAAAAGGTTATGCAACACCTGTAGGTGGTCACAATTTTGTAATTTCATCAAATCGTGAAACAACTAATAAAAAAGACACAGAACATTTAAAAGAAGTTTGGAAGTTTGTATCTTTTATGACTTTACCAGAAAATGAAGCAAAATATGCACTAAATAATAATCTTTTACCAGCAAGACATTCAACTTACGAATTACCTCAAGTTAAAAGTAACAGATTTATTACTGACTTCAAAGATGTTCTTGAAACAGGCTTTAATAGACCTGTAATTCCTAGATCAGGTGCACTATTTGTTGATATGAAACAACCATATCAAGCAGCATTAATGACAAACAAAACAATAAAAGAAGCTTTTGATGAAATTGCAAAGGCTTGGGAAAAGCTCTTAAAAGCAGAATAATAATATTATGGTATTTAAGGAATAGGAATTTAGTCTATGCTAAATGTAAAAAAATATACGCCCTATGTTTTTTTATTACCAAGTGTAATAGCCATGTTGATAATAATTTATATACCACTTTTTATGGGTATAAGTTATAGTTTTACTGATATTACTCAGAGAAATGCTAATAAAATAGAATATGTCATTCCACAAGTAGAATCGAATGGAATAATTACCTTAAAAGTAGAAGAGAAAACAAAACCTGTACACTTTATTGGTCTGAAAAAGTATGGTGAATGTTTAGCCGAACCAATGTTTTGGCAAGTTTTGGCACAAACAATGATTTGGACTATTGGTTGTGTATTCTTTCATTTCTTTATTGGTTTAGGTTTAGCATTATTGCTAAATAAAAATATTAAGTTTAAAACGACCTATCGTATTCTTCTATTAGTTCCATGGGCTGTACCAACATATATATCAGCTTTTTCTTGGAGATGGCTGTTTAATGCTGATTATGGTGTATTCAACCAGTTATTAAAAGCTCTAAGTCTTGAACCAATTTCATGGTTATCACATCCTCAATGGGGTATGTTTGCAGTTATTCTAACAAATATTTGGCTTGGTTTCCCATTCATGATGGTTACACTTTTAGGCGGTTTACAAAATATACCAACCGAACTTTATGAAGCAGCAACAGTTGATGGTGCTAGTAAATGGCAACAATTTAAAAATGTAACAATGCCATTACTAAAACCTGTTTCTATGACAGTTGTTTTACTTGGTTTCATTTGGACATTCAATATGTTTAATATCATTTACCTAGTTACCCAAGACAACCCACATACAGATATTCTTGCAACATTTGCATTTAAAGAATTCTTTGTAAAAGGTGAGTATGCTAGTGCTAGTGCTTATTCAGTAATTATATTACTATTACTCATGTTCTTTAGCTTTATACAAATCAAATATCAAAAGAATGAAAGTTTGTATTAATAACATATAAAAAATTAAAAGAGTGTTACCGAAAAGTAACACTCTTTTTTTATTGATATTTTTATCTATATAAGGTGAGTTTGAGTGTAGGATATATTCATGAATTGCCCATCAATGTTAATTATAACAAACTTTAAAGTTTCTCTAAATTGTGAATATTAAATTTGTTATTACAATTATAGAAATGTCCTGAAATTATTATATATTGACTATTTCGGGCGATTCATGAATCGCCCCTAAAAGGATATTTCAATAAATAAATTATTTAGTGAAAATCTAGTTATATCTTAAAAACATATCGAGTTTATGTTAAAGATCTTAGTATTAAAATTTCATTTCAAAATAAAAACCAGCTTGAGTATTTTTTGCAGTGTCTCCAAAAAGTGGAGTTGTAAGAGATGCTCCAAGAGTTATATTATCTGCTGGGTTATATTGAATACCAATTTTTGCAGAATCAATAACATCATTAACTATTCTTTCATTTAGATAACTAACACCAATGGCAAGGTTATCTATTGGTGTAACTGCAACACCACCACCAAATTTATATTGAGTTGGATTTGTTAGTGGCACATATCCCATTGCATTGACAGCTATAGGACCTTTGGAATAACTTACATCTAAGTATGCATCAGACTCAAATACATTTTTAAGTTGCTCTGGAATATCTTTAAATCCATCAGCTTTTGGAAGGTCTAAACCTGTAGCCAAACCAAATCTTACGGTCAAATCTTTGTTTGGTTGAACAAACATACCTGTAACAAGTTTTGATTCTAATGTTAAATCGCCATACATTCTACCACCAAATTTATATAAGTCTGAAAGTTCACCTGATTTATATGCAACATCAGGTACAGTTAGGGTAATACCTGCTTTTGTTTGATGTCCTAACTCAAATTTTATAGGTGAATCACCAAAAAGTTTTGAATCATTTCTTGCATAAGATACACCGAGCCTTGTTGCATATCCATCATCAACAACAGGAGTTGAGCCATCACTTATACCACCCCAATATGTGGGAACAGTTGATTTTTCTATACCACCAAAAACAGAAAAATGTTCTCTACCAAAATTTTGTTTTTCAGCATTGTCATATTTCAATTCAGTTTCAAATTTTGCATCAAGATGTGAATAATTATAGCCATATTGATTTTTAGCAACTGAGCCTTCTATTGCTCCACCCATAATTTTTCTTGTATCACCAAGCTCATCTTTTTTATAGAGTCCCAAACCAAATGAATTTGTGGTAGGGTCAAAACCAAAGTATGCACCATTATTAACTATTGAAATTTTATTATTTCCAACTGTCAAACCATTTTGTGCAGTCCATGGGTCAAAACCTCCTACACCAGATTCGGCTCTAAATCTTCTTTCTGCAAGACCCATTGCTGTTAGGTGGTCTGTGGTAACTTGTTTCACATTTCCACTTGAATCTACATCATATATTTTTATTTTTCTTTGTTCTGGCATTGCTTGGTCAAAAAGTTCTGTAATTGTTTTAGCATCAGTTTTTAAAATCATTCCATAATTTTGAATATTCCATGTGCCATCTTCTTTAAAAACACTAAAAACATGCATTGCATCAGAGCCAGATGTCATAACTAAATATGCTTCTTGACCTAATGATTGTCTGAGTGCTGTATTTACAGCATGTATATCATTACAAACTCCAGAACCATTTGCAATTGTACCCAAAGGACTAGAATCACCAATTGGAGACACAAAACCTTCATAAGGAATATCTTGTGTCATTAGTTGAGCCAAAGAATTAAAATTCTCTTTTATATAATCATCCAAAGCATTACCTGTAAGACCTGTATATTTTCCTACAGCAGTTTTAAAATTTGTTGATATATCAGTTAAAGAATTGGAACCTTTCAAATCATCCATTGTAACTGTTGGTATATTATTATTGCCACCCATAAAACTATTATTTTCAGGTGCTTGAATCAATTTCATATTACCTTTTAATCCTGTCAAATTGATAGGTTTAATATTTAATAATCTATCTTCAACTGTTCTTATTGGAGATGAATCACCACCATAACCACTAAACTTTTCTAAAAACTTTTGAGCATTATTTTTTTCATCATCTGTTTTAAATAAAGTTGGTGGAGTTCTTAGTTTTCCTATTGTAATTTTTCCCAACATTAGAGCATTTGAAAATTCTTTTGTTGAGATTGTTCCATCTTTGCTACTATCAATATCTTTTATTGTTTCTGCAGCTAAGGCAATATCTTTATTTGAAATATCATCATCTTCTTGCCATAAGTCTATTGATGCTTGTACATTTTCATTTCTTTTTGAAAAATATTTTGCAATTTTATCAGCATCATCTTTTGATATTAGTTGAGTTAAATTAACTTCACCTTTTTCTAATGATTCAGCAAGTTTTTTTATATCTTTTTCTTTTGGAGATTTTGAAACTATTGAGGCCAATGCTTTATAATCGCCAGAATCCAATCTTAAAGCTGAATTTAATCCAAAATTTGTCATATAACTAAACCTTACTAAAACAATTTGATAAAACTAACTTCTTTTATTATAGTTTAAGTAATTAGAATCTTTCTTATGAAAAGACTAGAACTTGTTTATATTTTATTTAAAAATCACATTTTTTTAATCATAATAACAAACTAAAAAATTTCTTTTTTTAATTTAAAGATAAGATTTTTTAAATTGTTACAAAATATAAATTAAAAAAAGAGTAAATTGAGATAAAATTTCTTTTTTTAAATTACAAAATTTGATAAGATTAAATTAATATAAAGAACCTTGAATTTGTTAAATTTAAGGTAATTTTTAAAATTTAGAATAGGTTGTTATAAAATGAAGAAAAAAAAATTTGCAATTCTTTTATCCCTTTTAACATTTAATTCATTATTTTTCTTTAGTTGTCAGTTAAAACAGTTGAATAATTCAACACCATCACCCACACCAAGTTCATCTTCTTCTGTTGATAGCTCGGTTACTCCTACACCAAGTATATCTTCTAGTCCCACACCAAGTACATCATCATCATCAAGCTCAGAATTAAAAGCTGATGAAAATGAAAGAATGGTTTTTATGTCTAATAGAGATGGTTTTTGGGAAATCTATACAATGAATACAGATGGCACGAATCAAACAAAACTTACTAGTGATGAAATGAAATCTGCATTTCCTTTTTCAATATCTCCAAATGGTAAAAAACTTGCATATATTTCTGATAAATCAGGAAGTAAAGAATTATGGGTAATGGACCTTGAAAGTAAAGAAAAAACACAATTAACTGATACAGAGCTTGTGGAAGAAGGAACTCCTTCATGGTTTTCTGATGGAAGTAAAATAGCTTTTCATGCAAACTTTAGTAAAAAAGAAAAATTTGAAATATTAGAAATTCCTTATCCTCTAACAAATAAAATAACTGATACTACACTTATAACTTCAGATTCAGAATTGAAAAAACGTATTTCAAGTAATGATTTTGATGTATTACATCCAGCATATTCACCAGATGGGACTTGCATACTATATTCTATGGCTGACTCAGAAGGTAATACAGCTTTATATGTATATGATGATCTTCAAAAAAAGAGTACAAGATTAACAAAAATAACAGATAATGCAATTAGTGGTTATTGGACTCCTAATAGTAGAAAAATTATCTATTGGACACTATCAGATGGAATCTTTTCAATAAATAAAGATGGAACAGGTAGTACTGAAATAGGTACTATAAAAAATGCAAAAGGAACTCCTATTGTTTCTCCAGATGGTTCAAGAATGCTAATTTCACGTGGAAATGGAACTCCAGAAAATTATAATGTCTGGATAATGGATATAACAGGAAGAAATTTAAAAGTTCTCACAACTTTGGGTGGCATAAGTTTGGGCTGGTATAATGTGAATGGTATTAAGCCAACTCCTTCTCCAAGTGGTAATGCATCATCAACTCCAATACCACAATCAACATCATCAATTGATCCAAATACAGTTGAAGCAGTTGATCCAAATGATCCATTGATAAATCCATAAAACAAATATTTCATTTTATGAAAAAATATTAAGTATTTTTACTTTTTTGAAGTATCTTTTATGTTAAAATTAGATGCAATAATATTTTGATCAGAGGGGATTTCTTAATGAATAAAGTATTTTCAAGGTTAGCTCTAGGATTTATAGCAAGTATTATCCCATTTACAACAAATGCTTATTCTGCAGAATTGGAAAGTTATCAAAGAAAATATATATCATTCTTTGAAGACCAATCAACAAATTTGGATGAACTAGTTATACAAGGAGTAGAAGCATCTTTACCTCGTTTTGGCTATAATTCTTTAAATGTTGGAAATATAAATTTTCTTAGCTTTTTGCAATCTGTAAAAGAGTTTCAAAGAGAACATGCAGGAGAATTTGCTTCAAAAAATGAAAAAGAAAATATAAAATTTAAAGATAAAGTTATTTCTCTTAGCCAAACAAAACTTATTGCAAACTCTGCTTATGTATTTGTTCCAAAACTTAGATTTGATGATTATAGTTTTAGTGTTACAGAAAAAGAAGAAAAAAATGGTTCAAAAAAAACAATTTTAGAAGTAAAATCATCATTAGCTTGTACACTTTTTATATACAAAATAACAGATGAACCATTTTTATATTCAGAAGTTAATGGTTCATGGGGATTGAAAGAAGATATTGAATTTTCAGGAACAAAAAAAAGTAATGAAGAATCTATAGAAAATAAAAAGAAAGAAGTTATGAAAATTTTACCAAGCTATTATTTTTATGACAAAGCAACAAAAGAGCTTTCTGATGGAATTGGTGGAATAAAAAGTGGATATTCTCCATCTGGTGGTTTTGGTGAGTTAATCCAATCTATAAGAAGTCTGGAAGATTTTATTATTAAAGCTCAAATAGATGAGACTGACTATTTTAAGTCAAAAATTTCTTTTGGTGATGGTGAAGATGCAAAAACATTGGGTGTAAAACTTGATAATGGTTACAAAGTTTATGAAGAACAACAAGGACAAAATGTTGAAATTGGTTACATAAAAATTCGTGATATGGAAGATAAATTTGCATTTGCACAACCAATTATTGCAAAAAGAGAATTTGAAATAGGAGACCAGATAAAAGAATATCCAAAACAAGGTATCAGTCTTGGTCTAAAACTTGGAGCTCAAAATTATAAATTGGAAAATGTAAATTATAATAGCTATATCCCAACTATTGCCTTAGACTTTGAAACAAATCTTGCTGGTGGTCTTGGCATTTCTGAATTGTATGGTGTATTTGATTTTTATGGTGCATTACCACCAATTGACAAAGGTTATATTCCTTTTGGTGCAGAAATTGGTTTGGTGAAAAAATGGTATATGAGACAATTTATTGTAGCAGCTGATGTGAGAGCTGGTGGATTGATGGGTGCCATTCCAAACTTTGAAGAAGGCAAAAAAACTGAAACAACAGATATGAGCTTTGGTATAACTGGTCTTCTTGGTTTACATTATCAAGTATCTCCAGATTCAATTGTAGGCTTAGATTTAGGCTATAAATATTATGAGTTTGGTGAAAAAACAGCTTTAAAAAGTAATGGTTTGGTTGTAAATTTATTTGCAAGTTACGAATTTTAGACTAAATATCCTATCTTAATAAAGGAGTATAAATTTTATGAATAAAAAGTTTTTTGTATCAGTCCTTTCAACATTAGCAATTTTATCTTTAACTATACCAATAGTTCCAAATACATTAACAAGTAATATTAATGTTGCCTATGCAGAAAAAAAAGCATTTGTGAAACCAGAAGTAAAAATTGATGCTGTAGAAGGTCAAGGCTTGGATTCTAATGCTGCAAAATTAGATGCTTTCAGAAATGCAATTGCTCAAGCTCTTGGTGTTTATGTTACATCTGATACAGTTGTAGAAGATTTTGTAACAAAAAGCGATAAAATAAAAACAAAAATAAATGGCTTTGTAAAAAATGCAAAAAAATTAGATGAAAAAAAACAAGAAGGCATTGTTACAGCTGTTTATGAAGTTGTTGTTTCTACAGAACCTCTAAAAGAAGATTTTGAATCTGTTATGGGTAGAGAGTTTGAAGCTGTTGGACACCCTAGAGTTTGTGTAGTTGGTAAATATGAAGGTGCCAATAGACTTGAAACAGAAGCTAATGTAATTGCTGTTACTGCAATGAATAGAGCTTTGATAAATAGAGGTTACAAAGTTGTTGATCAATGGCAAATAGCAAAACTAAGAAAAGAAGATAAAGAACTTGCCAAAATGGTTGTAAATAAAGATGCTTATACTGAATTTGCTGGAAAACTTGCAGATAAACTAAAAGCTGATATTTATGTTACAACTTTTGGAAGTGTTCAATCAAACAAAGCAAGTGTTTCTACAAAAATGTATAACAGTTACACAGCTCAAATATTTGGAGATGATACAGGATATGGAAATGTTACAGGTAGCACATGGGCAGATACTAAAAAGGCTGTTGATGATGCCGTAACAGAAAGTATGGAAAGAATACTTCCTCTCATGTCAAAACATTGGCAAGGTGTTATTACAAGTGGTCAAGAATATGTAGTTATTTTTGAAAATGTTGCAGATAGCAAACAAAGAAGAAATCTAAAAAAAGCACTAAAAGACCTTGATGGTGTTCAAAATGTTGAAGAAATTACGGCTGTTCCTACCAAAGTAGAATTTAGTGTATATGCATCAGGAAGACCTGATGAATTGACTGATAGTATTTTAGATGCTCTTGATGAAGCTGGTCTAAAAATATTTAAAGATGAAGCTGTAAGAAGAGGTGGAAGAATTATTTTCATCTTGACAAAATAACTTATAAAATTTAAAAAATACACTTTGACAAAAATTTTTAGAATATACTTAATATATAATTTTGTTAAGTGTATTTTTTGTTTTTATTAAATGAAGAATTTTTTTATAAATTTTATCTATTAATTAGCTAATTGTTTTTATTAATAAAGAGGGCTTTGTTATGTCTATGATTAATTCTAGTATCAAATTTGATAATAACTCTGAATACTTTCAAAAACTTGTTACTGAAGCAAAACAAAAAGCATCAGATGGGACACTGACAAAAGGTGAACTTGATGGGCTTGAAGCAATTGCAAATATGAGTGGAAACACTCTAACTCTTGATGAAAAATTATTTCTTTCTTCTCTAAAAAATGAAGAAAATGTTGCAAAATTAAAAAGTGCAGATTTTTCTCCTTTGGGTTTCACAATGGAAATTGATTCAAAATTATTAGAATCCTCTGGATATAAAAAAGATGAATATGGTGAAAATAATCCATTGAAAGCAACAAGAATCGATATTGGAAAAGAACGCTTCAATTCAATTATGCAAAATATACAAATTACATCTGAAACATTAAAAAATGATATTTTAAAAAATCCTTTGTTTGACTCCAAACCAGAACTAAAAGGTAAAGTTGAAAGTTTTATTTCTCAGTTTCCAAATGATAAAGAAGTAATGATGTATGTAAAAGAATTATTAATTAATAGACAGCCTCCACTAGATTCAACAGAATTAAGAAGTGTATTTGATAAACTTAATCAAATGGTAAAAACAGATTATGATTCAAGAATAGGTAATAAAAGAGACCTCATAGTTAGTGCTTTACATGATATATCTTCACCTTCAGATATTTCTCAAATGAATATTGGAACATGTGCAAGTACATCAATCCAAATACAACTTGCAATGAAAAATCCTAAAAATTATTTAGATATGCTAGATACTTTGGCACAAAATAAACCTTTTACTTCTTTAAGTGGAGCAAAAATTGAACCAAATTGGACTTTTACAAACGAAGAAAAATTAGGACATGAATCAAATCGCACGATTTCTTCCAAAATAATGCAAAATGCAATAATGGATATTGCAGATGGAAAAGAAAACTATGATAGCTCTAGTTCTGATCCAGAAGTGAGAGGAGGTCTAAATGATACTGAAACTATTACTGGTCTAAAAGCTGTTTTTGGTGGCAATTATGAGTCTTATAATATAGCAAACTTTTCACCATCACAATTAATGCAAATATTACAAAATCAAGAACCTTCAACAACAAACCCAATATCTATATCAATAGGCTATTCAGCAGGTAGAGATTCATCACATGCTGTTACTGCAATTGGTCTTGATAAAGAAAAAGGAACTGTAACATATATAAATCCTTGGGGTATGCAAGAAACAATATCATTAAAAGAGATGGAAGGAAAACTTTTTTCTGTAAAAGGTAAACCAGATACAATTTCTGGAGTTGATAGACTTTCAAGTGCAGAGCTTAAATCAAAAATTGATGAGCATGAATCAAAATGGTTTGATGGAACAGATTCAGCATCAAAATTAATTGTTGATTCACCTCAAGAAGAAAGTAATAAACTTTTGGATAGTCTTAATATGGAGCAAAAAATAAAATTATTATCATCTCTATCAACTGGCAGAGTAACTGAAAAAGATAAAATGGCCATACTAAAAATTATGGAACGAATATTTCAAGGTAGTGATGCCCAAGATAAAAAGCTAATGGATGGTATTAATAAAGGATTTAAAGCGTATGGAATAGAGCCAGTAAAACTTTTGACTTTGACAAAAATGGATAATGATTTATTTGTTTCTGTTGCAAGAGATCTATATACAGCACAAAACGAAGATAAAGAGTTTGGTGATGAATTTAAAAAAATTGCTCTTAGTATTATAAAAGACCCAGAATTAGGTAAAAAATTCCTAGAAAAACTAGATGTAAGAGATTTCAAAGATTTTGTGGATGATAATAAACTAAAAAAAATCCCTTATATTAAAGAAATTTATAATACTAGGTATCCTGAATTTTTGGAAAGATGTAAACAAGAAATCGGTTGATAGCTTTGGAAAGTGTAGAAAAATAGTGAAAAAAATTAGGTCATTTTTTCCAAATGCCTAATTTTTTTTAATTAACTAAAATGTTACTTAGCTTTTCTTTCTAAAACTTTTCTTATTGCTTTCACAATTTCTTTTGAAGTTAAACCATATTTTTCCATAAGTTCTTCTGGTGTACCAGATTCAGAATAAGAATTTAAACCAACAAATTCCATTGGAACAGGACAAGTATTTACAGATGCCAATGCAACATGACCACTTAAAGCACCACCAATAAGATGTTCTTCTGCTGTAACAATTGCACCAGTTTCTTTTGCACATTTTTCTACCATTTCTGTATCAATTGGTTTTATTGTATGCATATCAACAACACGAACAGAAATATTTTCTTTTTCAAGCTCATCTGCTGCAATCAGTCCTTCCATAACAAGTAAACCATTTGCAATAACGGTTACATCTTTTCCATCTCTAACTAATTTTGCTTTTCCAAGCTCAAATTTTTCACCTTCTTTATAAATTATAGGAGCTTTTGGTCTTCCTGTTCTCATAAAAACAGGACCTTCATATTCTGCCATTAATTTTGTTAATTCTTTTGTAGAAACTTCATCAGCTGGAAGTAAAACTGTAAATTCTGGTAATGAACAAGCCAAAGATATATCTTCAACACTTTGTTGTGATGCACCATCTTCACCCAAAGAAATTCCACCATGTGAACCAACCAATTTAACGTTTAGATGTGGATTTGCAATTGACATTCTAGTTTGGTCAAATGATTTACACATCAAGAATGATGCAAAACTACTTGCAAAAGGTATCAAACCAGAACTTGCAAAACCAGCAGCAGTGCCAACCATATTAGCTTCTGCAATTCCACAATTGATAAATCTTTCTGGAAATTTTTTGGCAAAAGTATTAGTTTTTGTTGATTTTGAAAGGTCTGCATCCAAAACAACAATTTTATCATTTTTTGCACCCAATTCAGCCAATGCTTCACCATAAGCATCTCTTGTTGCTTTTCCCAACTTTACTTCTATAGTCATAAAATCTACCTTTCCAATAAATCAAAACTATTAATATTTTATTTTTAAACTAAATATAAATTTTACACTGATAAAAGTGTAAATAAAATAAAAAAAATTGTTATTTTTTTTATTAATTTCTTAACACTTTTAAATTTTTGTCAAAAGGTGGATGGATAACACCTTTTTCTGTAATTATAGCTGTAATATATCTATGTGGAGTAACATCAAATGATGGATTTGCAATATTTATATTTTCTGGTGCAAATCTTCTTTCACCAATGATAGCAACTTCATCTGTATTTCTTGATTCAATAATTATTTGATCTTTTCTTGATATATCAAAATCAATTGTGGAAGATGGAGCAGCTATATAAAAAGGAATATTATTTTCTTTTGCCAAAACAGCAAGTGTATAAGTCCCTATTTTATTTGCTGTATCACCCAATGAAGTAATTCTATCAGCACCTGTAACAATCAAATCAACTTTTCCACGACTAATAAAATGACCTGCCATATTATCAGTTATCAAAGTAAATGGTATATTTTCTTGCAAAAGCTCCCATGCTGTAAGTCTTGAACCTTGCAAAAGAGGTCTTGTCTCATCAACAAAAACATGAATATTTTTACCCAATTCATTTGCTTTTCTAATAACACCCAAAGCTGTTCCATAACCACCTGTTGCCAATGCTCCAGCATTACAATGAGTTAGAATATTTGCACCAATTGGAACAAGCGATGAACCATATTCACCAATCATTCTACACATTTGCTCATCTTCAGCATGAATAAGTAATGCTTCATTTACCAAAAGTTCTTTTAGCTCTTTTACTGACCTAAGTTCATTTTCTCTAGCTAATGATTTCATCCTATTTATTGCCCAAAATAAATTTACAGCAGTTGGTCTTGTACTTTGAAGAAGTTGAGATGCAATAACTAATTCTGTAATGAGTTCTTGAGTATTTTCAACTTTAACTTTTTTTGCATAAAGAGCCAATCCCATTGCAACAACAATACCAATTGCTGGAGCACCTCTAACTTTCATTTCTTTTATTGCATTGGCTATATCTATATAAGTGTAACAATCAATAAATTCTATTATATTTGGTAGTTTTGTTTGATCCAAAAGTCTAACTTTGTCATCAAGCCATTCTATTGCTTTTATCAAAATAAAAAGACCTCAAGTTTTCAAAAATTAATTTTCAATATATTTTATCATTATTTAAACTTAAATTTATTTAACAAATAAGGATTGAGTTTTTTTTGAAATAAAAAAATATCATAAATTTTTATGTTAATAATAATAAAAAAAATTACGTTGATAATATAATAAAAAAGATGTATTATTATACGGAAAATACAAAATTTTTATTTAAAATAAGAAAAAATGCAAATATTTTTTTACAAAAAATGTAAATATTTTTCAAAATTTTTCAAAATTTTTATACACTCAACTCAATTTACACTATTTTTTTTTATATATCTCAATTAGATAATAATTATTTATTACAAAAGCTATCTTTTTATTTTAGAAATGGAGGTTCTTTATATGACAAAATGGTTTATGGATTTGAAAATTCGTTCTAAGTTATTATTTAGTTTCAGTGTTATTCTCTTTATTATGTTATGCCTAACGGTAAGTAATTACCTTCAATCTGAAAGTATTAGAAAATTAAATATCTATGTAGCAGAAAAAGCTTTACCAATTGAAATTCACACAAAAGAAGCAATTGGATATATTCATAATTCGGAATCAAAAATTCATGAATATTATTGGAATGACAAAAAAGAAATACTTACAGAAGCATATAAAGAAATTGATAAAGCTGTAGAGGCTATGGATGCATCAATTAACTTATCACGTGTTGAAGAAAATAAAATAAACATGAGAAAAGCAATAGAAAGTTATCAAAACTACAAAAGAGAACATCCTTTATTAATTGAAAAATTTGAAAATGCAAGAAAAAAATTTGGTGGAATAACAACAGCTCAACTTATCAAAAATCATCAAGAATATCAAGTTGAAATGGATAAAGTGGAAGAATACATATCAAGAGGCAATGAATACCTTCAAGATATAATAACACTAACAGAAAAAGTTACAGTTGAAGAAGAAAAAGGTTTGCAAAAAGAAATAGAAGGAATGCAAAGAAGTATGATGATTTTCTTCATTGTTGCATTCTTATTAGGAATAATCCTAGCAAATATAATTGCAAATGCAATTAGTAGACCTTTGAAAGAGTTGTTAGATTCAGCAGCAAAAATCGCTGATGGGGATGTTGATGTAAAGATAACTTTAAATTCAAAAGATGAGCTTGGAGAACTTGCAAATACATTCAGAAGAATGTCCGAAAGTATAAAAGCTCTTGTTGATGAATCAGGTAATTTTGTAGTTGGTATGG
>Ga0209373_10002188_pt1 | contig 20191 bp, 19 predicted proteins | sample Higcelweek5metaG_FD_187173 | JGI IMG/M metagenome (GOLD analysis project Ga0209373, IMG submission 187173) | Freshwater pond sediment microbial communities from the University of Edinburgh, under environmental carbon perturbations - High... | ecosystem: Environmental > Aquatic > Freshwater >... | reverse complement strand
CGCACGGGTTCTGCGAAACGCTCGAAAAAGGTCATGGACGGCTGGAAATCCGGCGCTGTTACGTATTCGACGAACTGGCCTGCCTGGCGCATCCCGAGCGCTGGCCCGACCTCGGCTGTTTCGCGGTTATCGAGTCGGAGCGCCACCTGCAGGGCAAGGTTTCGCATGAGCGGCGTTACTACATCAGCAGCCTGGCGCCGGATGCCGAGCGGCTGGCCTCGGCGATCCGCCAGCACTGGGGCATCGAGAACCGCGTGCACGGGTGCCTGGACGTGGTGTTTGCCGATGACCAGATGCGCGCGCGTACCGCCCATGCGGCCCATAACCTGGCGACGCTGAAGCGGCTGACGCTGAACCTGCTCCGCCTGGACCCGAGCCAGCGCAAGGGCAGCCTCAAGACACGCCGGCTCATCGCCAACACTTCGGATGAGTATCGGGCCGAGCTGCTGGGACTCAAATGAGAATGCTTGGCTTCATGCGATTGCCCTGCCCGGCCACACAATCTTTTCGAGCCTTCCCAAGAAAGCCCGAAACCCACGAAGAACCGGCCTTAGAGCCGGTTTTTTTGTTGTCTATGCTTCCCATACCTTCCCTTGCAAGCCCAAACAATTGGGGGCCTATAATTGGTGACCTCTGAGTTCGGTCAAGGAAAAGGCCCCCACAATGGACGCAAAACCAGACACTGCCAGCCTTACAGCGGCACCCGCGAAATCGAAGCCATACAAGATAGAGGTGTCCTGTCAATGACAGGACACCTCAGCGCTGGGCAGGTCTCGCCAGGGGCAACCCACGCGCATCCGATAGAGCACTCCCACGACCGTCATGCGCAGATCCGGCTTGTGGTAGATGGATTGCTGAAGCAGCGTTTTTCCAGCTTCGACCAGAACTTGTCACTGAGCATCAATCGGGGCATTGCAAGCCTGCCGGGCTATCGGTGCAGGAACCTCAATTCTGCGGGTCTTTGCACAGTCTCTAAGTCGCGCCTGGAGCCAAGCACGCTCCTGCTCGGCGATCCGCGCCCGCACACGCCGCTGATACAGCGCCAGACGCCTCTTCCTCTCAACGACCGAAAGCCCGTCCCAGCCGCAGAACAGACCAGCATCGTCCACCGGATCCTCCAGATCAGTTTTCGACTTTGGTAAGGGGCGCATCCGCCCCCCCAGACACCAGCCGGCCGCGAACAGGCCACAGCATGCAAGCACAAGAGAAAGTATCGGATTGATAATCATTGGCTGCTCTCCCTAGCATTGCGACTCATACAGGGTATTAAGTGTTGCCGTTGTGACCTCGCAACACACTCAAAGTGCCATTTTTGCCATCGATTCAGACCACCGAGAACACCGCGCCAACCATCCCGCTGCGTCCGGGGCAACTGGAGCGGCACACACACAACTACAATCCGCCACGGCACCACCAACCTCTTTGCCGCCTCGGATATCAAGGCCGGCACGTTGATCGGCGAAGTGCTTCGCCGGCACCGCAGCATCGAGTTCCATCACCTCCTGGCCACGGTCGAGCAGGCCACGCCTCCCGCCCTGGAGCTACATCTGGTGCGGGACAACCCAGCATCCACAAGACCCCACGGGTACATCGCTGGCTGGTGCGCCATCCGCGCGTACTCCACGCCCGACGTCGGCCTCCTGACGCAGCCTGGTGGAGTACTGGTTCTCCCTGCTCACCGCACGCCAGCTCGAGCGTGACCGGCCTCGCTCCACATGAGCGTTGCGTTGGAGCATGCCATCCGGACCTATAGGCAAGACCAATCAAAGTTTCGACAGCATCATGGCGATCAAAAAACAAACAGCTTCATCGCAGACTTCGGGCCACCGCCACCCCATGGCACTAAACAATTGAAGCAAAAACACTTTTTTCAGTCCTAAGGATTGACAGTGCAGCGCTTCACTGTAGAATGCCGCCTCACAGACGCGGGGTGGAGCAGTCTGGTAGCTCGTCGGGCTCATAACCCGAAGGTCGTAGGTTCAAATCCTGCCCCCGCAACCAAATATCAAAAAGGCCGCTCAAACGAGCGGCCTTTTTGTTTATGGGCCTTTTTCAAACCCTATCGATACCGCACAACGGAAAGCCGGCAAACACTCCGTGCATGACAGACCGAAGGCAGCACTCCGGCTCTTCTCAGACGTCCGGAGCATCGCTAGAATTGCGCACTTTTTGATCAGTAGCGCCGCTCGGGCGCCCAGAGGTAGCCGTCATGTCCACATCCTCCACGCCCAAAGTCGGATTTGTGTCGCTCGGGTGCCCCAAGGCGACCGTCGACTCCGAACGCATCCTCACCCAGCTGCGCATGGAGGGCTACCAGATCGTGCCGTCCTATAAGGATGCCGACGTGGTGGTGGTCAACACCTGCGGCTTCATCGACAGTGCCAAGGCGGAATCGTTGGACGCCATCGGCGAGGCGCTGGCGGAGAACGGCAAGGTGATCGTCACCGGCTGCATGGGGGTGTCCGAAGACAGCATCCGCAACGTGCATCCCAGCGTGCTGGCGGTCACCGGCCCGCAGCAGTACGAGCAGGTGGTCAGCGCCGTGCACGAGGTGGTGCCGCCCAAGGCCGACCATGATCCCTTCGTCGATCTGGCGCCGCCGCAGGGCATCAAGCTCACCCCGCGCCACTATGCCTACCTGAAGATTTCCGAAGGCTGCAACCACAGCTGCTCCTTTTGCATCATTCCCTCGATGCGCGGCAAGCTGGTCAGCCGCCCGGCGGGTGAGGTACTGGGCGAGGCCGAGCGCCTGGTCAAGGCTGGGGTCAAGGAACTCCTGGTGATCTCTCAGGACACCAGCGCCTACGGCGTCGACCTCAAGTACCGAACCGACTTCTGGAACGGCCAGCCGGTGAAGACGCGCATGCTCGAGCTGTGCGAGGAACTCGGCAGGATGGGCGTCTGGGTGCGCCTGCACTACGTCTACCCCTACCCCAACGTCGACGACGTGATCCCGCTGATGGCCGAAGGCAAGATCCTGCCGTACCTCGACATCCCCTTCCAGCACGCCAGCCCGAAGGTGCTCAAGATGATGAAGCGCCCGGCCTTCGAGGACCAGACTCTCGCCCGCATCAGGCAGTGGCGAGAGATCTGCCCGGAGCTGACCATTCGCTCGACCTTCATCGTCGGTTTCCCCGGTGAAACCGAGGAGGACTTCCAGTACCTGCTCGACTGGCTGAGCGAAGCGCAGCTGGATCGCGTCGGCTGCTTCCAGTACTCGCCGGTGGACGGCGCACCGGCCAACGATCTCGGCCTCGAGCTGGTGCCGGACGAGATCAAGCAGGAACGCTGGGAGCGCTTCATGGCGCACCAGCAGGCGATTTCCGCGGCACGCCTGCAGCTGAAGATCGGCCAGGAGATCGAGGTGCTGATCGACGAAGTCGACGAACAGGGCGCCATCGGCCGCTCCGCCGCCGACGCGCCGGAGATCGACGGCAACGTCTACGTCGACAGCGAACAGGAGCTGAAGCCGGGCGACAAGGTGCGGGTGCGCGTCACCGATGCCGACGAATACGACCTCTGGGCCGAGACCATCTGAACTCCCCGCTCGAACGCCGGGTCCGGGCAATCCGGACCCGCAGCCTCGCCAGACCAGAAGGCCCCGGATGCGGGCCGGCCGTCCCTGCCAGGCTCTTGACCTATCCTGAAGCGAGTAGCAGCCTCCTTACCCAGGCCATCCCGCCCCAGTAGCCCGCTCAAGGAAGCCCATGCACCCGATCCCCTACCTTCTCGCCGGCGCCCTGCTGCTCGCCGGCTGCGCAGGCAATTCCACGACCGGGGATGGCAGCTCGTCCGCCCGACGCTACCAGGGCTATCTGGTCATGGCCCCGGAGATGCACGTCTTCGTCCCCTGCAACTCGGATGCGCCGCTCTGGCTGGTCGCGGACGAGGCCACCGGCCATCGTCTCGAGGCCCAGTACGCGAGTCTGGTCAACGAACCCTACGAGGAAGCCTTCGCCGTCCTGCACGGCACTCCGGGGCCGAAACTGGACTGCGCGGACTGCCGCGACGTTCCGGGCAGCTTCCGGGTCAGCCGGATCCTCGAATACCGCCGGGCGGAGTCCGAGGACTGCCACTGAAGCAACCCCTCGCCAACCCGGCCGACGGCCGGGAGGCCATGGCCGGTCAGGCCACTTCCAGATAGCACTTGTGGATGGCATCGCCCAGGCACTGCACCTGCTCGATGTACTCGGTGATCCAGGCATGCATCCCGGTTTCCAGGACTTCCTCGATCACCGTGTAGCGCAGCCGCGCCTCCAGCTCGGCAGCCAGGCGCTGCGCCGGTCGGCCATTGTCGCCGGGCAGGCTGGCGAGATTCTGCTGCAGCTCGGTCAGACAGGAGCGCAGCGAGCGCGGCACCTCCGCCCGCAACAACAGTAGTTCGGCGACCTTGCCGGCCCGCGGCGAACCACGATAAATCTCGGCAAAGGCCTCGAAGGCGGTCAGCGCACGGAGCAGCGCGCTCCACTGGTAATAGGCGCGCGCCGAACGATCGTTGGGGTCCTCGCTGTCCGCGCCGAGCAGCTCGTAGCGGGCGTCGAGCAGACGCAGGGTGTTGTCGGCCCGCTCGATGAAGGTCCCCAGGCGGATGAAGCTGTGCACATCGCCGCGCATCAGGGTACCGTAGGTGGCGCCCCGGAACAGGTGCGAGCGCTCCTTGACCCACTCACAGAAACGGCTGATGCCGTAGCCGCTCAGCCCCTGTTCGGAGAGGTCGAGCAGGGTCAGCCAGGTGGCGTTGATGTTCTCCCACATGTCCGCGGTGATCCGTCCGCGTACCGCATGGGCGTTGCTGCGCGCCGCGGCCAGGCAGTTGAACAGGCTGGCCGGGTTGCTCGCATCGAGGGCGAAGAAGTGCAGCATGCGCTCGGCGTGCAATTCGCCGTGGCGCTGCAGGTAATCCTCGAGGGTGCCGGTGATCAGCAGCGGCATGGCCAGCTCGTCGAGGCCATTGCCACGACCGTCCTGCGGCATCAGCGACAGCGAGTAGCTGACGTCGAGCATCCGCGCGAGATTCTCGGCACGTTCCAGATAACGCGACATCCAGTACAGATCGGCGGCGGTTCTACTTAGCATGCTCGATATTCCTTCAATCCTCGACGATCCAGGTGTCCTTGGTCCCGCCACCCTGGGACGAGTTGACCACCAGGGAACCTTCACGCAACGCCACGCGGGTCAGTCCGCCGGGCACCAGACGGGTTTCGCGACCGCTCAGGACGAACGGTCGCAGGTCGATATGCCGCGGCGCGATGCCTTTCTCGACAAAGGTCGGGCAGGTCGACAGGCTCAGGGTCGGCTGGGCGATATAGGCTTCGGGGCGCGCCTTGAGGCGCTGGCGGAAGGCCTCGATCTCGGCCTTGCTCGCTGCCGGCCCCACCAGCATGCCATAACCGCCGGAGCCTTGGGTTTCCTTGACCACCAGCTCGGGCAAGTGGGCCAGGACGTGGGAGAGATCCTGCGGCCGGCGGCATTGCCAGGTCGGCACGTTCTGCAGGATCGGCTCCTCGCCCAGATAGAAGCGGATCATGTCGGTGACATAGGGGTAGATCGACTTGTCGTCGGCCACGCCGGTGCCGATGGCGTTGGCCAGCACTACATTGCCGCTGCGATAGGCCGAGAGCAGCCCCGGTACGCCGAGTACCGATTCGGGATTGAACGCCAGCGGATCGAGGAAGGCATCGTCCAGCCGGCGGTAGATCACGTCCACCGGCTTGGCACCGGCGGTGGTGCGCATGAATACCCGCTCGTCGCGAACGAACAGATCGGCGCCCTCCACCAGCTCCACGCCCATCTCGCGGGCGAGGAAAGCGTGTTCGAAATAGGCACTGTTGTAGCGCCCCGGCGTCAGCACCACCACGCTGGGGTTGTCCAGCGGGCTGGAACTCTTCAGGGTCTCCAGCAGCAGGTTCGGATAGTGGTCGACGGGAGCGATGCGCTGGGCGGAGAACAACTCGGGAAACAACCGCATCATCATCTTGCGGTCTTCCAGCATGTAGCTGACGCCGCTCGGCGTGCGCAGGTTGTCCTCCAGCACGTAGTAGGTGCCGTCGCCGTCGCGCACCAGGTCGACCCCGGAAATATGCGCATAGACGTCGCGGTGCAGGTCGAGCCCGTGCATCACCTGCTGATAGCCATCGTTGGCCAGTACCTGCTCCGGGGGGATGATGCCGGCCTTGAGGATGCGCTGATCGTGGTAGATATCGGCAAGAAACAGGTTCAGCGCCTGGACCCGCTGGATGCACCCGGCCTCGATCCCCCGCCACTCGCTGGCCGGGATGCTGCGCGGAATGGTATCGAAGGGGATCAGACGCTCGGTGCCCTGTGCGTCGCCGTACAGGGTGAAGGTGATGCCCGCTCGGTGAAACAGAAGATCGGCCTCGCGCCGGCGCTGGGCCAGCAGTTCCTGGGGAGTGTTCTCCAACCAGTTGGCGAAGCCCCGGTAATGCGGCCGGCAAACGCCATTCGCGTCGTACATTTCGTCAAAAAATTGGCGATCCATGCATGCTCCTCGGCTGTGCACAGAAGAAATTCGCAAAGCTCATGCCAGTTGCCAAGTCCCTATTCCCATCAAGGTCTTGGCGACAATCCACGAGCAGCCACGCGACAGCCATGATGGATTGGAGGCGGGTTCGAAGCCCGTGCGCCACCCGCCTGTCGCCCTCTCCGGCCGATATCGCCTTGCCTGCACGGCACGGCTTGCCGGATCGCAAACAGGCCTCGGGGAAACCCGGGCGAGCTGCGCACCAAAAAAGCCCTCAACCTGCCCCGCAAGATCCGACGCGCACCAAAAAAATGCAATACCTGGCTCTCCCTGCCGACAAGCCGCGCATTCAACCGGCGGTTCGGTGCCGCACCGAATCATGTGTCCGGCCAGAGCCCGCCGGTCCTCGTGGCCGGGATGCTCAACGTTCCTGGACGATCCGGGTGCCCAGCAACCCGATAAAGCGTGCCAGCCAGGCCGGATGCGCCGGCCAGGCCGGAGCGGTGACCAGATTGCCATCCACGTGGGCCTGATCCAGCGGAATGTCCACATATTCGCCGCCGGCCAGCCGCACTTCGGGGGCGCAGGCCGGATAGGCGCTGCAGGAGCGACCTTCGAGCACCCCGGCGGCGGCCAGCAGCTGGGCACCGTGGCAGACGGCGGCGATCGGTTTGTCCGCTGCGGCGAAGGCCCGCACCAGCTCCAGCACGCACGCATCGAGGCGCAGGTATTCGGGCGCCCGACCGCCCGGGATCAGCAGCGCGTCGTAATCCTCGGCGCGCACCCTGTCGAAGTCGAAGTTGAGGGTGAAGTTGTGCCCCGGCTTTTCGCTGTAGGTCTGGTCGCCCTCGAAGTCGTGGATGGCGGTCCGCACACTCTGTCCGGCGCTCTTGCCCGGGCACACGGCATGCACCGCGTGGCCGACCATCAGCAGCGCCTGGAACGGCACCATGGTTTCGTAGTCTTCGGCATAGTCGCCGACCAGCATGAGAATCTTCTTGGCGGACACGGGGTTCTCCTGAAAAAGACGATGAAAGCGCGCCTCGCGCCCCCGGCCGGGAGCCTGCGCACCATGGGGGAGCCCACCCTACCCTGCCGGCTCCCGGCCGTCGACCCGCCGTCGGCCTGGCCGGCGGCTCAACCGCCGCGATCCAGCAGATCGACCACCAGCCGGTCCAGCCAGCCCCACACCCCTTGATGCAGACGGCGATACCAGGGGCGGGCCTGCCAGCTCTCCCGGTCGATCTCGAGGCTGGCCTGAAAATCGGCCAGGAAGCTTTCGACGACTGCAGCGGCAAAGGCGGGGTCCCGGGTTTCGAGGTTGGCCTCCAGATTCAAGCGTAGGTTCCAGTGATCGAAGTTGCAGGAGCCGACGCTGACCCAGTCGTCGACCAGCACCATCTTCAGGTGCAGGAAGCGCGGCTGGTATTCGAAGATGCGCACGCCGGCACGTAGCAGGCTGCGGTAATAGCGTTGCCCGGCGTAACGCACCGGGGGGTGGTCGGTGTTGCGTCCGGTCAGCAGCAGACGCACCTCCACCCCGCGTCGGGCCGCCTTGAGCAGGGCGCGACGAACCTTCCAAGTCGGCAGGAAATACGGCGTGGCCAGCCAGATCCGCTGGTGCGCGCGGTGCAGACTGAGGATCAGCGCCCGCAACACGTCGCGGTGCTGGCGTGCCTCGGCATAGGCGAGCCGCCCGGAGCCTTCGCGGCGCAATGGCCCCGGCGGAATCCGCGGCGGCTTCGGCGGTCGCTGCGAATGCCGGCGTCCCCATTCGTGGCAGAGCATCCACTGATGGTCGAACAGCGTCCGCCAGTCGGCCAGCAGGGGGCCGGCGATTTCCACCATGACATCGTGCCAGTACTCACCCGCGCCCTGCGGACTCCAGAACTCGTCGGTGGCGCCGGCGCCGCCGACATAACCCAGGCGATCGTCCACCAGCAGTATCTTGCGATGGTCGCGATGCAGGTTGTGCAGGCCAAAGCGCCAGCGCAGCGGGTTGAACAGCGCCAGGGCGACCCCCGCTTCGCTCAGCCGGGCGCGCAGCACCGTGCCGAGCCCGAGACTGCCGAAGCCGTCGAACAGGCAGCGCACCTGCACGCCACGGCGGGCCGCGGCGACCAGTGCCTCGACCAGTTGGCCGGCACACTGGCCATCCTCGATCAGATACAGCTCCAGATCGATCCGCCACCCGGCACCGGCGATGGCCGCCAGCATGCGCGGAAAGAACGCCCCGCCGTCGACCAACAGAGTGAAGCGATTGCCGCCGCGCCAGGGAAAGACCGCACCGCCCTGCATCATCGCCCCCGACAGGCACGGTCGGCGGCGGACGCTCCCGTCCGGGAAGACTGCCCGCCTGTCGCTGGCGAACGCCGAGACGACATATGGATAAAGGGCTTGAACATGCGCTCCCTCGCTTGAAGACCGAGCCCGGGACAATAACCACTCCCGGCAGCTGCCGGAAGCTCGCCGGCATGACTCAGGACGCAGGAGGCGCCTCCCCCTCGGCCAGCAGGCGGCAGCCCTCCCGCGGACCGAGCCAGGCGGCGCTGTGGCTGCGCCCCAGGCCGAAGGCCGTCACCTTCCGGCTGGCCGGCTCGTCGCGCAGGCGATCGATCGGAATGTACTGCTCGATGTAGGCTTGGCAGTAGTCCGCCGGGTTGCCGCTCACATAGCGGCAGGAGCAGTACTCCTTGGCGGAGTAGGCACCGATGATATCGGGAAAGGCCGCCAGGTGCGCGCGGTTCGGCCAGACCACCGCAACCGCCAGCAGCACCGCCGAACCCAGCAGCAGGGCATGACGACGACGCATTCAGGGTGTCTCCCCGGGAACGAAGGCCGCGCGGGCCAGACGCAGGAAATCGTTGTGCCGATAGCTCGGGTCGCGGTCGTCGGCGAAGCGGACGATCACTAGCCTCTCCGCCGGCAGCACATAGAGCGCCTGGCCCCAATGGCCCAGCGCCGCGAAGGCATCCGCCGGCACGTCCGGCCAGGGCCGGGGCGTACCCTCCAGCGGTAGGTTCAGCCACCAGTGTCCCCCCGGCACCAGCCCTTCCGGACGCGGCCGGTAGCCGGGCACCGACGCACGGTTGAAGGCAACCCAGTCCGCGGGTAGCAGCCGGCGCTCGCCCCAGCGGCCGTCGCGCAGCATCAGCAGCCCGACTCTGGCCAGGTCGCGGGCGTTCATATAGGCATAGGAGGCGCCGACGAAGGTGCCGGCCGCATCCCGCTCCCAGACCGCCGAGGTGATGCCGAGCGGCTCGAACAGCGCCCGCCAGGGGTAGTCCGCATACTGCCCGGCCACGAGCATGCCCTTCAGCGTCGCCGCGAGCAGGATGCTGTCGCCGCTGGAATAGCTGAACCGCGTGCCGGGCGCGACGCCCGCCGCATGCTGCGCGGCGAAGCCGGCCATGTCCTCCCGGCTGCGGGTGTAGAGCATGGCGAGGACCGAGGATGTCAGCGGCGCATACTCGTAGTCCTCCTCCCAGGCCAGACCGGAGGTCCAGTTGAGCAGATGGCGCAGACGCAGCTCCGGGTGGGCGGCGAGGGGCGGATAGTAGCGGGCCGCCGGATCGTCGAGCCGGAAGCGCCCCTCGCCGTAGGCGCTGCCGAGCAGACAGGCCAGCAGGCTCTTGCTGATCGACCAGAGCAGGTGCGGCGTCGCCTCGGTGGTCGGAGCGGCATAGCGCTCGTAGACCAGCACGCCGTCGCGGATCGCCACCACTGCGTCGCTGCGTACCCCGCGGCGCTCGACCTCGTCACGGGGAGGAAAGGCATAGGCCTCGAAGGCTGCGAGTGCCGCGCTCGGCACAACGGGCTGGCGCGCCCATTCGCGCCCCGGCCAGGACTCGGCGACCGCCTGCCCGGCGGCGAGCACGGCAACCGCCAGGCAGGTCAGCAGAGCGCGGACGGGAAACGCCATGGCGGACATCGGATCGACCTCTCGGCAATGCGGAGGACGAAGCCTAACACGGGCCGGATGACGAAATGGGGTACAGGCCCGGCGGCCAGTCCGGGCTATTTCGGCAGCTGGTAGTCGTCCGGCCCCAAGAGATCGATGCCGCACTCCAGGCGCTCAACCCAATCGAGGAAGGCGTCGATCATCTCCTGGCCGACGAAGGGACGGCCATGCTGGGGCACGATCATGTCCACCTTCATGCCGCGCACCATCCCTGCCCACAGCCGGCAAACCTTGTTGCTGGCCATGTAGCGGCGATGGAAGGCGTCCATGTGCGGAATGTGGCTGGCGAAATCGCGCACCGGGGTGGCGTCGTCCACCAGCGAAGCGCCCATGTCGCCGGAGAAGAGGATCCGGCTCACCGGGTCGTACAGCTGGAAGTTACCCACCGAGTGCAGGAAATGCGCCGGGACTGCCTTGAGCTGGCACCTGCCGAGGGGAATCGAGCCGCCGCGATCCGGCAGGGCGATGATCCGGTCGAAGGTGGAGATACCGTGGCTCATGGCCAGGTAGTTGGCGGTCAGGTGCGGCAGGAAGCGCGCCCAGAGCTTCGAGCAGAGCACCTTGGCCTTGGTGTGCAGCAGCCACTTGCCCAGCGAGGAGATGATGTCCGGGTCCTGGTGCGAGGCGAAGATGTAGGTCAGTTCCTGCAGCGGGATGCGTTTCGCCAGCTCCAGCGACAGCGGCGTGTAGGTCAGGTCGCCGCCCGGATCGAGCAGCAGGTACTGGCCGTGGTCGGTGATCAGGAACTGGTTGGTCTGTACGCCCTCCCCCCTGACCAGATCATCGAAGAGCAGGCATTGATGGGTACCGTTGTCGAACAGCACATGGGGTTCGCGTCGCATGGAAACCTCGCTGGATGCAGAGGCTCGCCAACATACGCCGCACGGCCCTCCGGCTTAGTGACCCAAATCAACCGCCCCCCTGCCGGCGTTTCGTGGCTGGACGGCCTGTCACGCAAGGATCACCCAAACGTCACGGACGTGACACCGCCTCTGCCTAGCTTGAGCGTACCCGACCAAGTCGATCCGACCCTCACAACGACAGCAGCCGGGCAGGGCTTCGCCACCGGCGGGACCTGCCGGAGCGCATCAGGCGGCTCACGGAGACCCACATGACCCACGGTGCCATCACCTCCGAACGCAAGACCCCAGAACGCAACCTGCGCGCCGAACGCCTGCTCGGCGCGCATGCCCTGCGCGAGGCCCAGGCCCTGCGCTTTCGCGTGTTCAGCGCGGAATTCGACGCCAAACTCAAGGGTGCCGAACTGGGGCTGGACATGGACGACTACGATCCGCACTGCAGCCACATCGGCGTGCGCGACCTGAACAGCGGCGAGCTGGTCGCCACCACCCGGCTGCTCGACCACCAGGCCGCCGCCGGCCTCGGGCGCTTCTACAGCGAGGAGGAGTTCAGGCTGCACGGCCTGGCCCATCTGCAGGGGCCGCTGCTGGAGATCGGCCGCACCTGCGTCGCCTCCGGCTACCGCAACGGCGCGACCATCGCCGTGCTCTGGAGCGAACTGGCCGAGGTGCTCAACGAAGGCGGCTACCGCTACCTGATGGGCTGCGCCAGCATCCCCATGAAGGATGGCGGCATCCAGGCCCAGGCCATCATGCAGCGCCTGCGCGAACGCCACCTGTGCACCGACCACCTGCGCGCCGAACCCCGGACCCCGCTGCCGCGCCTGGAACTGCCCGGCAACGTCACCGCCGAACTGCCGCCGCTGCTCAAGGCCTACATGCGCCTGGGCGCCAAGGTCTGCGGCGAACCCTGCTGGGACCCGGACTTCCAGGTCGCCGACGTGTTCATCCTGCTCAAGCGCGACGAGCTGTGCCCCCGCTACGCCCGCCATTTCAAGGCCGCCGTCTGACCGATCAGCCCACCCGCGACGGGCGGAGCCTCCCTGCCGGCACCCCGCCCGTCGCCGTCCTGCCCTGCGAGACCCCATGAAGAAACTCCGCTTCTACACCCGCCTCCTCCGCCTGCTGGCGGTGCTCGGCTTCGGCGTGGCCATGGCCGGCTGGGTCAGCCTGCTCGAGCGCCTCAAGCGCGACGACCTGATGGCCCTGCGCCAACGCCTGACCCGTCGCTTCCTCGCCCAGTTGGCCGCCGCCTTGCCCTTTCGCCTGAGCGTGCACGGCGAACTGCCCGAGCGGCCCATGCTGTGGGTCGGCAACCACGTGTCCTGGACCGACATTCCCCTGCTCGGCGGACTGACCCCGCTGTCCTTCCTGTCCAAGGCCGAGGTGCGCAGCTGGCCGCTGGCCGGCTGGCTGGCGCACAAGGCCGGGACGCTGTTCATCCGCCGCGGCGCCGGCGACAGCGGCCTGGTCAGGAACCAGCTGCTGCGCCACCTGCAGCACGACCACGACCTGCTGATCTTCCCCGAGGGCACCACCACCGACGGGCGCAGCCTGCGCGGCTTCCACAGCCGCCTGCTGGCCAGCGCGGTGGAGGCGCAGGTGCCGGTGCAGCCGGTGGCGATCCGCTATCTGCGCGACGGGGCGATCGATCCGGTCGCGCCCTTCATCGGCGACGACGACCTACTCTCGCACCTGCTGCGCCTGCTGCGCAGCGAACGCAGCGAGGTGGAAATCCACCTGCTGCCGCCGCTGGACAACCGGGGCCTCAGCCGTACCGAGCTGACCCGCCTGGCCCACACGGCGATCGCCGAGCGTCTGTTCGGCCGCGCCGCGCCCTTGCCGGTCGCCGCCTGAAAGGATCAGGATTCGTCCCGCTGCAGGCGGGCGAAGTCCTGCAGCTGCGGATAGAAAGCCCGAAAATCGCGACTCAGCGGCTCATAGAACCGCTCCAGCTCGTCCAGCGCGCCGGCCAGCCCCTCCGGGCGCGACAGGCGCCGCTGCATCCCCGCCAGCACCCGCTCCAGCACGGCGAAGTCGCGGTAGCTGCCCAGCCAGTCCTGCTGCGCCATGCGCGGCGCCAGCTCGGCCAGCCGGCCGGGCAGCTGCGCCTCGCCGGCGAGCAGTGCATAGACCCGCGCGGCGAACGCCGGCAGCGGCTCCGCCGCATAATCGGCCCAGTGCAGGGCCAGGCAGTGGTCGAAGAACACATCCAGGAGGATGCCGGCGTAGCGGCGCCGCGCCTCGGGAAAGCGCGCCCGGGCCCGGCACACCACGGGATGGCCGTCGGTGAAGGCATCGATGCGCCGGTGCAGGCGGATGGCGGCCTCGATGTCGGCCGGCCAGCGTCCCTGCAGGGGGCCCTTGACGAAGTCGCCGTAGAGGCTGCCGAGCAGGTCGGCCGGCCGCAGGCCGCCCAGATGGAGATGGGCCAGGTAATTCATGGCCAAAGTCTAGCCCGGATCGCCGGCCGGCACAGCGCGGCCCCTCGCCAGCATTGATATATCGCCATATACCGATGTATGGTTCGAGCCAAGACGATTCAAACCGGCAGATCCAGCCATGTCCGACGACTTCGACGAGATCTACAAGGCCCTGGCACACCCCGTGCGCCGGCAGATCCTGCGCTGGCTGAAGGAGCCCGAACGCTACTTCCCCGCCCAGGAGCACTCCCTGGAACTCGGCGTCTGCGCCGGCCAGATCGACCAGCGCACCGGGCTGTCCCAGTCCACCGTCTCGGCCCATCTGGCCACCCTGCAGCGCGCCGGCCTGGTCAGCGTGCGCAAGGTCGGCCAGTGGTGTTTCTTCAAGCGCAACGAAGCGGCCATCCAGGCCTTCCTCGAGCAGATGCGCGACGAGCTGTAACGCGCCGCTGCCCATCCTGTCCACCCGATCGACTACCCGAGAGGTTCACCCATGAGCACGCTCTTCGACCCGATCAAGATCGGCGATCTCGAACTGCCCAACCGCATCGTCATGGCCCCGCTGACCCGCTGCCGCGCCGAGCCCGGCCGGGTGCCCGGCGCGCTGATCGCCGAGTACTACGTGCAGCGCGCCAGCGCCGGCCTGATCATCAGCGAGGCCACCTCGGTGACGCCGCTGGGCGTCGGCTACCCGGACACCCCCGGCATCTGGTCCGCAGAGCAGGTGCAGGGCTGGAAGAACGTCACCCGCGCGGTGCACGCCGCCGGCGGGCGCATCGTCCTGCAGCTCTGGCACGTCGGACGGATCTCCGACCCGAGCTACCTGAACGGCGAGCTGCCGGTCGCCCCCAGTGCGATCCAGCCCAAGGGCCACGTCAGCCTGATCCGTCCGCAGAAACCCTTCGTCGCCCCGCGCGCCCTGGAAACCGCGGAAATCGCCTGCATCGTCGAGGCCTACCGCCAGGGTGCCGAGAACGCCAAGGCCGCCGGCTTCGACGGCGTGGAGATCCATGGCGCCAACGGCTACCTGCTCGACCAGTTCCTCCAGGACAGCACCAACCGGCGCACCGACCAATATGGCGGCTCGCTGGAAAACCGCGCCCGCCTGCTGCTGGAAGTGACCGACGCGGTCGTCTCCGTGTGGGGCCCGGGCCGCGTCGGCGTGCACCTGGCGCCGCGCGCCGACGCCCACGACATGGGCGACTCGAACCGCGCCGAGACCTTCGGCTACGTCGCCCGCGAGCTGGGCAGGCGCGGCATCGCCTTCCTCTGCGCCCGCGAGCACGAAGCCGACGACAGCCTCGGCCCGCAGCTCAAGCAGGCCTTCGGCGGCGCATACATCGCCAACGAACGCTTCACCAAGGAGCAAGGCAACCGCTGGCTGGCCGAAGGCAAGGCCGATGCCGTGGCCTTCGGCGTGCCCTTCATCGCCAACCCCGACCTGCCGGCGCGCTTGGCCCAGGATGCCCCGCTCAACGAGGCGAAACCGGACACCTTCTACAGCGCGGGCCCGCAGGGCTACCTCGACTATCCGACCCTGTAATCCCCTCGGGAACGCCGCCGGCCTGCGGGCCGGCCCGTTCCCGGCAATGCCCGAATAAGGAAATCCCATGATGCGATTCACACGCGCCCCGTTGCTGGCGATCGGCCTGCTGGCCCTGCCGGGCGGCCTTCCGCTGGCCGAGGAACTGCCGGCGCCGATCAAGGCGATCCAGGCCCGGGGGGCGGAAATCGTCGGCCGCTTCGGCGCGCCCGGCGGCCTGCAGGGTTATGCCGCGTTCTACAACGGCCAGGCCATCGCGCTCTACCTCACTGCAGACGGCCAGCACGTGCTGCTCGGCAATCTGTTCGACGCCCAGGGCGAGAATCTCAGTCGCGCGCCGCTGGAAAAGCTGGTGTACGAACCCATGGCCAAGGAAATGTGGAACCGCCTGGAAAAGACCGGCTGGATCGCCGACGGCAAGGCGGGTGCGCCGCGCATCGTCTACCTGTTCAGCGACCCCAACTGCCCCTACTGCAACCGCTTCTGGCAGCAGGCCCGACCCTGGGTCGAGGCCGGCAAGGTGCAGCTGCGCCACATCATGGTCGGCATGCTGCAGGAGGACAGCCCCGGCAAGGCCGCCGCCCTGCTGGCGGCGCCGCACCCCGAGGCCGCCCTCGCCGCACACGAGGCTGCGGGCAAGGCCAGCACCCTCGCCCCCCTGGAAACGATTCCGCCCGCCGTGAAGAAACAGCTGGACGACAACCTGACGATGATGGACCAGTTGGGCGCCATGGCCACCCCCGCCGTCTTCTATCTGGATGAAAAGGGCCGTCTGCAGCAACAGCAGGGCGCGCCCGGGCCGGACGAACTGGCGAAGATCATGGGGCCGCAATAAACGATGGACGCTCCGGCTGCAGGCCCGCTCCAGCGGGCAGCCGGCCGGAGTTTTCCAGCCGCCGCCGACACCTGACCGGAGCCGGTGGCGCGCCTCAGCGCCCGTCGAGCTGCTGCTGCAGGCTTCGCATCTGGTTCTGCAGGGCGGTGAAGCTGCGCGTGGTCTGCGCGCGGAAGGCGTCGAACTCGGCGATGCTGGCGGCATTGCCGCTCTGGGCCGGCCGCTTGTCCAGCTCGCTGCGCAGCACCAGCAGCCCCTGCTCGAGACGGTCGATGGCCGGGGCCGGGTCGGCGCGCTTCTTCAGCACCGCCACCTCCCCGTCGAGGCCGACCAGGCCCGCGGCCAGCCGCTCCTGCTCGGCCTGCAGGCCCTTCAGCGCCGCCTGCTCGCCGGCAAGCGCCTGCAGCCGCTCGTCGAACGGGCGCAGCCGGCCGTCCAGCTGGGCCGCCAGCTCCTCGGCCAGCCCCTGCTGCTTCTGCAGATCGCCGGCCAGTTGCCCGAGGCGCCGCTCCTGCTCGTCCTGACGAGCCTGCAGCGTCTGCTGGCGCTTGTCCTGCTCGGCCAGGCGGCTCTCCAGATGGCGGATCTGCAGCTTCAGGGTTTCGCTGCCGGTGGTCGCACTGGACTCGGCGGCCACCACCTTGCCGCTGATGTGCTGGATGCGCAGCGCCGCATCCTCGCTGATCCGCGCAAAGCTTTCCTGGGTCGCCACCAACTGCTGCTCCATCAGCGCGAGGCGCTGCTGGCTCCACCAGCCGAGCCCGGCCAGCGAGAAGCTCAACGCGACGACCAGCGTCCACAGAAAACCGTTGCCGGCGCGGCGCCCCGACCGCGCCTCGTCGACCGCGGCGAGGTCTGAAGCCGGCCCGCGAACCTCCGCTCGCAGACTGGGTATATGCTCCACTTCATCGAATGAATCGTTGTGCATGGGAATCTTCGCAAAGGCACTGCCGAGAGGTCCTGCAGTATAGCGATTCGGTCCGCCGGCAGGGCTGTCGCCCCCTGCGGAAACAGGGCTCTAGCATGGGCTTTCCCACACGTATGCTGCGTGGATATGTCGCAACCCCGGTGCTATGATCCCTCGCCTATGGCGCCTTGCGCCCCGCTCCAAGCAGCACCCGAACCGGTCGCGCCCATGCCGCGTGCCCCATGACCCGATGAGAATGGAGAGTTGATCATGGCTTTTGAACTGCCGCCGCTGCCTTACGAGAAAAATGCTCTCGAGCCGTACATTTCCGCCGAAACCCTGGAATACCACTACGGCAAGCATCACAACACCTACGTGGTGAACCTGAACAACCTGGTCCCGGGTACCGAGTTCGAAGGCAAGAGCCTGGAAGCGATCGTCAAGACGTCCTCCGGCGGTATCTTCAACAACGCCGCCCAGGTGTGGAACCACACCTTCTACTGGAACGGCCTGAAGCCCCAGGGCGGCGGTCAGCCGACCGGCGCCCTGGCCGATGCCATCAATGCCGCCTTCGGCTCCTTCGACAAGTTCAAGGAAGAGTTCACCAAGACCGCCATCGGCACCTTCGGCTCCGGCTGGGCCTGGCTGGTGAAGAAGGCCGACGGCTCCCTGGCCCTGGCCAGCACCATCGGCGCCGGCTGCCCGCTGACCAGCGGCGACACCCCGCTGCTGACCTGCGACGTCTGGGAACACGCCTACTACATCGACTACCGCAACCTGCGTCCGAAGTACGTCGAGGCGTTCTGGAACCTGGTGAACTGGGACTTCGTGGCCGCCAACTACGCCGCCTGATCCCCGAAGCGCTGCGGAAAACCCGACCTCGGTCGGGTTTTCTCGTTTCTGGCGGCGAAAAAGTCTTTTGCAGCGCAAAACAGGCCGTTTTTGACGTCCATCCCCGGCGTGCCAATACTTGGCCGAGGCAGTACTCCACCAGGACTCCCATGTGAAGCCGGTCCCGCGCAACAGCCTGTCGCTGAAACTGCTCCGTGTCGTACTGCTCTGCGCCCTTCTGCTCGGCGCGCTGTTCAGCTGTGCCCAGATCGCCTTCGAGCTGCAGAAGACCCGCCAGCAGATCGACCGCGAGGCGCAACGGATCCTCGCCATGTTCCGTACCCCCGCGACCCAGGCGCTCCACAGCCGGGACCGGGCGACGGGCCTGCAGATCGTCGAAGGCCTGCTGCACCATGAGGCCGTCGCCTCGGGCAGCATCGACCCGGCTTCCGGCGCCCCCCTGGCCGAACGCTCCCGCGAGCCGCCGATCTTCGCCAGCCGCCCGCTGACCGATCAGCTGCTCGGCCGCGAGCGGCACTTCGGCATTGCGCTGCTCGGGCGGCCCCCGGACAACGAGCACTACGGCGACCTGCACATCACCCTGGACACCGCCGCCTACGGCCACGATTTCCTGACCCGCGCCCAGGTCATCGTCTTCTCCGGCCTGCTGCACGCCGTCGTCCTGGCCCTGCTGCTCTACCTGATCTACCAGCGGCTGCTGACCAAACCCCTGGATCGGATCATCGCCCACCTGGCGCAGATCGACCCGGAACACCCCGGCGCCCGGCAACTGCCGATGCTGGAGGGCCATGAACAGAACGAGCTGGGGCTGTGGACCCGCACCGCCAACCAGTTGCTCGCCGCCATCGAGCGCAACACCCGCCTGCGCCACGAGGCGGAACACAGCCTGCAGCGCATGGCCTACTACGACGTGCTCACCGGCCTGCCCAACCGCCAGCACCTGCTGCGCCTGCTCGGCCAGGTCCTGCTCGACGCGCGCCGCCACCAGCGGCGGGTGGCCGTGCTCTGCGTCGGCCTGGACGACTTCAAGTCGATCAACGAACAGTTCTGCTACCGGATCGGCGACGAACTGCTGCTCGCCCTGGCCGACCGCCTGCGCAGCCACGACACCGCCCTCGGCGCCCTGGCGCGCCTGGGCGGCGACCGTTTCGTGCTGGTCCGCGCCGAGATCGAGGAGCCCTACCTGGCCGCCGAGCTGGCCCAGGGCATCCTCGACGACCTGGAGACGCCCTTTCGCCTGGAACAGCAGGACGTCCACCTGCATGCCAGCATCGGCATCACCCTCTACCCCGAGGATGGCCGCTCCCCCGAAAAGCTGCTGCAGAAGGCCGAGCAGACCATGACCCTGGCCAAGCGCTCGCACAACCGCTACCACTTCTACATCGCCAGCGTCGACCGCAAGATGCGCCACCGCCGCGAGCTGGAAAAGGACCTGCGCGAGGCCCTGGCACGCGACGAGCTGCAACTGCTCTACCAGCCGCAGCTGAACTACCGGAACCATCGGGTGGAAGGGGTCGAGGCCCTGCTGCGCTGGCGCCATCCGCGCCACGGGCTGGTACCGCCGGACCAGTTCGTGCTGCTCGCCGAACACAGCGGCAGCATCATCCCCATCGGCGAATGGGTGCTCGAACAGGCCTGCCGGCAGCTGCGGGAATGGCACGACCAGGGCTTCGGCGAACTGCACATGGCGGTCAACCTGTCCGCCGTGCAACTGCGCCACGACGGCCTGCCGCGCCTGATCGACCGGCTGCTGCGCACCTACCGGCTGCCCGCCGGCAGCCTGGAGCTGGAAGTCACCGAAACCAGTCTGATGGAGGACATCCAGGTCGCCGCCCGGCACCTGCGCAGCCTGCGCCGCTGCGGCGCGCGGATCGCCATCGACGACTTCGGCACCGGCTACTCCTCGCTGAGCTACCTGAAGAGCCTGCCGCTGGACAAGATCAAGATCGACAAGAGCTTCGTCCTGGACCTGCTCAACGACGACGACCACGATGCCGGCACCATCGTCCGCACCATCATCCAGCTGGCCCGCAGCCTGGGCAAGCAGGTGACCGCCGAAGGCGTGGAAACCGTCGCACAGGAAGCCTACCTGATCAGCCAGGACTGCCACGAGGGGCAAGGCTACCTGTACAGCAAACCGCTGCCGGCGGCGGAGCTGGCGGCCTTCATCCGCCAGGCGCAGCCCTTCCAGGCGCCCGTCAGCTAGAGCATCTTCACTTTATTCAGACTCATAGCCAGCCGCTTCGAAGTAGTGTCTGCAGTCCTCTGCCGAGAACTGCGCAATCGCCTCGCCAATGCTCTGCCACAGCTCCGGCAGAGTCCGCGCCGC